>ERZ1031897.421-NODE-421-length-15547-cov-8.846114_pt1 | contig 15547 bp, 11 predicted proteins | sample MGYA00517881_ERZ1031897 | MGnify/ENA primary metagenome ERZ1031897 (study PRJEB33719, sample SAMN04261280) | wastewater metagenome | biome: rural village; feature: human; material: feces | host: Homo sapiens | place: El Salvador | collected 2013-01-07 ... | reverse complement strand
GATTTTTTATAAATATATAAAATAATTTGGTTTTATCATTTTTCATATTTTCCCCAATATAAAAATAAACTAAAAAAGAAAAGGACAGCCGGGATGCGGTTGTCCTTTTCTTTTTTTGTTGTTGATTGAAATCAGATTTAGCCTCTCATAAGATAATCCATTATTTTTCTTGAGTCTTCGGCCTCGTGAGCTATTATCTCCAACTCAGGTATTGAAGCTGCAGATGCAAAGATGCTTGATAAAGAAACGAGCTGACATAATTTTGATTTAAGATTCAGTCTGTCACCGTCGGCTGTGATTAGCTCGACCTGTCCTTTACAGCTATCAATTACTTTTAAAAATTCTTCCGGGTTTTGAATGTTCATTACTTTCATAGAGTGTTTCCTTTCTTTTAAAATAATTATTTTATAGTAAAATCATATCATTCAATAGATTTTTGTGTCAATTAAATGAATGCATGTCTGGCATATAGGTTGTATTATTTGTTTAGTAAATCAAAAAAATAAAGTACAAGTTAAAACACAATCAAAGTTGTATTGTTATACTTACGAAAATAATATAAAAAATATACATAATGCACAAAGGAAATGAAAATATTACAAAAACACAATATTTTCATTGATAAAATGCACAAAATGAAAAATTAACAACAAATAAAACAAGTAAAAATAACAATAACAATACAACTTTGATAAAAAATGTTGTTGTATTTTATTGAAAGCTAAAAGGTATTGAATTATAATAAAACCATCAAAAAAATATAACGTATAGGGAGGAAATACGTATGAAAAAAATTATGAAACGAGTGGCAGCTGTCTTATTGGCAGCTACAATGGTTGTCGGAACGGCAGCATGCGGAACCGGTGGAAATGGATCTTCACAGGGAGGATCAAATGCATCAGGAAAGATTAAGATTGGTGTTTCAATCTGGTCATCAACGGATGTTCTTGGTTCACAGTGCAAGAAGATTTTGGATGAAGCTGCTAAAGCACTTGATGTTGAAGTACAGTATGTTGACCAGGGACATGTATCAGAGAAGGTTACAGCCTCTGTTGAGCAGCTTGCAGCAGCAGGATGTCAGGGAATTATTATTTGTAATTCATCTGATACAGAGATGACTTCAGCTATCAAGACTTGTAATGACAATAAAGTATATCTCTCACAGTTTTTCCGTGTAATAAGCAAAGAAAACAGTGCTGATATTTATAAGGCAGCAGAAGACTCACCTTATTACATTGGAGCAGTTCATGAGGATGAACCAAAAAATGGCGAGGAACTTGTAAACATCCTTTTGGAGAAGGGTGATCGTAACATTGGTCTTATCGGATGGGAGCAGGGAGACGCGACCTGGCTTGGAAGATGGGAAGGCTATAAAGCAGGTGTAGATAAATGGAATGAAGAGCATCCGGATGACAAAGCTAAGCTTTCAGAGCCACAGTATGCTGGAACTACTTCTGAGGGTGGTTCAAAGGCAGCAGAAGCACTTATGGCAGCAGATCCTACACTTGATGCTTTAATTCCAGCCGGTGGTGGTGGAGATCCACTCCAGGGAGCAATTGCAGCAGTTGAGCGTGCCGGCAAGACACAGGATATTGATATTGTATCGACAGACTTCCTTCCTGATCTTGGAGAGAGACTTGCAAATGGTTCAATGGCCGGAGAGTCTGGAGGACATTATTGTGATCCGCTTATCTCATTTATGATGGTTTACAATGCTATCAAAGGAAATTACAAAGATTTTTCAGGAAAATTTGAGGATGTACCATTCCCATACCTGTATGTATCTTCTGCTGATGATTATACAAACTATGAAAAGTATTTCGTAGATCAGCTTCCATATACAGATGATGAGTTGGTAGAGATGTCTAAGCTGAGCCTGGATGATTTAAAGGCAAAGGCAGCAAGCGTATCTATTGAGGATGCTGAATCAAGAGCCGGAAAATAAAATGTAGCAGAATCACAAAAAGGTGGCATCTTGTGATGCCACCTTTTCTAAAAAACACAGACAAAGAGGTAGATAATATGGGTACTACTAAAAAAATTTCAGGAAAGGCAATGGGGTATATTATCCTTCTTGGACTTGTTGTTATTTCCTGGGCAATATTTAAAATTTTGACACCGCATAATTTTGGTTCATTTTCTAATATGTTGAATTATTTCCAGGCTAGCTTAATTGCAACAGTTGGTGCAGTTGGTTTCTATTTTGTAATGGTAATGGGAATGTTTGATTTCTCTATTGGTGCAAATATCATGCTTTCAGCAATTGTCGGCTGTGTATTTGCTACAAGATTTAATATGGGATATTTTGGACTTATTTTAGGTTGTATTATAACAGGAACAATCGTCGGAGCATTGAATGGTATATTTTATGTAAAGCTTAGGATACCATCAATGATTGTTACAACAGGACTTGCTCTTATATATGAGGCACTTGCAAATTACATAGCAGGAGGAGTTGAACAGACACTCCCATCAGATTTACGTGCATTTGGACAGATGCCTGGTGATATAATTCTTGCAATTATTGCATGCATAGTTGCATATATATTTTTAAATTATACGAAAATAGGTACCTATACCTACGCAATCGGAAGTGATGAGTTCGTTGCAAAGAATATGGGTATTAATGTAAATAAATATAAGGTTCTTGCATTCATTTTGAGTGGAGCGTTCCTTGGTGTTATGGCTATTCTCACAATTAGCTATGGCTCTTCAATGGTAGCTGTTACAGGTATGGCATCTATGAGTCGAAACTTTGTCCCAACAATGGGATGCTTTTTTGGACTTGCATTTAAGAAATATGGTATGCCTCTTCCGGCAATTATCATAGGCGAGTTTGTTATCAACATTATTTTCTTTGGATTTATTGCTCTTGGTGCACCAACTGCAATCCAGGATGTTATAACAGGATTTGCATTGCTTATCATCATTACTCTGACAACAAAGGCTACAAAGGGCGAGATCGTCAAGTAATGAAAGGGGGAAGACAGTAATGAGTGAAGTAAGATTACAAGTAAAAAATCTTTGTAAGAATTTTGGTATCACAAAGGCAGTACAGAATGTATCTTTTAATGTAAACAAGGGAGAGGTTCATGCACTTATCGGAGAGAATGGTTCAGGAAAGTCGACATTGACTAATATGCTTACCGGTATTTACAGCATTGGCAGTGGTACATTTATACTTGATGGAAAAGAGGTTCATCCAAAGAATCAAGTAGAGGCTAATAATGAGGGAATCTCAATTATTGTGCAGGAGCTTGGTACATTATCAGGTTTGACTGTTGCAGAAAATATATTTCTAGGACATGAGGAACAATTTGTTCATTGTGGAATCAAGAATACAAATGCAATGAATAAAAAGGCAACGGAATTACTTAAAAATTATGGCTTTGACAGAATCAAAGCAGCAGATATGATCGATAACTATAATTTTGAGGATCGTAAGCTGGTTGAAATTGTAAAGGCAACTTATTTTAATCCTAAAATAGTAGTTATAGATGAAACAACAACAGCACTTTCACAGGAAGGCCGTGAGGAGCTTTATAAGCATATGGAGCGTATCAGAAAAAGTGGAAATACAGTTATTTTTATTTCACATGATCTTCCTGAAATTTTAGACAAGTCAGATACTATTACAATTCTCAGAGATGGAGTTTATATTGATACTGTAAAGAGTAAGGATGTAACAGAAAATGATTTGAAAAAACTCATGGTAGGTCGTGAGGTGACAGGTGATTATTATAGGTCTGACTATGGAGAAAAAGTATCTGATGAGGTAGTACTATCTGTTAAAAATGTTACTGTTCCGGGACTTATAGAGGATGTAAGCTTTGATTTACATAAAGGAGAAATACTTGGCTTTGGTGGACTTTCAGAGTCAGGAATGCATGAGATTGGTAAGGCAATTTTTGGTGCATCCTATGACAGGACAGGAAAAGTGCAGTTAGCGGATGGAACCAATATAAATGATATTCCTACAGCAATTAAGCATAGTATTGCATATACGTCAAAGGATCGTGATAATGAATCTGTTGTGTTGAATCAAAGCATAGGTGATAATATTTGTCTGCCGTCATTGGATGAACTAGCTGGACCGCTAAAACTTTTAAGTGATAAAAAGCGTAAAGAATTTGCTAATAAATATGCAAAACAGATGTCGGTTAAGATGGTTGACGTAAATCAATTTGTTTCCAATTTATCAGGTGGTAATAAACAGAAAGTAGTGCTTGCCAGATGGATTGGAAAGGATTCTGATATTGTAGTGCTCGATAGTCCTACACGAGGAATTGATATTAAAGTTAAACAGGATATTTACCAGCTTATGAATAAGATGAGAAAAGAAGGAAAATCAATCATTATGATTTCCGAGGAATTGATGGAGCTGATTGGAATGTGTGATCGGATAATGATTATGAAAGATGGCAAAATCAGTGGAGAACTCGAGCGTGACCAGAACCTTGATGAAAATGGTCTGATTACGATGATGGTATAAGGAGGCAACTATGGGAAGTCAAGCAAACACAAAGAGTACAGATAAGGAGCAGCAGCTTAAAAAAGCGTCGAAAATGTCATTAATCCGTTCGCTTTTGCCGATAGTAGGACTTGTTGTCATTTTCATGTTATTTAATTTTATGACAGATTTCAGAATGATGAATAATATGAACCTGGTATTATCACAAGTTTATGTTACAATGATATCTGCAATGGGAGTATTTTTCATAATGACTATGGGAGGATTGGATTTCTCACAAGGATCAATTCTTGGAATATCTTCTATAGTGGTATGTATGCTTTCTAAATATAATATTGCAATTGCAATAATTGGAGGAATAGTATCAGGTGCAGCAATTGGTGCAATAAATGGATTCTTCTATGTTAACAGAAAGATTAAATCATTCATAGTTACAATCTGTACAATGTTCCTGTTCCGTGGATTTATCAAATATCTCACAACAAATGCACCTGTTGCAGGATCTGCAACACTTATCAATTATGATAGTACAGCACTTAAGGTTACATGTACAGTTGTAATTCTTGTAATAGGTTTTATAGTTTTCCGTTTTACAAAATTTGGAACATACTTAAAAGCTATTGGTGCAGGAGAAAAAGCAGCGATGTTTTCAGGTATAAGAACAGATAAGATGAAGTTTCTTATTTATGTATTGGCAGGAGCTATTACGGGATTTGCAGCATTTATCAATGTAATTAAGGTTGGATCTGTCACCTCTTCAGGTGGTAATCAGCTAGAAACACAGATACTTATTGCTTTAGTATTAGGTGGAATGCCAATATCAGGTGGTGCAAAGGTTCGTTTTGAAAACATTATTGTTGGTTCATTACTTTATATAGTGCTAAACAGTGGACTTACAATGATGGGATTTACAACTCAGATGATGCAGCTTATACAGGGAATTATTTTCCTTATATTTGTAGCGGTCTTTGCGGATAGAGAATCTATTCAGGTTATTAAGTAATAATCGACCATTCAGAGTCATGTATTCAGATTTTTTGAATACAAATGGCTCTGATGGTTCATTTGAAAACAGGCAGGTTTATACATTATGCAAAAGAATAATCAGGACAATTTGAAGTATCAGAAGTTATATCATTGGGCACATATACTTATAACAAGTGGTGTTATAAAAAATATGGAAAAATTCCCATCAGAGACCATACTGCAAAAGAAATTTGGTTATTCAAGACAGACAGTTCGTACAGCGCTTCAGGAATTGGAAGACGAAGGACTTATTAAAAGAGTGCGAGGAAGTGGAACGTATGTTTCGTATGAAGGTAATGCTTTTGATGCTGATAAACCAAAGATAGGCCTTTTATTGAGCTACTATTCTGATTATCTTTTTCCTATGGTGTATGATGGAATTGAATCAGCTCTTACTGAAAAGGGATATGAGATTGAAGTTGCAGTGACTAGAAACAGGCTGAATGATGAACGAGTATGTCTGGAAGGGATGTTAAAAAGTGGTGTGGCAGGACTGATAATCGAGGGAACAAAATCAGCTTTTCCAAATCCACATATTCATTTGTATAATGAGATAATAAAAAAGAAAATTCCAACGATTTTTATACATAATCATTATCAGAACATTAAATTTCCAAGTGTTGAAATGTCAGATGCTAAGGGTGCATATGAACTGACTAAGATATTGATTGAGAATGGACATCGTAAAATAGGGGCTATTTTTAAGCAGGATGACATGCAGGGAATCGAACGATACAGAGGTTATGTTGAATGTTTATCAGATTATGGCATTAAGTATAATGATGACTATGTAAGCTGGTATGATACTAAACATTTTGATGAAAAGCTTTCCAAAAAGAATTTTGCCCATATCAATCGTAAAACAAGGGATTGTACCGCAATGATAATTTATAATGATGAGGTTGTTGGAAGATATAAAGAATTCTTAGACGAGCGTAATATTTTGGTGCCTGAAAACTTGTCGATAGTTTCATTTGATGATGCAGAATTACAGCAAAAGTCTAAGGTAAAGACATTGTCAGTTATTCATCCGAAATATAAGCTTGGAAGGATATGTGCGAAGAATTTACTTCGTATGATTGAGGAAAAAAATTGGCAGGAAAAGAATTATTCATATCATTTTCCTGTAACAATAAATGATGGAAATTCTGTCAGAAAAATAAAATAAAGGAGAAGAACTATGTTAGCAGTAAAAAATTACAAATTCTGGTTCTGCACCGGCTCACAGGACCTGTACGGAGACGAGTGCCTTGCAAATGTTGCAGCACATTCAAAGGAGATTGTAGCCAAATTAAATGAGTCAGGAAAGCTTCCGTTTGAGGTAGTCTGGAAGCCAACACTTATTACAAATGAGCTCATCAGAAAGACCTTCAACGAGGCCAATACAGATGATGAGTGCGCCGGTGTTATCGTATGGTGCCATACATTTTCACCTGCAAAGTCATGGATTTTAGGACTCAAGGAGCTCAGAAAGCCGTTACTTCATTTACATACACAGTACAATGAGGAGATTCCATACGATTCAATTGATATGGACTTCATGAATGAGAATCAGGCAGCTCACGGTGACAGAGAGTGGGGACACATTGTCACACGTATGGGTATCGAGAGAAAGGTCGTTGTAGGACACTGGTCAGATCCTGTGGTACAGGAAAAGATTGCATCATGGCAGCGTGTAGCAGTCGGTGTGGTAGAGAGCAGCCACATCCGTGTAATGCGTGTAGCTGACAATATGAGAAATGTTGCAGTTACAGAGGGAGATAAGGTAGAGGCTCAGATCAAGTTTGGCTGGGAAGTGGATGCTTACCCTGTAAATGAAATCGCAGAGTCTGTTGCTGCAGTTTCACAGTCAGACACAAACGCTTTAGTTGATGAGTATTATGACAAATACAATATCCTGCTTGAGGGCAGAGATCCGGAGGAGTTCAAGAAGCATGTAGCTGTACAGGCACAGATTGAGCTCGGATTTGAGAGATTCCTTGAGGAGAAGAACTATCAGGCAATCGTTACACACTTTGGTGATCTTGGTGCATTAAAGCAGCTTCCGGGACTTGCAATCCAGCGTCTCATGGAAAAGGGCTACGGCTTTGGAGCAGAGGGAGACTGGAAGGTTGCAGCAATGGTCCGCCTCATGAAGATCATGACCGCAGGAAAGAAGGATGCCAAGGGTACATCAATGCTCGAGGACTACACATACAATCTCATGAAGGGCAAAGAGGGAATACTCGAGGCTCATATGCTTGAGATTTGTCCATCAATAGCAGACGGTCCTATCAGCATCAAGTGCCAGCCTCTTACAATGGGAGACAGAGAGGATCCGGCAAGACTTGTATTTACATCAAAGGAGGGCACCGGTATTGCCACATCACTTGTTGATCTGGGTGACCGTTTCCGTCTCATTATCAATACAGTTGACTGCAAGAAGACAGAGAAGCCTATGCCAAAGCTTCCGGTAGCAACAAACTTCTGGACACCACAGCCTGACCTTTACACAGGTGCAGAGGCATGGATACTTGCAGGAGGAGCACATCATACAGCGTTCACATATGACCTTACTGCTGAGCAGATGGGCGAGTGGGCAGCCATGATGGGTATTGAGGCTGTATTTATCGATAATGATACAACAATCAGAAACTTCAAGAAGGATCTTATGCTTGGAAATATTTTCTACAAGTAGAATATAGTTACACTTAATAATTGAAATACCGGGTTGTCTGTCACACTAAGGTTTGTACGGACAACCCGGTTTTTTGTCGGTTGTGAATGATACAAAAATGCAGTTACTTTCCTTGTATTTATAACTGTTTAATGTTACTATAATTTTATCAGAAAACAGGCAGAAGGAGTGTGCATATTATGGCATTAAACATTCCGGTAGGAATCTCAAATTTTACAGAAATAAGACGGAATAATTATTATTATGTCGATAAAACCAATCTGATATATGAGCTTTTACAGTCACCTGGGACGGAGGTTACTATGATTACCAGACCGCGCAGGTTTGGAAAGACACTGGCTATGAGTATGCTTGAGAGTTTTTTTGATATAAGAAAAGCTTCAAAAGTGTTATTTGAGGGTCTTGATATTATGTCGCATCAGAGTCTGTGTGAAGAATGGATGAATAAATGGCCTGTAATTTTTGTGTCATTCCGTCAGGTAGATGGTCTGGATTTTGACAGTGCATGTGCGATGCTTTCTTCTGTTATCGCAGAGCTTTTTAATGAGCATTTATATCTGCTTGATGATGAGAGGATTACTGAATACCAGAGAAAGACATTTAGAAATATTGCTGCAGGAGAGGCAACGCAGACCGAGCTTAAGAACAGCTTACGGCTTCTTACAACGCTCATGAATTTGTATTATGACAGACAGGTCATTTTACTTATTGATGAATATGATGTGCCGATTGCAAAGGCAAATGCAGGCGGTTATTACAGACAGATGCTTGATATGATGAAGGGTCTTATGCAGGCATTGAAGGATAATTGCGCCTTAAAATTTGCTGTTGTAACGGGCTGTCTTAAGATTGCGAAGGAAAGTATTTTTACGGGAACGAATAATTTTGTTTCGGATTCTGTTGCAGACTCACGGCTTACCGAGTATTTTGGATTTGTTCAGAGTGAGGTTGATGAGATATTAAAGGCTGCTCATATTTTTAATCAGTCAGAAAATATAAGAAAATGGTATGATGGATATCATTTTGGAGATGTGGATGTTTATTGTCCGTGGGATGTGATGAATTACGTGCTTGATTTACAGCGTAAGCCTGATGCAAAACCACTTAGCTATTGGAAAAATACAAGTGATAATGCAATTATCAGATCATTTATTGACTATGCTGGAAGCAGTATTACTCAAAAGCTTGAGATACTTCTTTCCGGAGGATATATAGTGCAGCAGGTTGACGAAAATCTGACATATGACTATCTTCATTCATCGGAAGAGAACCTGTGGAGCATTTTGTACCTGACCGGATATCTGACAAGTGTCCGGGCTGACAATTTGGAAAATCCACTGCCGGGTAGGTTTACTGCTCTGACAATACCAAACGAGGAAATCAGGGAAATATATGAGACAACGGTCATCAGATGGTTTGATGAAAGTGCGCCAAAATGGAACAGAAGCGCATTGTTTGATGCTGTCTGGAGTGGTAATACACAGGAGCTTGAGGGCGAATTAAACAGACTCTTACGCAGAACCATCAGCTATCATGATTACAAAGAGGATTTTTACCATGCATTTCTGGCAGGAATTTTTGCCGGAGCAGGCTATATGGTGGAGTCAAATAAGGAGTATGGCGATGGCAGAAGTGATGTGGTGGTGAAGGATCAGATAAATGGCAGGGTAGCAGTGTTTGAAGCAAAATACACAAGACAGCTTGAAAAGCTTGAATGTAAGTGTGATGAAGCTTTAAAGCAGATAGAGAATCAGATGTATGCAAAGCAGCTTGAGGAGGATTATGATGAGGTGCTCTGCTATGGAATTTCTTTCTTTAAGAAGCGGTGTATGGTAAAGAAATGATATATTTATTGTTGTTAAGGAGCAGGTGAGATGAATATAAATAGTATAAAAAAACTATCCGGAAATATTATTTCGCTTGCTCTTTTTTATTTTGTCTTTCTGTGCAGCGAGTATATGTTTGATAACAGAATGGCTGTATTTACTGATTCAAACGGTGTGGTTATGGCACAGAGCTTTATTTTAGGCAGCAGTGTGCCGGGATTTTTATCATATTATTTTATTGACAGATTTTGTGACAGAAGGAGCTTTAATAAAAAAATAATACCATGCATTTCAGGTGTGCTCTCTTTGATATGTATGATAGGCATATATCTGACAGGCAACTATGCGGGAGAATTACTTTTTGGAATTATTCTGTTTATTGTGCTGGGATATTTTGGAAGCCTTGTCCATACACAGGCGGCTCTTGCGGTGAAGCGGCTTGATGATGGGTTAAATGGGATTACACAGCTGGCAGGAATATCATATGGAATTGGAATTTTACTGCAGCTTGTGCATAATAACCTGATAGCGGATGGTATGTGTCAGGTGATTTTTCTTGCGGCAGCTATGATTATTATGACAGTATTCTGTGCCGGGAGCTTATGTGAGGTGTGTGGATATTTAAGCTCTGATGGTGTATCTTCTGTGGAAAATTCGGATACAGGGAGTGCAGATAGGGGCTATGGGTATGCGCCTAAAAAGCTTGGAATAATCCTTATATTGATAGTGTTTGTCATGACATTTGTGTTTGCAACACTTGATAATGCTGTTACACTGGTTCATGCTGCAGGAAGTGTGGATATCGGGCAGTGGCCCAGAATCATTCTGGCATACAGCGGTATTGTTGCCGGATTTTTATATAGTGCGGATGATAATAGGATGATGGATTTTATCATGTATATAGTGCTTTTGCTTTCCACAACATGTCTGATTGTGATTAGTTGTGGAGGACCTTTTATGATAGGGCTTATCATTTTTTATTTGTCAGCAGGATTTTTCTCAGTCTATTTTGCTTCAAGATTTATGATATTTGCATGTCATACTGATAAGCCGGCGCTTTGGGCCGGGATGGGCAGAGCTGTGAACAATACAGCTGCTGTCGTGGTGGCAGGGGTATCACTTTATATCATGAGAGCACCGCAGTATGTCACCATGATTACCGGTGTGCTATTGTTTGCGGTGACCAGTGTGATTGTATTTGCTTATCATGAACAGCTGCGCAGGGGTGATATAGAAATATATTCATCCGTTGCATCGCATAATCAGGAAAATGTGTATAGGAAGAGACAGGCAGAGGACAAAGCTAAAATTACAGTCTATGAGACGGTAAAAATGACAGATGATGAATTGCTCGAGTTGTTTGTGCAGAAATTTCATCTCACACCGCGTGAGGGTGAAGTGCTTGATTATCTTTTGCATTCTGATGAAAGCATGCAGGATGTGGCAAAGCAGCTGGCAGTTTCGCGCGCAGCCCTCTACAGACATATTGCAAATATGAATGAAAAAACTCAGACCAAGGCGCGCATGGGACTGGTACAGTTCTATTACAGCTGGACGCGTGAAAAACAGTGATTTTAAGGGAATTTTGACATTTTGAGACGAATGTCAACTGTCCTTTTTTTGTGTGTAATGGTACAATTCTCCTATCGTAATAACTTGTAAAACGCATAAATGACATGCACTTAGAGTGTCATCATATAGTATGCGTGGAAGGGAGAATGAGGCAATATGAATAAAATCAAAAGAATAATGGCTGTTATGCTTGCACTTGTTATGGTGCTTGCGATTGCACCGGTGCAGCATATATGGGCAGATGGGGTGCAGCAAGAGAATCAACAGCCGGGTGAGGGCAGACCGGGAGAACCACAGCATAATCAGCAGCCGGGCATGCCGCCACAGGGAGCAACACAAACAATACAGCTTCGTGTGGAGGGCGATGCGGCAGGCACAGATGAGCTGGCAGCACTTGTAATGGTAAGTCTTGATAATGGGGTAAATTATAAGTCGTTGAAGGAGCTGGCGTCAGATGCAAATTCAAAGGTACAAAAGAACGGAAGCTCATATGAGTTTGATTCAGCTGTTACAAGCATCATGGCATATCTGACTGATGAGGCAGGCCGCTATATGCTCCAGACACCTGTGCAGATAGGAAAGAATAATGCAGTGAGAATCAATGCTGGTCAGACCTTTATCCAGATAGATAAGGTACGCTATACAGTAACGTGGGCATATGATGCAAAGAGATATGGAGAGGATGCATATCTGGAGCATGGTACAGCAAAAATTATTAAGGTTGGAGATAAAACAGATTTCACGGACTGGGATATGTTTGCAAATAATCCGGGTAATAAGGATGGTGGAAATCTGGTAGTAGAACCGGGGCAGCAGGTAACTGTTGAGCTTGTTCCGGATTATGGCTATCAGCTTGACAGTATATCCCTTAATGGAAATACTCTTGCACCGCAGGATAAAAAATCTACATTTACTTTCACAATGCCACAGACAAATGTGCATTTCAAGGGTGCATTTGTAAAGGCAGCTGATGTCACAGATGTAAGCTCTGCAGCAGTAGGAAAAATTGAAATCAGCAATGGTGATAATGCCGCAGCATCGGGAAATCTGAAGATAGATGTATCAGACAGTGCTTCGGATACTACAAAAGCAAATGAGCAGATTGCGGCTACAGATGGAGTAAAGAAAGAGGTTGTTGCCAATCTGGATATTTCCCTTCAAAATATAGTAAGCAAGGGAACAAATATGCAGGAAATCAGTGATGATAATTACTGGGTAAATAATATTACTGAATTTGATAATCCAGTCAGACTTGATGTCGCTATCAAAAATTTTGATAAAAACAGTGAGTATTCTGTTGTCAGGGAGCATAATGGAAGCTATGATGTGCTTGATGCAACAGTTTCAGACGGCAAAATTTCATTTGAGACAAATAAGTTCTCAACCTATGTAATTGTTAAGAAAACAGCTGAGAAAGCAGTCGTTACAAACCCTGATACAGTAGTAAAGCCTCAGGATGACAAGAAGCCGGCTGATATCAAGACCACAGATAAAACTGATAAGGTGGCTGATAATGGAGGGAATGAAACAAAGCTTCAGAATATAAAGAACGAAAAAGCAGCAAAAACAGATGACAATATGAATGTCTCTCGTATGCTTGGAATGCTTCTTATCGGAGCAGCAGCTGTGTCTTTTTCTTTCCGAAAAAAGTCACTGTAAAATAATAGAATCTAAAAAATAGATGCAAAATATAAAAGCCGTTGCGTGCATGCAGCGGCTTTTTGTGTAGCTTAATATATGTTTTAATGCATAAGGCTCTCTTATAGTGCTTCCTGAAGTATCTTCACATCCCACTTATTCATCACATCGCCCTCTTTAGCTGCTTCTCCGGTGATCAGGTCAACCATTCCTGCAAGGCTTGCAGGGAGAGTCTGCTTTTCATCAGTGAAATTCATCACAAAGTAAAAGCGTGTATTTTCGCTTTCGCGGCATGTGATTTCAAGACCTGTCTCTTCAGCAATGACACCTGATACAGACACTTCATCTGTGGCTTCATCAAGCACCCTTGCAAGTCCGGCTGCCTCAAGCTGTGTGGCAACATAGTATACATGGCCTTTTCCGTAGCTGCTTTTTGTGACAGCAGGCATTCCTGCATAGAAATCGCTTTCATATGTGGCGAGTACTTCTGCACCTTCCGGGTGCATCAGGTCGCACAGCAGATTGCATTTATATTCTTTTCCGTCTGAAAAGCTTACAGTGTTTGACTGCTCAGGTGCGAGCGCGTCAATTTCCTCAACCCAGACACCTGCCATCTCGCGAAGAGGTCCCGGATATCCGCCCAGATGCACGTTGTCAGACTGGTCCACAATACCACTCATAAATGTTGTGATGAGAGTACCGCCGTTTTTCACAAACTGCTCAAGCTTTTCCTTCATCCCTTCCTTTACCATGTACAGAACAGGTGCGGCAATCACTTTATACTTTGAAAAATCACCGTCAACCGGAATCATATCGACTGAGATATTTTTGTTGTAAAAATACTCATAATAGTGGTGAATCTGGTCAACATATTTAAGGTCCTGTGTAGGTCCGCTTGTGTACTCAAGTGCCCAGTAATTGTCCCAGTCAAAGATGATTCCAACATCTGATTTATTACGTGTGCCAAGTGTCCTTGTGCCGAAGCTTTCAAGCTCTCGTCCAAGCTGTGCAGTCTCCTTAAATACCCTTGTGTCGGTTGTTCCGACATGTGCTATTACAGCACCGTGGAATTTCTCGCAGCCACCCTTGCTTCGTCTGAGCTGGAAGAACTGGATAGTGTCTGCACCGTGGGCTATGGTCTGATAGCTCTGTGCACGCATCTGTCCCGGACGCTTCAATGAATTGTAGTGCTGCCAGTTCTGCTGGCTTGGAGTCTGTTCCATGAGCATGAATGGCTCATCCTTAAGACCTCGCATCAAATCGTGAGTCATCGCAACCATGCTCCATGGTGTGTCGTATGCAGGGTAATTATCCCACGACACGATATCCATCTCCTTAGCCCACTTGAAATAGTCGAGACCCTTGAAGGTACCCATCAGGTTTGTTGTGACAAGTGCATCGGGAATGATAGCTTTTACTGCATCGCGCTCCAGCTTATAGCAGTTCAGCATGCTGTCAGAGTAAAAACGCCTGTAGTCTGTTGATATTCCGGCAAAGCTTGTCATGCCACTCCAGGCCTCCTCGCTGAGCTCGTTAGGTACGACTATCTCATCCCAGTCATAGAAGGTGTGTCCCCAGAACTCTGTGTTCCAGGCATCATTTACGGCATCAAGAGTCTTGTACTTATCCTTGAGCCATACACGAAACTGATTCTGGCAGTTGTCACAGTAGCAGTATCCGCCGTACTCATTATTGATGTGCCATACAGAAATATTTTTATTGCCGCTATAGCGTTTTGCAAGCTCTGTCACAAGAGCCTTTGCGTACTTCTGATATACCAGGGAGTTAGGACAGAAATTGTGTCTGGCTCCAAATTTATGCTGTCGTCCCTCGTAGTCGGTGCTCATTGTATCAGGATATTTTTTGACCATCCATGCAGGCAGTGCCGCTGTGGATGTTGCCATGACGATGTCGTAGTTTTCATTTGAGAGCATATCAACTATTTCGTCAAGCTCTGTGAAATTATACTCATTCTCAGACGGCTGTATTTTAGCCCATGAAAAAACGTTGATTGTGGCACTGTTGATATGGGCATCCTTAAAGTATGCCATATCCTGCTCCCAGACCTCCCTAGGCCACTGATTTGGATTGTAATCTCCTCCGAAAAGGATTCTTTTGAATTTTGACTGCATTTTTTACCTCCGTTATGGTATTAACCCCAATATTATGATATTCTTAAACTATAAATGTGTTTCCTTATGCACTAATAATATAATAGATTTACGGAAAATAGTATAACATCATAAACCAAATTATATAACATTTTGAAACTAAACTGTTTTTGAAAGCCTGCTAATAAAAAGTCAATAGTAAAATGAATTATTTTTATGATTGTGA
>ERZ1031897.417-NODE-417-length-15581-cov-15.642535_pt1 | contig 15581 bp, 9 predicted proteins | sample MGYA00517881_ERZ1031897 | MGnify/ENA primary metagenome ERZ1031897 (study PRJEB33719, sample SAMN04261280) | wastewater metagenome | biome: rural village; feature: human; material: feces | host: Homo sapiens | place: El Salvador | collected 2013-01-07 ... | reverse complement strand
CAAGCGGGCTGGGGGCTTATACTTTCCTGGGATTTTGCCTTGCGGCAGATTCCGGAAAAGTATTTATAATGCTATAAAAAAATGCTAACGACTAGAAACCTAAATATCAATAATCTCTTTCGATGAGTTCAAGACACATACGACTGTTGTGATAAGGACATTTCCAGAAACCAGCCTTATCATCTTCCTTATTCACCGAACCATCCTCCAGGATAGCCCAATGCCACTCGCCGTTCTTGGCATCCAACAGATGCTTCGCCACATAATTCCAACAGGTGATGGCTATCAGCAGATTCTCCTCGGTGCGGAAATGCTGATAGAGATCGATGTGACCGATGATGTTCTCACACTGTACCCACCACTGGCGCTGGAGATCATACTTATCCACATCCTTCCAATGCTCATACACCATACTTCCATCCGGACGCAATCCCTCGTCGGCAGCATCGGCTATTCTGCGGATGATGCGCTCTATCTTGCGCAGCAGTTCCTTATCGCCCAAGACCAGTGCCGTTTCATGAAGCAGCCAGGAAGCCTCAATGTCATGACCATAACTTTCGATATTTCTTTTTCCCTCCCACTCATCATTGAAGAACAGGTCAAGATGATAGGTCTCCTTGTTCAGAAGCTTATCGGTGAAGATATTGAGCAGGTTGCGGATACTTTTTTCCAATTCATCAGTCTTCCACACACGATAGAGATTGGTATAGGGTTCTATGATATGGAGATGGGTATTCATCGTGCGGGATCCGTTCTCATCCTTATCAGAAAGACGCATATCGGCGATAGGCTCCCACTCACGGGTCAACGCCTCAATATATCCATTGTTCTTGGCATCAAAGGCATGCTTCTCGATGTCGTGATATAGGGAAATCGCAATATCGAGCGCCTCCTTATCGCCCGTGGCACGGGCATACTCAGAAAACCCATAGATGGCGAAGCCGATGGCATAGGTCTGCTTCTTGGTATCAAGCGGATTTCCCTTGTAATCCACGCTCCAGTAGATGCCGCCATATTCCTTGTCGAGGAAATGGTCGCGCACATAGTTCTTGGCGCGGGTAGCAGCCTCCAGATACTCTGGTTTCTGGAGTACACGGTAGGCTGCCGAGAATGCCCACAGGATGCGGGCATTCATTACGGCACCTTTTTCAGCTTCCGGATGAACCTGGTCGTTGCCATCTACTCGTCCGTAGAAGCCACCATTCTCATCATCAGTTACTTTTTCTATCCAATAGTTGAGGATGTTGTTTTCCAACACATCCTTCATGGTTTCCTTCATATTTTCCATATTCGTTCTATAGTGATTATCAGTTAAATATCAATATTTACTTCCCGAGATACTTATTCCCGGGCACTGTCTACTTTCTGATAGGGAACTTCCAGGAGAGCACCATCAGCAGGAAGGCGATGACTGCCGGGAAGATAGAGAACAAGGACCATACCATGGTGAGCACAGAATCTGTGACACTGGCTGGGTCTATCATCGTATTTCCCATCTTATCCGTAATCATGTTGGCACCTGCCCAACCCAGGAAGAGGGCGATGAGCGAACCGGAGATGGCAGTACCAAACTTCTGGCTCATGGTTCCTGAAGAGAAGATGAGTCCGGTGGCTGATGTTCCGAAATGCTCTGTGTGATAGTCGGCTACATCCGCATACATAGACCACATCAATGGTGAATAGATACCGATACCCATGGAAGTAAGGACAACGATAACTATCATCACCCAGATATAAGATGGATCCATCGGGATGAAGAAGAAGATGACCGAGAGGACCAGACAGAGTGCTGCTGCCCAGAAGAACGCCATTCGCTTGCTGCCCACCAATCGGGTGAACCATGGCGATACGCCGCCAAAAATCATACAGGTTACCTCACCAAACGCCATGAAGACGGTATAGTTGATAATCAATCCCTCGATAGTTACATTGCCATGCAGACAGTAATCGAACATATAGCCGGCTACAGCATAACGGAAACCATTGAAGAAATTGGTACACACGGCGATGGCTGTCATATAAAGCCAAGCCTTGTTGTGAACGAGGTCGGAGAACTGATGGAAAGAGAACTTCTCGGCACGCTTCGGCTTGAGGCGTTCCTTGGTAAGGAGACCGCAAACCAAGGTCATCACGGCTGCCGCAATACCAAGGATAGCACCGATAACAGCATACTGATGAGCAGCTGTACCGCCTACCATTTCTTGAAGATACGGAAAAGAGAGCAAGGTGATGAAACCCATCGCATAAGCTCCCACCATGCGGAAGGAAGAGAACTGATTCTTCTCGTCATCGTCCTCGGTCATCACACCGAGCAGCGAACCGTAAGGCACATTCACCATGGTATAAACCGCCATCATCAGCAGATAGAGGGCGTAGGCATAGATGCGCTTGCCCACAGGTCCAAAATCCGGGGTATAGAGCAGGAGCGCGAAAATCAATCCGAAAGGAATGGCACCATAGATGAGCCAAGGGCGATAGGTGCCGAAGCGACTCTGGGTACGGTCGGCAAGGGTACCCATCAGCGGGTCGGTAACCACATCAAACATACGAGCCACCAGCATCAATACGGCAGCATCGGCAAACGAGAGTCCGAAGACATTGGTAAAGAAGAGCGGAAAGGCGATAGACATCACCTTCCATACGATGCCGCCGGCAGCGGCATCACCCAGCGCATAAGCAATTTTTTCTTTTATACTAGCCATTGTTTTACTTTTAACTATAAACTTTTAACTATAAACTTTAAAAAAGGGATTCATCCCTCGTACATATATAATACGTACGAGAGTCATGAATCCCTACAATCTTTATACCTATAAAAAATTATTTGCCTAATGTCTGTCTGTTCTTTGCTACCAAAGCCTTGATCTTCTCCACAGAGAACTGAGTGCGATAGTCATCCTTTGGTGTGTTCATGCAGTAGTCTACCAGACGGTCGATGGTTGAGGTAGCTACGTGCATACGTGTATCAGAAGAAGCATAGTAGATAAATACCTTGCCATCCTCATCTGCAATCCAACCGTTGGCAAACACTACGTTCATCACATCACCAATATACTCAGGGCCCTCTGGTACGAGGAGGTATCCACCTGGTTCTGCGATGACCTCTGTAGGATCCTCAAGAGAGGTCATATACATATAGAGTACATAACGGAGGCCACTGGCACAGCCACGAACACCGTGAGCAAGATGCAACCAGCCCTTATCGGTCTTGATTGGGTGAGGTCCCTCACCATTCTTCACCTCCTGGATGGTGTGGTAATGACGAGCATTGATGATCTTCTCTTCCTTGATTTCGGCATGAGTGATATCATCAACAAGAGCCCAACCGATACCACCACCAGAACCTGTATCGATGAAACCATCCTGTGGACGGGTATAGAAAGCATACTTGCCATCAACGAATTCCGGATGGAGAACCACATTGCGCTGCTGGCTCTTGGTCTTCAAATCAGGAAGACGCTCCCAGTTGACCAAGTCCTTGGTACGGGCGATGGCAGCAGTAGCAGTAGCTGCGCTCAGGTCGCCAGGCTGGTCATCATCATGACGCTCAGCACAGAACACGCCATAGATATAGCCATCCTCATGAGCGGTGAGTCGCATATCATAGATATTGGTAGCAGGAACGATATCCTCCGGCATGGTGATAGGCTCATCCCAAAAACGGAAATTGTCGATACCGTTAGGACTCTCAGCCACTGCGAAGAAGCTCTTACGGTCGGCTCCCTCCACACGTACCACAAGCAGATACTTGCCGTTCCACTTGATGGCACCCGAGTTCAGTGTAGCATTCATCATGATGCGCTGCATCAGATATGGGTTGCTCTTCTCATCGAAGTCGTAACGCCACTCCAATGGAGTATGTTCTGCGGTGAGGATTGGGTTCTTATATTTCTCGTAGATGCCGTTTCCCCACTCTACTGGTTCATTCTTGCGGCTCAGCAATTCCTCATGATGAGCGCGAAGTGCTTTCACTTTGTCTTGAAATGTTGTCATAATATTTTTTACTTTGAACTTTAAACTTTGAACTTTATGATTAGTAAAGACTATTGAATTATTCACTCTTCACTCTTCGTTCTTCACTTAACTTTCTTGATGTCTTTGGCAAAGAGGACTTTCTTTTCCTTCTTGAATGCCTTGAAGTCCTCAACGATGGCTCCATCGCCTACACCTGGGAGATAGGCTTCCTCCTGCGGCTTGTCCCATGCATTTCGCCAGAAGAGAACGTAGCTCAACTGATACTTCTGAAGTACCGGCCAGAGAGCCTGTGTGAACCAGTTCTGCTTCTGCGAAATACCACGGCATCCTGTCTCGGTGAGTGCAGGAATCCTATTGATTTTCTTGTTAGCCTGCATCATCACATCCAGGGTATTCTTCAGATTGGTCTGATAGTTGGCATCATCGTTGTCAAACTCATAAACATCCACGCCTATCAGATCCACGAAGTCATTGCCCGGATAACGCTCCAGGAAAGCCTCAACGGTTTTCTCGCTTCCGAGGTTAGGCGACCAAGCCCAAACGATATTTGTACATCCATTTTTAGTAAGTGTGCGATAGGTTTTTGCGTAAAGCTGGTTATATTGTGCAGGTGTACAACTGTTGGCTCCCCACCAGAACCATCCGCCATTCATTTCATGCCATGGACGGAAGATGACGGGAACGAGATTTCCTTTTTTATCTTTCAACGAGAGGATGAAATCTGATACTTTCTTGAGCCAGGCATCGAACTTCTTCTGCTGTGCTCCCCCATCGAGTACGGCAGCCACAGCATCTCCCTTCGGATCCCAGGCATTCTCGCCTGTTGCCGGATTCCAAGGATGCCAGCTCAGGGTAACGATACCTCCTCGCTTGTTCTGGGCGATAATCTCCTGGCGCATTCTATCAAAAGGAACCCCATCGAGGTTCTCCTTACTGTCCAGCTCTATCTTGCCGAGGTCAAAGCCCATCACGGCAGGGTAATCGCCTGTGGTGAGAAGCACATCACTCTTTCCCTGATCCCATTTCCAAGTAGTACCATACACCGGATCATCCTGATGCCCCAACATAATACCCTTGTTTAATAATTTCTGCAGACGAATTATCTGTTGCTCAGCTGGTGTTTTGCAGCAAACCTTTTTGTCTTTACTGCAAGATGTACCTGCAGCCTGAACAGAAGCACCAGTGGTACCATCCACCTGTGCCATAGCTCCCTGCATCGCCAGCAGACAAACAGCACTGATCAATATTCTTTTTCCGAACATAAATTTATTTAGTTAATTGTTGAACAATCCAAGCCTGCCATTCATCCCACTGCTCCTGATACCAGAAATGACCGGTCATCTGGTAAAGACTCAGTGTCTTTGGCGCCTTCACACTATTATATAATCCATAAGAAGAAGTAGGTGGAACTACCTCATCATTATATCCGAAGCTATACCAGCCTGGGCAGGTGATGCGACGGGCGAAGTTGGCGCCATCATAATAGCGGGCACCTTCCAATCGCATTTTCTCTAACTCCGTAAGTTTCTGCTCTTTCCATGCAGCTCCCAGAACCTGATTTTCCTTATAGAAATAGTGAGGCCAACCGCCTGCAACTCCGTGAATTTCAGCCTCGTAATCGCACATAGCATCATGTACGGGAGCCAGGAAGGTGATGCGCTTGTCGAGTGCTGCCACAGCAAGGGAGAGGAATCCACCCTGGGATGAACCCGTTACGCCGATGGTCTTGCCATTCCACTGAGGGAGAGAGGCGATGAAATCAACTGCACGAACGGCCCCAGTTACTACTCTCTTGTAAGAGTTACGGTTAGGATTTTCGAGATTGGTATCCCAATAACCGTTCAGTTCACCGTTGGCAAGATCATCATACACCTTCTGCTCCATGGTAACAGGCACTCCGTGGATACCTATTTCGAGGACAATGCACTCGGAAGGTGCAGTGTAAGTGTCGCCCGAATAAGGACGAACACCTGCACCAGGAACTCGAAGCAAGGCTGGATACTTGCCTTCTTTCACCGGTACGCTCAAGATACCATACATCTTAGAGCCCCAGCGATTGTTGTTATAACTGATTTCAAAAACTCTCTTGTCCTTGGTGCATCGCTCTGGCAGGAGAACCATCGTTGGATTGAGGTCGTTCTGGCGAGCCTCATCAAGCGCCTTTTTCCAGAAGGCATCGAAATCCTTCGGTTCCTGTGCGAAAGGAAGAATCTTCTCAGGTGAAAAACCTGCAGTGCAGAGTCCTTCGTAGTTTCTTCCATCCACATGAGCGATAACCTTGAAGCGATAGAAACCCGGCTGCTTCAGCGCCCCATTCCATTTCATCGTTCCTTCCTTGAGGATGGTACTTTTCTTCACATCTGGAAACATCACCGGACCAGCCTCGTAATCAATATTTACATTATCTAATAGTGTTCCACTCTTGCGGACATTCACCGTGAAGGTTGCCTTCTCGCCTACCCGATAATTCCAATCCTGGTGGTCAGGTATCACCGTTACTACGATGTTATTTCCTTTGATTTGTGCACTCAGGTCTAACGACCCGAGCAAACTCATCACAACAACTATCATTATAAACCTAAAAACATGCTGCTTCATTGTTCAATCGTTATTAATTTATTGCTAATTGTTTATTTTCAGTTTTACGGCTGCAAAGATACTGCAAATTTTCGAACTTCTCATGTATTTTTTTGCTCAATAAACATACTTTTCTGCAAAGATGAAAAAAAGTGCTTATTTTTAAAATCCAATGATACTAATATCATATAAGGATGCTAAGTAATATAAGGTACGCGAACATTATATATAATATATCACCCCAACGGAATCTATTGATTCCAAACTTCTTTCCCGAGAAAAGAATAAATGAAAAGCATCCCAAGTCTACAAACATCAAAAAATCATTTTTTTGCAAGAAATTTGCTATAAAGTAAAAAAGTATCAGCAATTAGCAAAATAAGTATATTGTTTTTCATAAAAAAGCAGTAATTTTGCAGCGGAAATAGGAAAAAAGGCTTAACCCTCTCCTAAAACCATTCAAACTAACAAAACAAGGAATTTATGAACAATAAAAGTAGAGAAAAGTTGCTTGCTGGTGTAGCAGCCCTGAGTCTTCTCGGCATCTCTCCTCAGCAAACTTTTGCAGCCAGAATCACAACGAGTCAAGCTGTACAACAAACTAAAAAAATCACTGGTAACGTTTCTGACCCAATGGGACCTATCATTGGCGCTACAGTGAAAGTGAAAGGTACTAAAAATGCCGCAGTAACCGACATGGATGGTAACTACAGCCTCAACGTAGCTGCCGGTCAGACCGTAGAGGTTTCCTACGTAGGATACATCACCAAATCATTCAAGGTGGGCGGTCAGAACAAGTACGACATTACTTTGACCGAAGACCACAACAGTCTTCAGGAAGTAGTGGTTGTAGGTTATGGTACCATGAAGAAGAGCGACCTCGCCGGTGCTTCCGCTTCTATGGACGAAAAGACATTGAAACAGACTCCTATTACCAACGTTGACCAGGCTTTCCAGGGAAAGATTTCAGGTGTGAACGCTGTCCAGACTTCCGGTCAGCCAGGTTCTGCCGTAGCCGTTAGCGTGCGTGGTATCGCTACTATCAATGCCAATTCTGAGCCATTATACGTTGTAGATGGTGTCATCTTCAACTCTCAGAGCAACAGCGGTTCATCACTCGGTTTGGGTGATAAGCTCGGTAACGGTTCTCACTCAGCCGTATCTCCTCTCTCTTTGATCAACCCTAGCGATATCGTGAGCATGGAGGTATTGAAGGATGCTTCTGCTACTGCTATCTATGGTGCTCAGGGTGCCAATGGTGTCGTTTTGATTACTACAAAGAAGGGTAAGGCAGGCGAAGCTAAGTTTACCTATACCGGTAGCGTTGCTGCAAGCCGCCAGAACAAGCGTTTGGACATCATGAACTTGCGCGAGTTTGCCGAATATTACAACGACTTGGCAAGCCAGGGTGAAATCGCCAAACCCAATACAACCTACAGTGATCCATCTATACTCGGCATCGGTACCAACTGGCAGGATGCTATTTTCCAGACAGCTTGGCAACAGTCTCATCAGATCGCAGCTGAAGGTGGTACAGACAAGGTAAACTACTATATTTCAGGCAACTGGACAGACCAGGATGGTACTATCATCGGATCTGAATTCCAGCGCTATTCTATGCGTGTGAACCTCTCTGCACAGTTGAAAAAATGGTTCAAGCTCGGCTTGAACGCAACTTATTCAAAGACAGCAGAGAGTTTGAAGCTGGCAGACGGTTCAGAAGGTTTGATCAACTACTCATTGACTACACCTCCAGATATCCAGATTTACAATATCGACGGTGGCTATTCCAGCGTATCTAAGGAAGGATTCTCCAATCCTAACCCTATCGCCATGGCGATGGAAGATGATATTCTGCTCGACCGTCAAAGTCTAAATGGTAGTGTCTTTGCAGATATCACGCTGATGAAGGGCTTAACCTGGCATAGCCAGTTGGGTTTCGATATCGGTGCATCCAAGGGTGAGACCTACAACCCGAAGATTATCCTCGGAACCTGGGAGCGCAAGAACAACGAGAGCCGCCTGCAGAAGAACAGCAATAGCTTCTGGTCGTTGAACAACTATCTGCAATATTCCACAACTATCGGCAAACATAGTTTCACTGCTATGCTCGGACAGGAGTGCTGGGAATCAAAATATGACAATGTATCAGCATTCAACACCAAACTTCCTAACGATGTAGTTCACAACCCAGCATTGGGTCAGGGCAACCCAAAGATAAATGCCGGTTGGGGAAGTGCTTCCATGGCTTCCTTCTTCACCCGTGAGACTTACAACTACGATGACCGTTATCTCGCCACCTATACCTATCGTTATGATGGCAGTTCCAACTTCGGTCCAAACAACCGTTGGGCAGGTTTCCACTCATTAGCTTTGGGTTGGCGTTTCACCAACGAAAAATTCATGAAGGACATCAAGTGGTTGAGCAATGGTAAGTTGCGTCTCGGTTGGGGTCAGACAGGTAACTCCAATATCGGCGGTTACAAGTGGGGTTCTGCCATAAGTACCATGGATACAGCCCTCGGTACCAGCTTCCGTCCTGCCAACCTGAAGAACCTGGATATCAAGTGGGAGACTCAGGAGCAGTGGAACGTAGGTCTTGATCTCGGATTCCTCGACAATCGTGTGAACCTGACCGTTGACTGGTATAAGAAGATGAGTAATGACATGCTGATGCAGCTCAACCTGCCTTCTATCATGGGTACCAGCGGTAATGTATCATCGGCACTCGCTGCTCCATTCGGAAACTATGGTAACATCGAGAACACCGGTTTGGAAATTGCCCTCAACACCCACCCTATCGTTACCAAAGACTTCGACTGGAGCTCAGACATTACCGTTTCCATCAACAAGAACAAGCTGAAGAGTCTTTCGGGCAGTACCGCCCTTCTCGGTAAGGGACAGTGGAACGATGTAATAGCCCGTTCTGTACCAGGCGAATCACTCTACGGTTTCTATGGTTACGTAGTAGAGGGAGTATATAAGGATCTCGAAGATATCCTCAGTTCTCCTGTTCAGACTCTCCAGCCGAACAACTACAACGAGACCATTGATGCCGACGGCACCAAGCATTTCTCTTGGAAGGATGCCAGTGAGCTGGATCGCACCAACACCACCTACGTAGGCGACTTGAAATACAAGGATATCAACGGTGATGGCAAGATTGATGTGAATGATAAGACCAACATCGGTTCTCCACTCCCTAAGTGGACCTTCGGATGGAACAACACCTTCCGCTACAAGAACTTTGACTTGAATATCTTCATCAACGGTTCTGTAGGCGGCAAGGTAGCCAACTATCTGAACATGAAGATGACCCACATGAACTCTCCATGGAGCAACCAGTTGAAGGATGTCAACAAGCGAGTTCACCTCGTAGCCAAGGATGGCAACTACACAGGCAACTGGTATGACAATATCCAGAACCTGACCGTGGATAATCCAAATTCGATGTACCCACGTGCAACCATCAACGACCCTAACGATAACGATGCGTTCAGCGACCGTTATATCGAGGATGGTTCATACGTCCGTCTGAAGAGCATGGCTCTGGGATACACATTCGACCAGAAGCTCATCCAGAAGATTGGTCTCACCAACCTCCGACTGACTCTCACAGCATCTAACCTCTTCACCATCACCGGTTATAGCGGTTACGACCCAGAGGTAGGTCTCTCTACTCAGAGCGCAAATGTATATGGTCTGGACTTCGGCCGCTACCCTTCTCCAACCACCGTTACATTCGGTCTGAATTTATCATTCTAATATCCAAAACGAACTGTTATGAAATTTAAGAATATCAAATATACAGCATTTGTAATGCTCCTCGGTATGGGAATGACCTCTTGCGGTGACTTCCTTGACAAACCGGTAGAGGACAATTACAACACAGAGAACTATTACAACGGTGATGCTTCCTGCATCTCTGGCGTAAACTATCTCTACAATTCACCTTGGTATGATTTCCAGCGTGGTTTCATTAAGATAGGTGAAATCATGTCGGGTAATATGTATTGGGGATCAAGCCCATACATGAATTTCAGTACCAATGGCACCGATGAAGACTTGATAAACATGTCTTACTCTCTCTGGGCAGAGATTGGCCACTGCAGCACTGTTTACGAGTCATTGCAGAACGCCATCAACACCTCTGAGAAGGTGAAGAACCAGTGTATGGGCGAATGTCTTGCCTGGAAGGCAATGGCATACTTCTACCTGGTACGTACCTTCGGTGATGTGCCTATCATCCACAGCAACTCTGAGACACTCGGCAAAGGTGACTACAACCAGCTTAGCAAGGTAGAGAAGGCAGATGTATATGAGTATATCATCATGACCCTGGAAAAGGCGATGGAACTGCTTCCAAAGGAAAAGAGCACCACAGGTCATATCGACTACTATTGCGCAGAAGGTCTGCTCGCCAAGGTTTATCTGACCAAGGCTGGTGTTTCAGGCTCCTTGAATCAGGACGACCTGAAGAAGGCAGCTGAATATGCCAAAGATGTTATCGAGAACTCTGGCAGAGGATTGATGGAGCACTACGAGGATATCTTCCGTGGCTCTAACCAGTTCTGCGACGAGATTATGATTGCATGGCGCTGGACTGTAGGTTCTCAGTGGACTTCTCAGAATACCCTCCAGAGCGACCTGGCTCCAGAAGGTTTCGACGAGAATGGTGACTGCTGGGGCGGTTGGGGCGGTCCATCCGTTGACTTGATGGAAGCCTTCGGTGTATCTCCTAAGGATGATCCTAGCAGTCGTGTAGATCCTGACCACCGCCGCAAGGCAACTATCATGATGCCAGGCGATGTATATTCATACTTCTGGAGAGACCACGATCTTCCTGCCAATGCACAGAAGGATGGTTTGAAGAAGGGATTCTCTTATCTGGATTTCTGGTATAACAAGGATTACAATTCAGCAGCTACCGGTCAGTGCCAGGGTCCTTGCGGAGGTAACAACGTAAAGCATCTCTTCGGTGACAACGCAGACCACAAGGCTGAGTTGGGCATCACTCCAACCCGTATGTCTAATGCTCTCCCTACTCCACTCCTCCGCCTTTCAGACATTTATCTGATCTATGCAGAGGCACAGGTACTGATGGGTAACCCAACTGACGAGCTTGCATTGCATTGCTTCAATGAGGTACGAGGACGTGCATACGAGTGGCAGGGATTCGTAAGAAAAACCTCGTTGACATTCGATGACATCTGGAAGGAGCGCCGCCTGGAGTTTGCCGGTGAAGGCGACCGCTGGTACGACTATGTACGCCGTGCATACTACGATGTAGATAGCTGCATCAAGGAATTGAAGGCACAGCACCGCAATGCTATGTGGAATTGCGATACAGCCTACAAGGCATATTACAGCAACGGAACATGGGACAGCTCAGAAATTCAGTATGATGAGAATACACCTGCTCCTAACGTAACAGCCAGCAGCTTTACATTGCCATTCCCTACAGAGGATGTAGCCTTGAACCCTAACCTGGGTAACAACGCTTCTCCAATCCATGTGGATGTACGTAATACATATAGTTATTAATCAATTAAGAGAATTTCATTATGAATATCAAAAATATAAATGGGGCTTTATTCGCCATGGCACTTGTTGCAGCCAGCGCAGGATTCACTTCTTGCGAGGACGAGCCAGACAAGTATGAAGTAGCAGGCGGAACTCCTACTATCGATTATGTTCGACCAGTGGATGTTGCCAGCAAGGACTCTCTCCTTACTGCAGCATCTCTCGACAATACCATCTGTATTGTGGGTAGAAACCTGAGAAGTGTGACCAAAATCAACTTCAACGACCAGAAAGCTGTCTTGAATACCAGTTACATGACGGACAACACCATCATCGTAACGGTACCAAAGACCATTCCAAACAAGGTAAGTGATAAGATTTATTTCATCACCAGCAAGCAGGACACCGTGACTTACGACTTCAAGACAGTCGTTCCAGCTCCTATCATCAGCAGTATGAGCAACGAGTGGGCTGATGCCGGCGAAGAAGTAACCATCAAGGGCGACTACTTCCTGGATTATGACAACAGTCATCTGAACATCAAGGTAGGTGAAAACTACACCATTCCTTACGAGGACTTGAAGATCAGCCAGAACAGCATCAAGTTCAATATGCCAGAAGATATGCCTAAGCATGAGCCTATCTACATCACTACCATCAACGGTACCACCAAGGCAGGCTTCCGCTATATGGACAACCGAGGCATGCTCTTCGACTTCGATACGCCTTGGAAGGAAGGCGGAGATGTATTGGGCAACAATGGTTGGCACAATCGTACCATCACATCCGATGGCACATCACTCTCAGGCAACTACATGGTTCTCGGTGAGACAGCCATGGGCGCAGATGGTGGCTGGAACGACGGTAACTTCTCATTCGAGTACTGGCCAGGAAGCTGGCAGGACCCAGAGACTTACTCCAGCCGTCCACGTATACAGGATCTTGCAGACTTCAGCGACTGGGAGAACATGAGCCTGAAGTTCGAGATGTGCATACCAAAGGACAACAGTTGGTCAGCTGCTCCTATGCAGATTTACTTCGGTAGCGTCAGCCAGGTTTCCAATGGTGCTGCTGGTGTAAAGGATATCTATGGTAACGTATTGGCAGGAGCCAACAACACCTTCTTCCATGAACAAGGTAAACTGGCACGTGCCCTCTACATGCCTTGGCAGAATACAGAAGACAAGTTCTACAATACCGAGGACAAGTGGGTAACCGTTACCATCCCATTGACAGACTTCGTATACGACTATGACGGAAACAAGGGATTGAACTACAGTGGTGTGAACGACTTCAGTGCCTTCAACATCTTCGTAGTGAAGGGTGCATACAACGATGCAAGCGTATTGCCTACCGGTGTGGATTGTAATCCAATCATCAAGATTGACAACATCCGTGTGGTTCCAAATAAATAAACTTATAATCTGAATTGATATGAAAAAGATAAGCAAAATATTCGCCATGTTGGTGGTAGCCCTCGTAGGGCTATCGCTGACAGCGTGCAACGACGGAGATGACCTCTCTACCGACCAGTATGGTAACGAGATTTCTCTCCAGTCATTCGGTCCATGCCCAGTGCTCCGTGGCGGTACCTTATATCTCTATGGTACCAATCTGGACCAGATTGAGTCTGTCAACCTTCCAGGTGCAGATCCTATCACCGCATACGAGATTCTCCAGAGCGGTTACAACAGCAAGATTTCCATCCAGGTTCCTGCCGAGAAATGCGAACCGGGTCAGATTGTCCTGAAGACCAAGAAGGGTGGCGAGATTACATCCGTATCTCCTATCACCTATCGTGAGGACATCGAAATCACCAAGTTCTTCGTAGGTAGCGAAGGTACTATGGTAGGTAATGTAGGCGACGTAGTAACCATCAAGGGTGATTACCTCAACCTGATGCATGGTGTGATTTTCGCAGGCAGCGATACCATCAAGGAGGCAGAGTTCGTAGGTCACGACCGCTATACCATCCAGGTGAAGATTCCGGCAGAGGCTCGTACAGGTGTCATCACATTGACAGATACCATCAAGGATGGTACCTCTCTGGAGACCAAGGAAGAGTTGACCATCAATACACCTGAGGCAACTCCTATCAAGGACCGCAACATCAAGGCTGGTGAGGTATTGAGCATCAAGGGTGCTTCATTCGACCAGATTGCTAGCGTGAAGTTTGAAGGTGCAACTGTAGATGCAGCCGACTTCGAGTCACAGAGTGCAGCAGAAATTACTGTTGCTGTTCCAGCCAAGGCTACAGACGGTACCTTCTATGTAGTAACCAAGAGCGGCATCGAAGTTCCAGTGGGCAACATCATTACCGTGGTTCCAACCCAGCTCGTTGCCACTCCTAACCCAGTGAAGAATGGTGCAGAAATCACTATCACCGGTAAGGATATGGATCTGATTACAGGCATTGCCTTCCCTAATGCTGCAGCATCTCAGCTCAACAAGGTAGAGACAACCAAGGTAACTTCTACTGTTCCTGAGGATGCACAGACAGGCGATATCACATTGAGTCTCGCCAATGGCAAGACTGTAACTGTAGCCTATACTCTGGTGAAGCCAACCGTAGCTTCCTGCACACCAGCAGCCATCACAGCTGGCGAGAAGACCGTCATCAAGGGTACAGATCTCGACCTCGTGAAGAGCATCACCTTCCCTGGCGATGTAGAGCAGACCGTTGACAAATTTGCAGCTCAGAATGCCCAAGCCATCGCAGTAACAGTTCCTGCAGCATGCGCCGGTACAGGCTTCAAGCTCAACCTGAAGAATGGTACAACCATAGAGGTGAAGGATGCATTGAGCATCAAGGCAGCTACCGATCCAGCTATCGCTTCCATCACTCCTGGAGAAGCTACAGCAGGTTCAACCATCACCATCACTGGTAAGAACTTCCAGAACATCCAGAACCTCTATATCGGTTCTTATAAGGTAAACCGCTATACATCTCGCACCAACACAGAGATTGTATGCCAGGTTCCTGCCAATGCAGAAGTTGGTACCTACAAGATCGTGATGGAAGACCCAGACGGCAACAAGATTGAAGGTCCTGAGTTCAAGGTGGTTCCTGCAGAAAAGGATATCGCTACTATCACAACCAACATGGACAACAGCGCCATCAAGTATCCATACAACTTCACTTGGGATGACACCGGTCGTTTCCGTATCATGAAGGCAGACCTCATCAAGCTGGGTGTCAAGGTAGGTTCCAAGATGCTCTTCTATAAAGAAGCAGGAGCTACCGGACAGGTTCAGATCAACAACGCCAACTGGGGCGGTATTGATACTGTATCCGACTGGAATGGTGACCAGAACTGTGTTGTGAAGGTATTCGATGCAGCCATGATGGAAGCTGTAAACAGTATCTCTGACGGCTGGAGTGATACTGCCTTGATCCTTCAGGGTGACATGAAGAATGTAACCAAGATTGCCATCCTTCCATAGGATATGGAATATTTAACATAAAAAACGCATTTATGTGAAATATAATTCGTAAATTTGTGGCG
>ERZ1031897.415-NODE-415-length-15598-cov-9.625298_pt1 | contig 15598 bp, 4 predicted proteins | sample MGYA00517881_ERZ1031897 | MGnify/ENA primary metagenome ERZ1031897 (study PRJEB33719, sample SAMN04261280) | wastewater metagenome | biome: rural village; feature: human; material: feces | host: Homo sapiens | place: El Salvador | collected 2013-01-07 ... | reverse complement strand
AGGGTGTCGCTTCGCTTGCCCTGGGCTATGGGCTCCATTGGGCTTTCAGCCCGCATTTGCTAAATCCGAAACTTGAGTAATCTGTGCTAATGTATTTCGCCACGGGTACGTTACGGGCCAATAGCGAAGTGAGCATGCAATGCTCACAAAATCCGTCAAATCCGTCATCTCCGTGGTGCTAAAGCGTGTTGCATGAGCGAAAAAATCCGTGCAATCGGTGCGATCCGTGAGCAATAATATCAGAATGGTTTCAGCGGACTGCAATAATTTGGCGTATGAACATTGCCTTATTTTCCCGCGGGACGCGTCGCCCCCATTAGAGGTTGCGTTTTGAGGCAAGAGCTGATGAGGTGCGGAAAAAACTGTTGCGGGAGAAAGAAAAAACAATAACGGGAAATAGAAATTACTGTCTGATTGACAGATAATTCTATCTCCCGTTATTGTTTTATAGTAAAGCTACGTCCGTGTTGTTAGCGGACGATGCGCACCTTGCGGCCGCCAATCAGGTATAAGCCGTTGGGCAGCGCCTTGACGTCAGACAACGTGGCCTGACGCATGATAAGACGGCCCTCGATGCTGTACACATCGGCACGGCCCGTGCTGCCAAGCGCCTGCATGATAGCCGTAACCTTGGTAAACTCACCCGTCACCTCCACATCATGTGCCGGCATCGTAGCAGGTATTTCGCTCCAGCCCGCAAATACGTAGCCCTCCTTGGTGGGAGCCTCTTCGGGGGTGATGGCAGTGCCAAAAGTCACGTCAAATTGCTTGTACACCTCGCCGTCCACCTTGTAGACGAGTTTGTAAGTGTTGGCTGTAAAGCTACCCGTCACCTCCACATCGTGTGCAGGCATCGTGGCGGGAATTTCGCTCCAGCCGCTGAAAGTGTGACCCTCCTTTTCGGGAGCAGCTTCGGTGGCGGGGGCAGCGCCATAAGTCACGTCAATTTGTTTGTACACCTCGCCGTCCACCTTGTAGACGAGTTTGTAAGTGTTCACTGTAAAGCTACCCGTCACCTCCACATCGTATGCAGGCATCGTAGCGGGTATTTCGCTCCAGCCGCTGAAAGTGTGGCCCTCCTTTTCGGGAGCAGCTTCGGTGGCGGGGGCAGTGCCGTAAGTAACCTCTGTAGTCTTGTACACCTCGCCGTCCACCTTGTAGACGAGTTTGTAAGTGTTGGCTGTAAAGCTACCCGTCACCTCCACATCGTTTGCAGGCATCGTGGCCGGTATATCGCTCCAGCCGCTGAAAGTGTGGCCCTCCTTTTCGGGAGCAGCCTCGGTAGCGGGGGCAGTGCCGTAAGTAACCTCGATAGTTTTGTACACCTCACCGTCCACCTTGTAGACGAGCTTGTAAGTGTTCACCGTAAAGCTACCCGTCACCTCCACATCGCTTGCAGGCATCGTAGCGGGTATTTCGCTCCAGCCGCTGAAGGTGTGGCCCTCCTTTTCGGGAGCAGCCTCGGTGGCAGGGGCAGTGCCGTAAGTAACCTCGATAGTTTTGTACACTTCGCCGTCCACCTTGTAGACGAGCTTGTAAGTGTTCACCGTAAAGCTACCCGTCACCTCCACATCATTTGCAGGCATGGTGGCAGGTATTTTACTCCAGCCGCTGAAAGTGTGGCCCTCCTTTTCGGGAGCAGCCTCGGTAGCGGGGGCAGTGCCGTAAGTAACCTCGATAGTTTTGTACACCTCACCGTCCACCTTGTAGACGAGCTTGTAAGTGTTCACCGTAAACTCACCCGTCACCTCCACATCATTTGCAGGCATTGTGGCGGGTATTTCGCTCCAGCCGCTGAAAGTGTGGCCTTCTTTGGTGAGAGCCTCTTCGGGAGTGATGGCAGTGCCATAAGTAACCTCTGTGGTCTTGTACACCTCGCCGTCCACCTTGTAGACGAGTTTGTAAGTGTTCGCTGTAAAGCTACCCGTCACCTCCACATCGTGTGCTGGCATGGTGAGCGGCAGTCCTGTCCACCCGCTGAAAGAGTGACCCTCGCGTTCGGGGTATGCGATGGGAGTGAGTGTTGTGCCGTATGGCACCTCCTCAGTATAGTGTTCCGCGCCACCGACTTTGTATGTCAGAGAGTAGCTGCGTGCAGCGTTGAGCACCAGCGGACTGCCGGGTCGGCCGCCCAAACCTTGCGACTCGAAGGTGATGTCGCCGCTCTCGGGCTGCAGGTTGAGCACCTCGCCCGTGTCGGTGTCGCGCAGGCGCAGAACGATGTTCTCGCCCTGCGGCTGATTGCTGCGCACGCGCAGGTAGAGCCATTGCGCCTCGTCCTTGGTTTGCACCTCGGCCGTGCCGCGGCATTCGTCGCCCACAAAGGCCCCCACCTGGTAGTGGCTGAAGTCGGTTATAGGCGTGCCGTCAAACACGATGTTGGCGTAGAGCGTCATGTCGTATTTGTAGTCGTGCGGATTGACCGTCCATGGCGCCTCGCTGCCGCTGTCTTGGGCGCGTGCGCCGAACACGCTCAGCAGCAGTGTGGCTATGAGCAGCCACAGGCTTTTCGTGTGTATATGTGTCATGTTTGTGTCTGTATTTATTATTGGTTGACGGGGGATTGGTTGACGGGTTTACAGGTTAACGGGTTTACAGGTAGTTTTGTCTGCCTGCTTGCCCGTTAACCAGTTAGCCCGTAAACTAATTTACCTGTTAACTTGTCAACTCGTCAACTCGTCAACTCATCAACTTGTCAACTTGTCAACTCATCAACTCATCAACTCATCAACTCATTCCCCAGTTTACTTCACCACTTGCTTGCGCACGGTGGTAGAACCGTCAAGTCCGGTAGTCTTGATAATGTAGAGTCCCGGCTGCGTCACGTTGTTCACACGCTGTCCGCCCACGGTGTAGATGCCGTTAGGCAGGTTGGTGTGCGAAGTCACGTTACCGTCAATGCCAGTGGCTGTGCCATCGATGTGCAACACATAAGGCGCTCCCGTAGTGCCGAGCATGTCGGCAGCAAAGGCCGTCGTGTTGCTGACAGGCATCATTTCGCCCGAAAGCGCGTCGTAGGCAGCAAAGTTGATGGTTTCGTTGCCCAAGCCGTACACAGCGAGGAAAATCATGCCATTGGCCTCGATGTTGGCAATGCCTCGGCATTCGCCCTCGCTCAGAGCCACCACCTGGCTGCCCTCGCTCAGTGTGGCGCCACTCAGTGTGGCCACAATGGGCATCATGTTGGGGTAGCGGTGTCGGTTAAGCTCATAGGGTGCAGCCTTGGTCTGCAGACGGTGCGCACCGTAGAGCGCTTGCGCGTTAGCCACCGACGATACGGCATTGTAAGCAAAGCTCTTGTCAGAGCCCGACTTGTACAGATAGCCGCGTCCGGGTTGCATGAGTTGCAGTGAACCAGTCCATTCGCCGTCGGCAGTGTAAGTGGCAAATCCGCCATCGAGTGTTTCGATGCAGTCGTCGGTGTCAGGTTCGAGCAAGGCGAGCGCATCGTTGAGCGACAGCGCCGTGCCGAGCGGATAACCGAGCCAGTTCCAGCCGCGCACCAGTTCAATTTGTGTGGCGGTGGGGTTATACTGTTCGCCGGCGAAAGCCTTCTCGGCCGTGGCCGGTGCGAGCAGTTTCATAGTTTCGGCAGCATTGATGCTCAGCAGGTTGCCCACCAGTCCGAGGTCGGGGTCGGCAATGGCCTCGCGCTCCTGCGTCACGATGCGCGTAGCCACACCGTTCAGTTCGGTAGTGGCAAGCGGCGATGCCAAGTCGTGCGAGTTCCAGTTCCAGCCCTCGGCCAGCAGCAGTTTCACGCTGCTCTGTCGAATGGTGTAGTCAAAAGTCTGCACCTCGCTCTCGTCGGCATTGATGCCCACGGCCATAGCCTTGATGGTGACGGCATCGTTGATAACGATGGGTCGCTCATACTTGATGCGTGTGGCGGCGTCGCAGGGACATGAGCCGTCGGTGGTGTAGTAAATGGTAGCCCCCTCGCTCTCGGTAGTGAGTGCGATGGTCTGTCCGCGATATACCGCCGTGCCGCTCAGTCGTGAGGCACGTGGTGCCTTTACCGCGTTGAGCAGTGCGGGATCCACCACATTAACCATTGTAGTAGCCTCGAGTCCGGCATCGGGCATGGCATACTTGATGGCCGTGGCACCTGGCAGTTGTGCGTTGATGGTAAAGGTAGCGTGTCCGTCGGCATCGAGTGTAAGCTCGGTGGCGTCGGTAGCCGCAATGAGGTCAGAAGCCGAACCAAGCGTGATAGTCTTGCCAGCGGCAGCCTCGGCAGGTTGTGCGGCCACCCTTACGGTGAGCTGTGCGTTGTAGGCAATGTTCACCACATTGTCCACCACAATTTCGCGCACCTTCTTCTCCACGTCGAGTTGCTGTTCAAAGTTGTCGGTCATGCCAATGCCGGCATAGCTCTGCACGTTGCGCGACACGATGATGCGTGCCTCGTCGTAGTAGCCCAGTCGGTCGGTGGCCAGTCGCAGGCGCGATGCGTACTGCTGTTCGCTGCCCTCAATGGCCGCTTCGGCGTTGAGCAACTCAATTTGAGCGTCGGTAATGAGCACCTCGGTGTCGGCCGACTTACACTTGATGTAGATGTTGTCGGCAGTGAGTGTGGCGGGGTCCATATACTTAGAGAACTGCAGTTCCACGCCGTCCTCGTAGGCTCGTGCGCTCACCACTTCGGGCTGTGAGTTTTGCACCATGCCAATGTTCACGTCCATTTGTGGCGGTGGCACAGGCAGCCATTCCGACTGTGCGGGCTGGTAGCCCTCCTTTTCAAATCGCACTTGCCACAAGCCTTGTGGCACGTCCCACTGGTACATACCGTTTTCGTCGGTAAAGAGCGGGTTTTGCTGTGCATAGTCCTCAGCATTCCACAGCACAACGTTCTCGTGCAAGTCGCCGTACATGTCCTCCACCGTCTCCTTGTAGTAGCAGGTGGCAGTTACGCCTTGCAGACGGTTAGACGACACGCCTTCGTAGACGTAGCCTGAGGGGTCGACAATCGGGTTGACGCCCGGGTGAGTGGGTTCTTTGCGCTTGTGTTCCTCACCGTATTTGCCGCCGCACTTGAGTTTCTTGATGGCAATCTTGTATTGCTTCCAAAGCGTGTTGAACTTCTGTTCAATGCTGAAGTACTTAGAGCATTCGGCATAGCCGCTGAGCACGCCAGAGGCGAACCACAGGCCGAGTTCGAACGGCGGGCACTCCCAGCTGCCGAGTGAGGCAATGTCAACTCCGATGGCACCCGCTTCGGCAGCGAAAATACGCTTGTAGTTGTTGATGAGGTCGCAGCCGTCGGCAATGATGTTGTCGCGCAGCGCGATAGCAGCCTCTTCGTTACCTTTACAAGGTATACGCTTGTTGATGGCCTCGAGCAGACTAACCCAGTCGTTTATATCTTGACTGGCCGCATCGAGGTCGTCGAAATAAGTGAGCAGATCGAGGAATACGCCGAAGCCGCCAATCAGCTTGCCGCCAACCTTGGCATACTTGCCAAGCTTGCTGCCGCCCTTAACGGGAGACTTAGGCAGTTTGTCGAGTGGCTTCTTAACAAGGTTGTAAGTCTTTTGTGCCACTTTCTGCATGCTCTTGAAATCACCGATCTGCTTTTCAAGCTTCTTGGCGTACTGGGCCAGCTTTCGCATCTCGGCTTTGTATAGTTTGACCGTTTCAATGTTGGCTTCGCGCTTTGCGGTGAGCTGTGCTATGAGTTCGGTGTTGTCAGCATTTTGCGCAATTTGATAGTTGATGTTAACGTTCTCGTTGATCAGATCCTTTATGAGCTTTTTTCTGAATGCAATCGCTTGGTGAGTGTTACCAAGTTCCTGTTGGCGTGCAGCTATTTTGCCAGCCACTCTGGCCTTAGCCTTGTCGAGTGCGTTGGCAATTTTGGTGTAGGCCGCTTTAATGGCCTTTTCGTATACGCAGCACAGGGCATCCTTGATGTCGAGCGTCAGTTGTGCGTTGGCGCGCCATTTTGGCAGTGCATCGTCGGCGTTGGTGCCAGTACCTAAAGCCACCAGTCTGTTGGTGAAGGTAATCATCGTGTTGATGCAGTCGGTCCAGTCGTTCACGCCCTCGATAAACTCGTCAAGCTTTCGGCTCTTGGTGGCAGCGACAGTGTCTGTTACCTCAATTTTGTAAAGCTTAGAGTTGGCTGGGTCAATGAAGGTGGCACCTCTGTCGGCCAGCAAATAATATATTTTGGTGCTGTCGCTCATCTGAAGTGCAGTGTAATGCTGTGCAATGAGCTGCGCCTCGTCCACAGTGGCGAGTGTTTGAGAGGTAATGGTGTATTGCTTGCCATTATTCTCAAACGAAGCGTTGATGTCGCCCTGGGGCACTTGTGCCTTGATGATGTCGGGGTTGAAGCCAAAGTCGTAGAGCAGCGAGTCGGCCCCGGTGGTTTGCATATAGGCCCCCCAATCGGCATATTCGGCATCAAAAGCCGCGGCACGGCTGTCAATTTCGTCGAAGAAAGTATCCGACGGTTCCACGGGCTCGGCATCACCCACCACCTTGCTTACCGCGGCACTGAGTTGCTCCTCGTCCACCTCATCACTTTCGAGCAACGCCTCGAGGTCGCTGCAAGCCTGTTCTTCAGCCGTGGTTTCGGGGTTGAGCAGTTCGTTTTTGAGCTGCGTTACCTGCTCCTTGGTGTCGTTGAAGTCGGCCTCGACAAAGGCTGTGGCATCTTGAATGAAAGTGCGCGAGCCAACGATGGGGCTGAAGAAGTTGTAGTCGACACTGATGTTGGAGGGCAGTGCGCTGGTGTCGAAGTTGTGCGAGCCAACCCATTTGCCCTGCTGTGCGCTGTAACGGCACGGCACTTCAACCACCTTGCCATTGTTGGTAAACACGTTGACAACCACGTCGCTGATGCCAGTAGAGTCGGGCTGGGTGAAGGCCACTACAAAGGTGAAGAGCGCATCGCCTGCAAACGAGTAAGAGCTGGCGTCGGTGGTGTTGTTGGCAAAGTTCCAGGTGATGGTGTTGTTCTGACCAAGCGTGTAGAACGACATGGCCACCGACTTAACCTCGGTGTATTGCTCGTCGTAGGTGCAAGTTTTGGTCTCGGTAGCCATTTCCATGCCGTTGCTGGTCACAATCTTGGCACTGATGTTGTGGTCAGTAAGGTTGTAAGCCGATGCTATGAGGCAGTTAGCCGACCAATAGCCGTTGGCCAGAGCCTTGGTGCTGCCTATGAGTTCGGTGCCATCGTAAATTGAAACCTCGGCGCGCGACTGTGCCACACCGCTCACTACTATCTCGCGGGTGCGTGTGCGCTCGGGCACACGTATCGACACGTCCTGCACGGCATACTGTGCCGAGCCAATGGGCTGCACCATGTCCTTGCCCTTGAGGCGGAAGGCCACAGAGGCGTTGGGGGCGAAGGTGCCGCTCTGGGTGGGAATGACGCAGAAGCGCACGCGGTCGGTTATGTGACTGTTGTCGAGCGGCACGGTGATGGTGCGGCCGTTGAGCTGGTAGTACGACACTGTGGAGCCAATCATGAGTGAACCGTCCACCATGTTGGTGCCCTCGGGCAGCTCAAACTGCAACTTGACACCCGACACATTGTCGCGGTAGACACTCTTAAAGTCCACCTTGGCCGTGAGGGTGAGGTAGTTGCCAGCCACGATGCTGCTCTTGTTGGCAGTGAACGAGGTGTTGGCACCAGTGTAGTAGAACTTGCTCTCGTCAAAGTAAGGCACCACGGCATTTTTGGCCGGTGTGATGAGGCCGCTGCGCACAGTGACGCGGTTGGCCACATAGTCGGTGCCGTTGATGAGGCCCGCCTGGTCGAACTGGCTGAGGTTGTACACAGAGTTGAAGAAGTCGCTCTGTCCCATGGTGACGAGAGTGTACTCTCCGTCCTTGAGTCCGCTGATGGTGAGGTCGGCGGCGGGGTAGGTGTAACGGTTGAGCAAGTTGCCCTGTGCGTCGTACAGAATGGCCAGCACGGTGGGGTTCTCGGTGGTGGTGTACACGGCGCGTATGCCGCCCAGCTGGGTGATGGGCACCTCGACGGTGAGTGCAAGGTCGGCGGTGATGCGTCCGCCCGTGGTGACAGGCATAAAGGCATCGGTCTTGCTGCTGGCCGTGATGGTGAGCGAGTCGCCCTCGTTGACGTCCTCGAGCAGCACGATGTCGGGGTACTGCACGTTGAAGTGGGTGATGGCGCGCTGTGCGGTTTGGTTGTAAATGGTGTAGCTAACGTTCTGGTAGCCGTCGTAATAGTCCTTCACCTCGGGCTGCACACCCTGTGCCACGCTGCTTGTGTAAGAATAGCGTGTGGTGATGCGCGCGCCCTGAATGGGCTTGAGCAGCACGTCGGGCAGTTGTGCCGTGGCCACGGCCTGCAGGCTGTCGGGCAGGGTGTCGGTGCGGCTCACGTAGTCGGTAAGGGCGTAGGTGAGCACCGATGGTGCGCCGTAGCCGCTGAGGGTGTACTGTCCGCGCTGGTCGGTGCGGGCGGTCACGGCCTTGGTGTAGCGGCTGTTAAGCGTCTGGCTCATGGTGACGGTCACACCGCTCACGCCCAGCTGGGTGGTGCGGTCGATGACGCGGCCCGTGAGGGTGAGTGCCGGCAGCGGCTGTAGCACAATGTGCAGGGCGTTGTCGGCCTCGACCACCTGGTAGAGGGTGTCGGCGGGCAGTGCATACTGCATGGCCACGCTCTGCGGCACGCTCACGGCACACATGACGGCGGTGCCGGCCACCTGGTTGGTAAGCTCGTTGCCCTGTGCCAGGTAGTTGCCGCTGGCGTCGAGCCAGTTGACGGTGGACTGCGCGGTGATGTCGGTGGCGCCGGCCGTGATGGTGGCCGCCACGGTGCGCAGCTGCTTCATGCGGTCGAGGTTGAACGCGATGCTTTGGCTCTCGAGTTCAATCTTTACGGTGTCGGTGCGCGCCAGTTCGGTGCCCTGCTGGTTGCGGAGCACGGCCACATAGCGTGTGTCGCGCATGAGGGTGTTGAAGGTGTAGTTGAGTCGGTCGGTCACCACGTAGCGGTAGCGCTGTCCCGTCTTGACGTTGATGAGTTCGAGAGGCATGTTTTTGTAACGGCCGTCGGCGCATGCCTCGGGCAGATTGACCTCAAGACTTGCCACGTTGTGCTGCACGGGCATGATGATGATGGTGCCGTTGCTGACGTAGTCCTTCCAGCCCTCGGCCTGCTCGTATATCTCGACCGAGGCTTTGGGCACGAACACGATGAGGCCCTTGTTCACGCCGTCGAACACGTAGCTGTCGAGTGTGGGGGGCGTGGTGGCGAGGCAGGTGAGTTCGGCCAGTGCGGTGGCGCCATTGAATGCGCTGTAGCCAATGCGTGTGATGCACGATGGCAGCATGATGCGCGTGAGGTGGTCGTTGCCATACCAGCATGAGCCAGGCACGGTGGTGATGCCGTAGGTGCGGCTGAGGTCGACCACGGCGCAGGTGCTGAAGTTGTTGGCTATCTGGAAGTCGTTGCTGTTGACGTTGCCGGCCACGATGATTTTGCTCAAGGCCGAGGTGTTGCCACCTGTCACATCGTTGATGGCCTGGCTTGCGTTGCCCGGCGTAAAGTCGTCGATGATGGCTGTGCCCTCGTCAGCGTCGTAGGCGTTGCGGCCCGGATTTTTGGGGCTTGAGGGGTTGTAGCGGTAGTGGCCGTAGAGCTGCACGGGTGCCGCAGGCATGGTGTAGTAAAGGTTGCGCGCGGTGGAGAGGGTGTCGCCTGCCGCGTTGGTCCAGCACACAAACTCGAAGTTGGTGTTGGTGTAGGCGGTGAGGCTCACCTGGGCGCCAGCCTGGTAGTTGCGTCCGCCACCACTGAAGGAGCCGGCCCCAGCGGGTTTGGTGCTGGTGCTGAGCAGGTAGGTGGGTGTCTCGCCCTCGGGAAATGCGGGGAGCGAGGGGCTGCCGGGCTGGTACTTGAACACGGCGGTGATAACTACATTGTGTGCGGGCATGGTGTAGTAGAAACTGGTTGAGGTGGAGAGGGTGTTGCCCTCGCCGTCAACCCAGTACTGGAACTTCATGCCGTTGTTTTGGCCGGCGCTCAGATAGACGCGCTGGCCGGCGGTGTACTTGTTGCCGCCCGTGGTGTTGAGCCCCGATGTGGCGGGCGAGCTGACCACGCGCAGTGTGTAGTAGTGCGTGGTGTCGCTGTCCGTGGTGGGGAAGTTTGGCAGTGGCGGATTGCTTGGGTCGTACCCCTCGGTCTGCGCCAGGGCAGTGAGGGTGCTGAGCCATGCCATTATGATGAATAATAATCTGTTCATATACTTGTTGTTATATATGTTTTTGGTTGACGGGTAGTTTTGTCTGCCTGCTTGCCCGTTAGTTCGTAAACTAATTGAAGTTTCGGATTTAGGTTTGCACGGTCTGTTAGGTGCTGCGAAGAAACGCTACCTCTAATGGGGGCGACGCGTCCCGCGTCGGGATAGAGATAGGAGTTAGACACGAACGCTACTGCTGCTAATAATAGTTGCATGTTTTCCCGACGCGAGACGCGTCGCCCCCATTAGAGGTAGCGTTCGGTGCCTTTGGCCGCACCCGCCTAAACCCGAAACTTGAGTAAACTAACTTACCCGTCAACTTGTAAACTTGTCAACTTGTAACCCAATTATCCTACTTGATAACCTTCTTTCCACCCTTGATGTAGAGGCCCGGCGCCGTGGGGTTGTTCACCTTGCGTCCGTCGAGGGTGTAAGTGTTGTCGTTGTGGTCAGCCTCGTTGGCAGTGGCGGCATTGATGCCTGTGGCCACAGCGTCGAAGTGGAGCACAAAGCGGTCGGTGCTGTCGCCGGCCTTGGCTGTGAAGCTGTAGCCTGCGGTGCCGTTGAGTTGCAACTTGGTGCCAGTGAGGCGGTCCTCAAGTGTGACTTGGCCGTCGGGCTGATTGCTGAGGCCGATGGTGTAGGTGCCATCGGTGCCGAAGTGCAGACCGAGCAGGGCCTGGCCATTGTTGAGCGGACGCTCGTTGATGGCGTAGCGTGTGGCGCCGTTGATGGTGAAGATTTGCGACACGGCAGGCTCGGTGCCCGTAAACTTGGCGGCATCGCGGCTGAGGTCGTACTGCATGGTGGCAGCCTCGTTGATGACTACGCGGGTGCGGTCGGCCTGCTGTCCGTCCTTGGCCAGTGTGATGTTGAACACGGTGCGCTGTGCGGCGGTGTGGGTGTTGCTGTCGTAGGCAGCCCTGATGCGTTGCGGTGCGCTGGCCGGTTCTTCCTCTACAAGTGTGCGGGCGTAGCGGTCGGTCTGGCGTCCGTCCTTGAGGAAGGTGATGCTCTCCTGGTCGACGGGGCGCTGCACGAAGAAGGCTTCGGCGGGCGCGAGAATGTAGCTGTCGTCTACCGGGCTGTATGCCTCGTAGTTCTGGTTGTTGCTGTTCCACACCATGAAGGGCGCCTCGAAGTCGAGGAAGCGGGTGTCGAAGTAGCTTGGGTAGGGATTGCCAATGAGGTTCCAGCTGCGGTTGTGCTCAAACTCTGCGAGGTGTTCCTCAAGCGCCACGGTGCGGTTGTCTGCATTGAATATTTGCTGACGGTTGACGGTGGTGGTGAGGGGGCGCACGGTGAATTGGGCAGCTTCGTAGTAATTGTTTCCATCGTTGGGCTTGTAGCACTGCATGATGTATCCCTTGCCAGCCTGGAGCACGTCGTCGGCAGAGAGGTTCTGCCATACGGCAGCGGCATTGCCTGCTGCGCGCTCGGCACCCGAGTGGCTGCGTATTACCCATGAGGTGGTGCTGTCTACTGGCACAATGTCGCTCACCTTGACATCGAAGGGGAATGATACGAACTGCCAGCGTTCGGTGGCGTTCCAAAGGTTGATGGTAACGTTTTCGGCACGCATCTCACCCTTGACAATGAGACAGGTGGGGCGGAGGTATCTATAGCCTTCGTTATAATAGTAGTTTTGCTCGTAAGCGTACTTGGCATACGGCGAGAGCACCATGCTGAAGTCGTTGACAGCGAGTTTGCTGCGTCCGCTGATGGTGAGGTTGCCGTGCTGGTAGTCGGTGTTGCCCTGCGAGTCGGTAATCTGGTTGTTGGTGACGGTAAGCTCGATGTCGGGACGATAGTCGGGGTCGAGCTCGTCGCGCAGGGTGAAGTAGAAGTCCTTGTTAACCTTGACGTACTGCGGCATGAAGTCGGAGGTGCGGAAGGTGTAGAACTGGTTCCAGCCTGCGGCTAACTGATATTCGGCAAGACTCCATACGGGCACGTAGAGTACGGTCTTGGTGAGGTCGGTGCCAGTCAGGGGGCAGCCGTCGTTGGTGTTGGGGGGCATGACAGAGCGTGCCTCGATGGTGACGAGGCTGTCACAGTCGTCGAAAGCACCTCTTGCGCAATATTCTAACGAACTGGGAAGTACAATTTCAGTGGCCTTGTTGTTAGCTAATGCATACACTTCAATGCGTGTCAGTCCTTCGTTAAGGTTGATTTGACGCAGATTGCGGCAGCCAGCAAATGCGGAGTTGTATATATTGCGTAAGGTAGAGGGGCAGTTGAGGGTGTCGATGGCTGTGTCCTGGAAGGCATATGCCCAAATGTCGATAAGTCCTTCGTTGAGTGTGACTTTGCTCAGATTGGCATTTCCATTAAAAGCATAGCCTCCAACCCATGTGGTTGATTTTGGAAGTGTTATTTCGCGGAGATTGCAGTTTCTGAAAGAATAATCGCCAAAACCTGTTATACTGTCGTGTAGTTCGACACTTTGCAGAGAATTACAACCATCGAAAGTATACCACGGAATCTCTTTAAGTTTGGTGGGTATCTTGACAGTACGCAAATTGCGGCATCCTTCAAATGCGTGTCGACCTAATGATGTAAGGCTGTCTGGCAGATGCACTTCTTGCAGTTGTCTTACTTGACGAAAAGCAGCTTCCTCAATGGTCTCGACATTGTCGGGGATGTTGACTGATGTCAGTGATGTCCTTTCGAAAGCATAGGTGCCAATCTTTTTGAGTGTGGGTGGCAGCACCACTTTGTCGATGGCCCAACGCCTGTTGAAGGCCTCGCTTGGTATTTCGTCAATCAGGGCTTTTGACAGATCGAGCTCGGTGAGGTTGGCCATTTGCTTAATCTTGCTCCAGTCGTCGCTGTTGAGCTCGCCCTCAATGATGAGTTTGTTCACCTCTTGCAGGTAGCCAGCCTCTTCTACTACTACATGGCCAAGGTCGCCAGCAGCAATTTTGCCTGTGTTGACAGTGATGCCTTCGTCGCCACCGATGAGTACGTTGTAGTCGGTGTTCCAGCCACTGACAAGGCGGTAGGCGTGGAAACTCTCGCGGGGGATAACTATTCTGAGGTAGCGGTATGTGGAGTAATTGTCTTCATAGTAACTGTCATCACCTAATGACCCCAATGTGGGTGGTACCTCGGCATTGACTTTGATGCGCTGCAGTTGTGGGCAGTTGTACACAATGTTCTCGCCCATGCGCTCCACGTTGGCGGGTATTTCGAGGTCGGTAATGGCGCGGTAATCAGACAATCCCCAGTCGTTGATGTGGCGCAAGGTGCGGGGCAGGGTGAGCGTGCGCACTTTGTTCTGGTTGTAACGGTTGTCGTAAAGGGCCACGACGGCATAGGTTACGCCGTCGTAGCGCACAGTGGAGGGTATGACGAGGTCAGTCACATCGGCATTTTCGGTTTCCAGACCGGTGCAGGCTGCCACCTTGTGCTCTTGGTCGAGGTAGTAGCCCATGTTGTCGATGGTGTAGCGTTGGTTGGTGTTGAACGCCCAATCGTCGATTTTTTGGTTGCTCGTCACTTGTACGGCAATGCTCGTTTCGAGCGCCTCGAATGCGGCCAGATATTCGGCGCTGGTTGAGGTGCTGACGTTGATGGCGCGGCCAAGGGCTACGGCTTCGGAGATGTCGACATAGGCGCCTTCGTTGAGGATAGAGTCGGCTACAACGATGTCTTTCTGAATGAGCGGGTAGTACGACACGGCTTTGCGCACATCGTTCAGTGTGGCGGCCAAGGTGTTGTAGAGTGCCTCGTCGTCGGGGGCAGCGCTGGAGTTGTCGAGTGCTGTTTGCAGCTCTTGCTTGAGGGCAGGGTAGTCTGCAAGGGCACCGAGGTAGGCTGTGGCGTTGGCCTGGGCATCGTCGGTGGCTATGCTGCTGATACGGGCGTAGCAATCGTCGTTTTGATTATCGTAACGCGTGTAGTATGATGCTTTTAGCACATAGCGGCCTGCGGGCAACTCTATTTGATAGAGTTGGCCATTGGTTGAACTCCAGCGATCTTTACTGATGATGGTACTGTCATTCAGTGTGACTTGGAATGTGCCGTATGAATCGTAGTTGTTGCAGGCATAGATGAAGAGGAGTTTTGTGGGACGGTTGCAGATAATCTCCCACGACTGCTGGGTGGTGCTTCCGGCTTCTTTATTGGTAGACTGCCAGCTGTTGTGCTTCAACAGTTGCTCATACGGAATGGTGTCGGGCAGAACCTCTTCGGTGTCGTCCGTACCGCCATTGCCGATGGAGTCGGTGGGCGTGGTGGTGCCTTGGTCGGGCAGCACGGGGCTGACTACTTCGGAACTGTCAGCAACGGCCAGGCGCGGTGCACGGCTGGCCATGACCTGCACGGGGCAGAACATGAGGCCGAACAGGGCGAGGGCGCCCACGTGGCGGGCGCAGGCTGCGAAATAACTGCTTGAGGCTATGCCCACGGCGGGCGTGCCTTTACTTAACGGTAACACTTGTGTAGCCTTGTGACTACACATCTTGGCGTTTGTTTTTCCCATAGTAGTGTGTGTTAGTGTTAGGAAAGTTATGTTTGTTGTTCTCTCTATAATTATTATCTCTATCGGGCACTTAACAGGTGCGTAATGTGCCACTGATTGTCAAGCACAAATTTACGGGAAATAAACAAACGTTTCAATAGCTTAAATGCGTAGTGTGCGTAAGTGGTTGATTTTCGGGCTTAAGTGGCGCGTTTATGGGCATGAGTGGCAAAGTTTTTTTGATCGTAACCATACGACACGGGCAGACATGTACCCGTCTGGTTGTCAGTCCGTTGGTGCATGTCTGCCCGTTGTCATTATTATTGATGATGTGTGGGGTGGGGGTGAGGGGGATTGGACGGTGTGTTCTGTTTGACGTCCTTGTTTTTGGGGAGCAAAAAGATGTTGTAGTCGCCCCAATACTAATGGGGGGCGACGCGTCCCGCGTTCATCGGAAAAAGCCATAAATATTGCCGTCCGCTTAAACCATTCTGATATTATAGCAATAGACTCAAAAACGCACATTTAATGCTTTTGCCCTTTCAGGGCGCGACTGCTCCAATACGGGGGACCCAGGGTGTCGCTACGCTTGCCCTGGGCTGGGTGCTCCATTGGGCTTTCAGCCCGCACTTGCAAAATCCGAAAGTTGAATAAACAACCATTTTGGCCCTGTAAGTTAGAGTATTCAAAATTGACTTCAAAAATGAGACCGTTTTTGGGAATCCTATTCGTTGTTATGGCTTCTATATAACAAAGTTCAAATATCATCTGTTTAGCTCTTTTGTTATTATCTCAACTTGTTTGCCATTCTGGCAAAGGGAACTGTTCGGTGAAAAGTAAACATGTGAACGGACTCAAGCACCAAACGCTACCTCTAATGGGGGCGACGCGTCTCGCGTCG
>ERZ1031897.411-NODE-411-length-15741-cov-45.388818_pt1 | contig 15741 bp, 7 predicted proteins | sample MGYA00517881_ERZ1031897 | MGnify/ENA primary metagenome ERZ1031897 (study PRJEB33719, sample SAMN04261280) | wastewater metagenome | biome: rural village; feature: human; material: feces | host: Homo sapiens | place: El Salvador | collected 2013-01-07 ... | reverse complement strand
TGCCATAATAGAACAACAGACTTGGAAATATATTCGGGTCCGTCAACTGGTAGGCTGAAAAACTCTCCTCTAAGTGAGCTACGATTTCACCCGTTTCGGCTATCGTCTTAATGATACTCTTGCGATTGCCATCAAGCTTGTCAAGCTGAATGAGTTTCTTCATCTTGCTATAGTCGGTCCTAGTGTTACGATCAATCATTTCCTTGGGCGCCTTTCCCTCGTTTATATAATTACGAAGATAATAAACCACCATGTCGCAATTGAATACCTTGCTTTGTGTATTCAAAGCCCCCTCGGCAAAACAATAGTTATCATACCAGGGCTTCATATCATTAATCATCCACTCAATGTCGCAATCGGCAGGCAACTTGCCCATACTCTTAAAATAGGTGAACATCTTACGTACATCTTCCTGAGAAAAGCCAAGCATTTGATTGAAAGCCTTCTTGGTAGAGATGTGCCAGCCAATATTAAAGCCACTAGTCACATCATCAAGAGTCACCGGACTTACACCCGTCATGAAAATACGGGTAAACGTACCCTTAAACTTCTTGAATACATCACGATAAAATCCATCGGCATGAGTGATGGCATGATACACATCTTCTCCCTTCTCATTGAGAATCGTATTCGTAAAGTTATCATATTCATCAATGATCAGATAATTCTGGAGTCCCAACTTCTGAGATTCGTCATTGATTAAGATAAGTTTCGTGTTGGCATTCGGCGCCTCATACACCTTCTGAATGAACTCCGGTGAATAATGATCGCGATAGATATCCACAAAGCTATCAAACTTTACACGGCAATACCGGTCGAACTCTACTTCGACATCCTCTATTTTTCCACCAACACTCGAAAAATCAAGGTGAAGTATCTGATACTTACCTTGCCAACGGGTAGGATGCTGTCCTATCCACAAATCTCCAAACCATCTATTGAATTGCTCAGGAGTTGTATTGCAGTCATAATAAGACTTGAGCATACTGATAAACAGGCTTTTTCCAAAACGACGAGGCCGAATGAAGAACAAGAAACGTCCTTCATTCTCCAATGTAGGTATGTACATCGACTTATCTACATAATAAAGGTTTTCATCCCTCATGATGGTGAAATCAGAAACCCCATAGGGTATCTCTTTGATTTCATTTGGCTGCAATATCTTAGATTTATTTTCTATCATAACCATGGAGTATTTATAAATACAACTGCAAATATAAGCATATTTTTTGAGAAAGCAATCAGAAACGAAGGAAAAATACAGATGTGATACAAAAAAGAGTACATCGCTATACACAATGCACTCTTTTTATTATCTCAATTCCTAATCCAGGAAATTTTATCTGATGAAAAGAAGCTCACGATACTTTGGCAAGGTCCAAAGTTCATCGGCTACGAGAAGCTCGAGCTTGTCTATCTGATAGCGGATTTCCTCCATCTTTGGAGCCACCGTGTCATGATATGCTACTGCCTTCTCTCGCTCGCTCTCTATCTTGTTCGCCACCTTGCGGGCATCTACCAATGCCTCTACACCACGCTCAATCGACTCGGTGCGCTCGGCAATCTCGCGGATAATCTTCACGTTACGGGCTGTCAGTTTCTTGCCTTCCTCGCCACCGAAAATGTGGATCATGCCCTCTACGTTCTTCGCCAGACGGCTCTGGTAGTGGGTAGCCACAGGGATGATGTGGTTCATGGTCAGGTCGCCCATCACACGAGCCTCAATCTGAATCTTCTTGGTATAGGTCTCCCACTTCACCTCGTTGCGCGCCTTCAACTCGCTCTCGCTCATCACGTTGGTCTTGGCAAACATCTCGATGCTCTCCTTGTCCAGATAACGGTCGAAGACCACTGGGCAGGATGCCTCGCAGTCCAAGCCACGCTTCTGAGCCTCTTCCTTCCACTCATCAGAATAGCCGTTGCCATCGAAGCGGATAGGCTTGCAGGTCTTGATATCCTCGCGTACAATATCTATAATAGCCGATGTCTGGTCCTCACCCTTTGCTATCAAGGCATCTACACGAGTCTTGAAGTCTTCGAGAGCCTCAGCTACGGCAGCATTCAATACGATAAGGGATGACGCACAGTTGGCCTCAGAACCTACGGCACGGAACTCGAAACGGTTGCCGGTGAAGGCGAATGGTGAGGTACGGTTGCGGTCGGTGTTATCAATCATCAGCTCTGGAATCTCTGGGATATCCAGCTCCATACCCTTCTTGCCAGCCAGAGCAAAGAGTTCTTCCTTATCTGCCTTCTCAATATGGTCGAGCAAATCGGTGAGCTGCTTGCCCAGGAATGAAGAGATGATGGCTGGAGGTGCCTCGTTGGCTCCCAGACGATGCGCATTGGTAGCACTCATGATAGATGCCTTCAACAGTCCATTGTGCTTATAAACACCCATCAGGGTCTCTACGATGAAGACTACGAAGCGAAGGTTATCCTCCGGAGTCTTGCCTGCTGCATGCAGCAGCACACCAGTATCGGTGCAGAGGCTCCAGTTGTTGTGCTTACCCGAACCGTTGACGCCAGCGAATGGCTTCTCGTGCAAGAGAACACGGAAACCGTGCTTATGTGCCACACGCTTCATCAAACTCATCAGGAGCATGTTGTGGTCTACGGCAAGATTGCACTCCTCATAGATAGGCGCCAACTCAAACTGGTTTGGAGCCACCTCGTTATGGCGGGTCTTGCAAGGGATGCCAAGTTCGAGTGCCTGGATTTCCAGATCCTTCATGAAAGCCTGCACACGCTCAGGGATGGTTCCGAAATAATGGTCGTCCATCTGCTGGTTCTTCGCAGAGTCGTGTCCCATCAGGGTACGGCCCGTGAGCATCAGGTCGGGACGTGCCGAATAGAGGCTCTCATCTACCAGGAAGTACTCCTGCTCCCATCCGAGATTGGTCTGCACCTTCTTCACCTGAGGGTAAAAATAGTGGCACACCTCGGTAGCCGCCTCGCTCAGGGTATGGAGCGAGCGGAGCAATGGAGCCTTGTAGTCCAAAGCCTCACCGGTATAAGATATAAAGATGGTAGGGATACAGAGGGTATCGTCGATGATGAACACAGGCGATGTAGGATCCCATGCAGAATAGCCGCGAGCCTCGAAGGTGTTACGGATACCGCCGTTAGGGAATGAGCTGGCATCCGGTTCCTGCTGCACCAGCAGCTTGCCGGAGAATTCCTCAATCATACCACCCTTTCCATCGTGCTCCACGAAGGCATCGTGCTTCTCGGCAGTACCTTCTGTCAATGGCTGGAACCAGTGAGTATAATGTGTTACCCCGTTTTCCTCAGCCCAGAGCTTCATGCCGGCAGCCACGGCATCAGCGATGGAACGGTCCAGACGAGTGCCGTTATCTATCACATCGATGAGTTTCTCGTACACATCAGATGGCAGATACTTGTACATCTTCTGGCGGTTGAATACATACTTGGCGAAGTACTCCGAAGGGCGCACCTTGGGAGCCTCTACCTCTACAGGTCTTTTCTTAAAGGCCTCGGCTACAACCTCAAATCTCAAATTAGCCATTCTTCTTTTATTATTTATAAGTTTGCGGGTGCAAAGTTACGAAATAATTGGCTAACTGCTACCATCTTGGACGTTTTTTTATGCATAATTCAAACTTTTCCGTCCTTTTTCATACAATATGTTGGTATCCGAGGGGGAAATATGCATTTACAGGCTGCAAAAACGCTCGATAAACTTCTTGCGAAAGAAGCGGCCCACCTTCACATAATCGATGTTATCGAACGGCGGATAGAAATGGCAGACATTGTCGACCACCTCTATCAGATAGTCCATATTGATGATGTACTTCTGGTTGACCTGCACAAACTGCTTGTCGAGACCAGCCAGCGACTCGCTCTTTACATTGCGCTTCAGGCGGACAGGAGCAGGAACACCTGCCACCACTACCTCCCAGCAGCGACCTTCGTGATTATACTTGAATACACCGATGTCTCGCTTGTCAACCAGCTTGAAGTCTGTGCTGTTGGTATAGAGCAGGAACTTATCATCCTTCGGATTCTGGATGCTCAAGCCGTTTTCGTCAAGCGATACTCCCCGGGCTGAGGATGGAAGGCTCTCGATGCCCGCCTCTTCCAGTCGGCACATAATCAGTGCCAAGTCCTTATTGTCTATCGGCTTGAGCAGCACATCGAAGGCTTTCTTGCGAAAGGCAGGCAGGATAAACTTGTCGTATGCCGTATACATCACGACACGACAGTCGCCATCCGTAAAATCATCAATACGGTCAAGGAAATCCAAGCCCGAAATATCAGGCAACTGCACATCGAGAAACAACACATCAGGACGATGCTTGTTGACCAGCGCCAATCCATCCAAACCGTTCAAGGCGACACCTGCCACCTCAATCTTATAACTCTTCAGCAGGCGAGCCTCCAAGTCGTAAGCCGCCTGTTTGTCATCGTCTACAATAACTATTTTCATATTCCCCTTAGTTTACACCTTATTATATTATATAGATAAATTAATCTCGTCTGGTATACAGAAACTGGATTCGCAGCCCAGCACCTTTCCGTCTTCACCCTTGAGGTTACGCATAGAGAAGGTCATCTTGCTGCGATTGCGCTCGTTAATCATCGCAATGGTCTGACTGAGCACCGTCAGTCCAGTCCGCTTCTTACCCGTGCTTCGGATATCGAAACCCGGTCCGTTGTCGATGACGGAGATGGATGTCATGCCTTTCTGCCTGCGTTCTACCTTTACCTGCAGTCGCTTTTCGCCTTCCCATCCTCTCAATCCGTGAACCAGGGCATTCTCCACCAATATCTGCACGAACATGGAAGGCACGTGCACCTGGTCGAGGTTGATATCCGGAGCCACCTCAAGCTTGAACTCGAAGTTGCCGTCCACCAGAGGTCTTTCTACCTCCACATACTGCTTCACGAAGTCCAACTCCTCAGCCAGGCTCACATCCAGTCGGCACGACATATCGAGGTTGGCACGAATCAGCTTCGACAGGCGCATCAGTTCATCCGCCTCGGCATTGCCCGAATGCACAATCTTATTATTCAGCACATTGAAGACAAAATGAGGAGAGATGCGGTTGCGCACGGCCTCCATTCTGAGCTGCATGATACGCAACTTATTGGTCTCCATGCGCCGACGGTTCTGAATCGTCTTCATGATGAAGAACATGATGATGAGCAAGACGGCAGCAACAGCAGCGATGGCAAACATCTTCACCTCCTGCAGTTCCACATTCTTATGCTCCATCGCCAGGTCGTGGTGCAGCTTGAGGGTATCTTGCGTGAATCGCTCCATCACCTCGGATGCCCGCATGTTGATGCGGCGGTGTTCCAGGGAATCGTTCTGCTGCATATCTTCACGCAGGTTTTCGTATGCCTGGCGGTAATCTCCCATTGCCCTGTAGTACAATCTGAGATAATGATTGCGGATCTGACGCATGGAAAAGGGCATCACAGGCATATTCTCCTCGGAATCCAGAATGCGGGTAACTGCCTGCATATCATGCTTCTTCACAGCCAATCCGATGCGGATGGTGTGACAATAGTAAACCGCTACGTCGTCTGCATTCTTACGCATATAAGGCTCTACCTCATCGAGATATTTCTCCGACTCAGCCAACTGGTCCAGATTGAGATAGACATCAGCCATATTGACTTTACAGAGATACATATCGAAGGTCTCCGTTTTGCCACGCTTTTCCAGCAAATTCTTAAGGCGCAAAAACAATCGAAGGGAATTCTTGTAGTCCTTAGAATAATAATAATAATTTCCGTAGTTGTTCAAATAATAGGCTTGCATCGCTACAGACATCTGATTGAAATACTTCTCCGTCTGCTGATAATACTGAAGCGACGTATCAAAATCGTTGAGTTGCAAGTAGATGGTAGCCAATCCCAGATAGAGGGTGATATTTTCTTTCTTCGGCAAATTGAGCGAGTCAACCAGGAACAGCGCACGGCGATACCACTGGGCAGCCTCGGGCAACTGGTTCTGGGCAAGATAGGCATCTCCCACATTGGCACATATCATAGGCGACTGGTCCTTGGTATCGCTGGCCAGCGACAGGCGATAGGTTTCCAGATAGAGTGCCAGCGCCTCATCTCCTTTCTTATGGAAGTTGTGGTAGTTGGCTGCCTGCGTGTTGTAGGCAAAGGCAAGCAGACTGTTGCGGCGAGGCGACTCGGGCTGCTGCTTGGCAAACTGGATTACCTTATCTATATAAGGAACCATGGAATCAGGTGTAGACGACAGGCAGAAGTACTTGCCCATTCGGGAATAGTACTCATAGAAGGCAAAGCTGTCCTCAGCCTCCTTCAAGCCCTGTTCTACCAACTTGCGGGCCAGTGGCGACTGTGCAGCAATGGAATCATCCACCTTCCGCAACGCTTCCCGATACTCGTCGGATTCTGCCGAACCGGCTGGCCGCTGGCAGGCAGCAACGAGAAGTGCTCCTATTACGAAACAGGAGCACCTCTTGATTAAGCGGTTTATCATTTTCTTTGTTTTCATCTGATTAGGTCTGATTGTATCTGATTATATCTGGTTATATCTGATTATATCTGGTTACTTCTTGCTATCGTCCCATTCAAACAAGTAGTCGATACCGTTGATCTTCACCTTTACGAAGAGATCCACTCCCTTGCGGTCGTCGGTATAGATATAGCCATAGACAACCTCACCCGGATGGATGGTAGTACGTTCCAGATAGCCCAAATCAGCAGGTTCCTTCTCGGCATACTTCATGCGGGTTCCATCATCCAGCTTGCGCATGCGGCAGATGCGGGCCTGGAAATCCTTCACCGTATTGGAAGAGTTAGAGAACTGGGCACCCAGGTTGGCATTCACATTGCCATTGCGGGCAGCTGGCATCATGGAAGTGCGGCGCACATATTTCATAATCTTGTCATTGTACTCCTGGGCAGAAATCTTCTCGAATTCCTTGCGCTTGTCCTTCTTGATGGAATAAATCTCTATCTGACTAGGGTCGAGGTCGAGATTAATCATACTCTTGTTTACGAGGAACAGACCAATCTGACGATAACCGCCGATGTCTTCCACTATGGTGTTGCTGGCACCCACGATAAGACCATTCTTATTATAGTAAGGCCATGCCACGCCGTTCTTATACTCCGTAACGATTTCCGAAGGACTTGGAGTTTCAAGCACTGGCTGCTTGTCGGCAAGCGAATACTTGGAGTAGTTGCCATCGATGTCAACCACCACATAGTAGCCATCCGGCTGGTCGGAAACGTATGGGGTGAGGGTACAGATCTTTCCATCCTCGGTGAAAGTGGCAGAAAGTCCATCACGTCGGCCTTCGCTCATCAGGAAGTGCTTGTTGATGTTGCCATTATTGAAATAGATGGAATATTCACCGTTCAGCTTGCCATCCACAAAGGTCTTCTTCTCCTCTACATTGCCATCCTTGTAATAAGAGATGTAAGTATCGGTAAACTTACTGTTGGCATCATCATTCTTGTCGAGTTCCAGGAAACTGCCCTCGCTCTGCAAGGCACCATCAATATAATAGGTCTTGAACTCCTTAGCCATGGTTGGGTTCGCTGGATAGAGTGCATAGCGATAATAGCTGGCGAAAGCCTTGTTGGTAATCACCTTCCAATTCTTGTTGTAGTAGATGGTGTCCACACGGTCCTGGGGAACAGCAGGAGCTGGCGGTGGCAACAATGAAGCCTCACCCGCTGCAGGGGTAGCAGGAGCAGCCGGTGTCGTTGCTGGAGTTGTTGCAGCAGGAGCTGCTGCAGGTGTTGCTGTAGAGCCAGCAGGTGCTGCCGCAGCAGGAACAGTCGTAGTTTGAGCAGCAGGAGCCACAGTCTGAGAATCTACAGGCAACTTTGCGTCCTTAGTTTTGTCAACTGGTTTCTTGGTGTTATTAACGACGGTACGTTTGGCAGGGCGCTTACGCACATTACGTTTACTCTGCGCCATCACCTGGGATGTACACATCACAGCAAGAACCATCAAGATAAGATTTCTTAATCTCATATCACTTCCTATTTTTGTTCAATTATTTTATAGTTAACTCTTTACGAGTGCAAATTTAATAAAAAAAAGTAGAAAGGGCAAATATTTTGTTATTTATTCATTCATTGGCATTAAAAAAAATCAAAAAAACAATCCCTTGCAACATTTCTGCTGCAAGGGATCTTCATTATCCTTTAAATCTCGTACCTTAATAACCTTTATTTGTCTGCTTAAAAACAGTCTTTTATATAAAAGAACGAATCTATTAGAATCGATATACCACGAAGCTGTTTGGCTTCATCTTCACATTCAAGACATTGCCGTTTGCCTGAGCATCTGATACCACAGGAACAACCACGTTCTTGTTGTCAATCTTGTTCTCTGCCTGGATATTGTCGGCATGGAGAACGGTTACCTTACCAGGGTTCAACTTCTTGATACCGTTGAAGGTAACGTTGATTTCCTTTGCCTCGTTAGAGGTGTTGGCAATCTTCACGATGTAGCTCTTGGTAGCCTTGTCGAAACAAGCAGAGGCATAGAGACCATTCTCGCCTGCTACAGCCTTGCCGTTCTCGGTAAGTTTCAACACATTGGTACCCTTGTTCTCGCCGTAGAGCTGCTGAACATAGTAGTTGGCAGAACGGACAGAACAAAGGTTATCAAACCAGATGAGGTCTGGACGCCACTGCCATCCCTCTACATGAGCGAAGAGAGGTGCGTAGGTAGCCTGATAAACCACATCGGCATTGCGCTCCAAGCCGGTCATGAAAGCTGCCTCAGAAAGGGCTGCCTCCCAAGAGTTTGGATCATTCTCGGCATGAGCAGCATACTCACCGGCAAAGACCTTAGGACCCTTGCGGTCGTACTTGTCGTAACGGCTGGCATTGCTGCGGAACCACTCTGGACTCTTGTAGTAGTGCTCATCCACCATGTCTACGCCCAACTTGCGCATCTGCTTCCAACCGTAATCGAAGTCCTTGCCATCAGCAGATGGACCTGATGAACCGCAGATCTTGATCTTTGGATACTTGGCATGAATCTGCTCCATGAACTTCTGCAGACGCTCAGGGTACATAGGTCCCCACTGCTCGTTACCGATACCAATCTGCTTCAGATTGAATGGTGCTGGATGACCCATATCGGCACGGAGCTTACCCCACTTAGAGGTGACAGGACCATTGGCAAACTCGATGAGGTCGAGTGCATCGTCGATATAGCTCTGGAGATCCTTGACTGCTACATGTGCATTAGGATCCTTATCATCGTTCTGATACTGGCAAGCCAGACCTACAGAGAGAATAGGCAATGGCTCTGCACCAATCTTCTCAGAAAGGAGGAAGTACTCGTAGAAGCCCAAGCCCAATGACTGATAGTAGTTAGGGAAAAGGCGATGTGGGAAGGTATCTCTCCAGCGGTTCTCGTTCAGAGGACGGTTCTCAGGAGCACCCACAGAGTTCTTCCACTCATAACGGGTATCGAGGTCGGTTCCCTCTACGATACATCCGCCAGGGAAACGGAAGATGCCTGGCTTCAAGTCGGCCAAATCCTGTACGAGGTCGGCACGGAGACCATTCCAGTTGTCCTCAGGAAAGAGAGAGATATGGTCAAGGTCTACGCTCTCAGAACCCTTCTCCAGATATACTCGCATCAAACCCTTGGCATCGGTCTGAGGAGAAGTAAGGGTAGCAGTAAGCTTCTGCCATTTATTATTGGTGATGTTGATGACCTGCTTGGCAATCACATCATTCTTTGAATTGACGAGTTCTACGCGAATCTTGCCCTGCTTGCCATCGATGAGATGAAGACGGCCATATACGGTGAAATCGTACTTCATATCCTTCTTCAAGCCCATGCCGAAGAAGCCACGGTTCTCAAGACCAGTCTGCTTCTCACGTGCGCCTGCGCTCTCAAGTGTTACATAATGAGGATTGCGGTCGAAGGCAGGTTTTACGTCGCTGAGGGTTACATTTCCGAATGTATTCCATCCCATCAGGCGCTGTGGGAACTCGAAGGAACGGTTCTCCACCATCTCTGCATAGAGACCACCATCGGCACCGAAGTTGATATCCTCAAAGAAGATACCATACATGGTAGGCTGAATTTCTACTCCAGGCTTGTTTGCCTGAACTGAAAACTGATGCTGTGCGAATGCTCCAAGATAAGACATCGCCATCAACACTGCTGCAAAAAACTTAGCTTTTCTCATATTGTTCGTTATTGTCTTTTTTAGGTTGAAATTCTTTTTTCTATATTGATTCGTTTATCTTTTCTATATTGATTCGTTTATCTTTTCTATATTGATTCGTTTATCATATATAGATTTACGGTTGCAAAGATACAAAAAATCCACCCCAAATGAGGTGGATTTTCTGTTTAAATATATTGGATTTTTGTCCAAATGTCTGTTTTTCTACTATTTTGTCTGAGGAATCAGCACAAAGTTGAAGGTCTTGTTTCCATAATGTACGCGATACTTCTCCAATGGCCAAGCACCCCAAGAGTTCTCACCGCCTACACCCATGTGGGCTGCATCGAGGAAGAGATTGGTGAACTTAGACTTCTTCAGGTCGAAGCTGTGACGCTGTTCCTTCTCATCGCCGTCGTCAAGTTCCTCGGTATCGAAGTGGAGGGCGCTCGCATAGAATGGAGCGCAGCTCTTCACCTGCAAGCCCAAGCCTGTGGCATCGGTCTGCTTCCACCAGCGGATGTCGCTCTTGGTTCCACTCTCCTGTGGACGGATGTATGGGAAGTACTGGTTGTCGGCTTCATCATTGTAGATGGCGATGCGCATGCAGTCCTTGCGGTCGGAGTAGTTCTCAATAGGACCGCGACCGTAGTAGGTGCTCTTCTCCATGCTGTATGGCATCTGCAGCAGCATACCGAAGCGGAACATATCGCTCACCTTGGCACCTTCTGTTGCCTTGAAGTCTTCTGTTACCTTCACTGCACCTGTATTGGCGAATACGAGGTAGGTGATGTCCATCTGACCCTGAACCTCCGGCATATCGAATGATGTGACGATGGTTACGGTGTTAGCCTTCTTATCCTTCTTCACGTCAATATTCTTCAGGTTCATCTGAGGATTCTTCCATACCTTGAACTTCTTCTGCAGGCCTGCACCCATATCGTTGTCGGTAGGAGCACGCCAGAAGTTTGGCTTCAAGGTACCACCCTCGCCGAGCATTGACTTGCCGTTGTAAGCATACTCAGAGATAAGACCGGTAGTACGATCGAGCTTGAAGGTGAGGTTTGGTGTGGTAACAGCTATCACGTTGTCCTTCTTGGCAGCAAGCTTCATCTTCTTCTTGCCATGACCCTCAGCCAGCAACTTGCTGCAGTCGCCAGAGCAAGCCTGCTTGGCAACTACCGGCAGCTGGGCATAAGCCATCACCTGACCGGCTGTCAACAGCGGCTCAGCATTCTTCAATCGGAAATCGATGTTGAGGAATACTTCCTTACCGGTAATCTTACTTCTATCGTAAGGGATGGTGAAGGTTCTGGTCTGCTGTGCAGGAACATCGAGGTCGGCGATAGTACCATTCTGAGTCTCTACGCCATCCTCTTCCAAGCTCCATGCCAGGGCATAGTTGCTCAAATCGCGGAAGAAGTTCTCATTGTATACGCTCACCTGTCCAGCCTCAGCACTTACCATCTTAGCCCAGATATTCTGATACTGATAAGCCACCTCATAAGCATGAGGGTTAAGCTGACGGTCTGGACCGATGATACCGTTACAGTTGAAGTTATTATCACTAGGATCATACTTGTTGTAGTCACCACCGTATGTATATTCAATCTTGCGGAGCTCCTCGTTGTTCATCTTGTAAGGCAGGATGCTCATTGGCTTCACAATCTTGCGGTGCAATGCCTGGTCAACGAAATCCCAGTCGAAACCACCCTGGAGGATAGGATACTTGCGAATCAGATTCCAGTAATCCTTCAGGTTACCGCCTGAGTTACCCATGGTATGGTTGTACTCGCACTGGATGAGCGGCATCGGACTGTTAGGGTCCTTCGCATACTTTTCACAAGCACTTACAGGATAGTACATAGGGCAGAAGATATCGGTACCCTCGCCTCTGTGAGCCTGCTCATACTGAACCGGACGACTCTGGTCCTGACTCTTGATCCACTTGTAAGCCTGCAGGAAGTTGTCGCCCATCACGGTCTCGTTACCCATGCTCCATGTTACGATAGAAGGATGATTGAAGAACATAGACACATTGTGCTGGTTGCGCTCCATGATCTGCTTGGCAAACTCAGGCTTCTTGGCAGCCGCATCGTCGCCATACAGGAAACCATGGCTCTCCTGGTTAGCCTCAGCCACAACATACAATCCGTACTTGTCGCAGAGATCATACCAGCGAGGATCGTCTGGATAGTGGCAGGTACGAACGGCATTGATGTTCATGCGCTTCATCATCATGATGTCCTGAATCATGCGCTGCTCACTTACATTGTAGCCCTCATCAGGATCCATCTCATGACGGTCGGCACCCTTCAGGAGCACAGGCTGGCCATTGACCAGGAACTGCTTGTTCTTGATCTCCACCTTGCGGAAACCTACCTTTACCTGTACAATCTCGTATGGCAAGTACATACCGCCGTTCTGGATAGGAGATACAACGAGGGTATAGAGGTTAGGAGTCTCAGCACTCCACTTGCGAACGTTCTTCACACGGAGCTGATACTTAGCCACACCATTCTTTACGTTATCTGTACCGGTTACGATAACCTCCTTGCCATCTGGGTCGTAAAGACCGAAGTAAGCCAAGGTGTTGCCCTGCAACTTCGCTGTGATGTTGAGCGCACCATCCTTATAGTTGTTCTTCAACTCAGTCTCCACACGAACATCAAGCAGACGATGATCCTTAGAGCGGGCATAGAGATAGTTCTCACGAGCCGGACCACTCAAGCGCCAGAAGTCCTGATCCTCACACCAGGAACCATCGCACCAGCGGAAAGACTGGAAGGCGATGAGGTTCTTGCCCTTCTTCAGGAAAGGAGTGATATCAAATTCAGCGGCTACCTTGCTATCCTCTGCATAACCGGCAAACTTTCCGTTTACATAAAGATAGATGTTAGAGGTTACGCTACCAAAGTGAGCGATGACACGCTTTCCATCCCAGTTGGCTGGGATATTGATTTCACGACGATAGGAACCTACATGGTTATCCTTGGTAGGAACAGCAGGTGGCTGCTGGTCGAAGTGGCCACGCCAAGCGAAGCCCACGTTCACATACTCTGGCTGACCATAGCCCAGCATCTCCCAGTTGCCTGGCATCTGGATGTTCTTCCACTTTGAATCGTCAAGGTCTGTCTTGTAGAAGTCTGTAGGGCGCTCATCAGCGTTGGCTACCCAGTTGAACTTCCATGTGCCGTCGAGCGACATGTAGTTCATACTCTGCTTCTTGTCAAGATACTCAGCACCCGTTCCAGGGAAATCATTAGGATCGTAAGCGAAATGCAAGGTGTGCAAAGGCAAACGATTGATTTCATTCACTTGAAGGTCGTGCCACTCTGTGAAAGTAGGCTGCTGAATGGCTACCGTCTTATTTAACGGCTTAATGGCGGCCTTCGGTTTCTTAGCACCAAAAGCCACCATTGCCAAGCCTGCCATACTTAATGTAACGAACAGTCTTTTATTCATTTCTCTTTATTTTGAATTTAAATATTTGTCATATTCACAAGCGGTGAGAAGCATGGCTCCCACACCGAAGTTTGCCTGAGAGTTGGCATCCACGGTCTGTCCTGGGATAGCTCGCTCGCCGATAGGCTGCACATAGCCCACCTTGCCATCTGCCTGAACGGCTGTCTCTGTCAGGTAAGTCCATGCTCGGTCTATCACCTTCTTATATTCTTTCTTGTTGAGATAACCATTGTTGACGCCCCAAAGCATACCGTAGGTGAAGAAGGCAGTACCGCTGGTCTCAGGACCTGGAGCATGTTCTGGGTCCATCATCGAACGGGTCCAGTAACCTTCAGGCTGCTGGATTTCAGCCACAGCCTTAGCCAACTTCTGGAACTTATCTACGAAGAACTGATAGTGCTTGTAGTCCTTTGGCATATCCTGGAGCACCTTAGCCAGACCTGCGAGAACCCAGCCATCACCACGAGCCCAGAAGTCTTTCTTTCCGTTGGCACTCTTGTGCTTTGGATAAACGTACTTGCCGTCACGGAAATAGAGGTTGGTCTCCTTGTCGAGCATAATCTCATCGGTGGTGAGGAGATTATCGTAAAGCTTGTCGAGATACTTGGTATCGCCGGTCAACTTATACATTTTGGTCATCACAGGCATCACCATATAGAGGGCATCGCTCCACCACCAGTAATCTGTTGGCTGAGAGTAAGCCTCATAGTGCATTACCTCCTTGGCACGCTTCACCATATATTCTGATGCTGCGGCATTGCCCTTGGCAGCCTCGATGTTATAGAGGTCGATGTAGGTCTGGAAGCAGATCTGCCAGTCACCGAAGAGAACGTGATCTTTTCCCTCGCCGTATGGTTTGTACTTCCATTTGGCTGGATTAGCCTCTGTAGCACCGGTCCAGTCGTTGTGTTCTGCCCAACGGATAGAGTAGTCGAGCATCTTCTGGTCCTTGAGCATCTTATATACCTCCATGTTGCCGGTATGATAAGCGGCATTGTCCCAGAAGGCACGAACCTCAGGCTTGTTGTTGGCCTGCCAGTAATTGTTTACCTTCGTGATGAGTGCTGCCACCTGCTCGTGGTCCCACTTTCTGGAAGCCTTCACCTCCTTCTTGTTCTGTTTCTTGACCTTGGCGGTCTTCTTGGCTGGCTGCGCTGCGCTCAAAGGCAAAGCCAGGGCAGCAGCTGCCAGCATCATCAATATCTTGCGCATTATATTAACTCTTAACTCTAAACTTTTAATAGTAAACTCTAAACAGTAAACTCTAAACTGAAAATTACCACTTGTCCTTGGTGACAATCTCGTCGTTCCAGTGATGATCCTTAGGGAACTGCTGATTGTTCCATGCCTTCACCTGGGTCCAAGGCTGTGCTGCATCGGTCCAGAATGGATGATCGGCAGGCAGGCCGAGAGGCATAAAGGCGAGGGTAGTCATATAGAGCGAACCGTTGTTGGTGTACCAGTCGGCTACGTTCTTCTGGGTATTTCCGCAGAAACCGATAGAGAGATAACCCTTCTCATTGAAGTTGTTCTCCTGGTCGAACATGCGATGGAGCACCTTGGTCAGGGCTGCACGCACCTGTCCGTTGCTCAAATCCTTTGGCAACTTCTGATACCATGCCATCAAGGCAAGCGGCTGCATGGTTGCCATACGGTAAGGAATGCTTCTGCCGAAAGCCGGGAAGGTTCCTTCCGGAGAGATGAATCTCTCGAGGATGATGCTGTACTTCTGGCAGCGCTTCAACTCCCGGTCGTAGTACTTCTGATAGTCGAGGCGGGAATTCACCTTGGCATCCACCATCGCCTGGAGTGTTTCCAGATACATCGGATGGAACACATAGCTGCTGTAGTAATCGAATGCGAACGAAGGACCATCCGCATACCAGCCATCACCCACATACCACTCCTCTATCTTGCGGCAGGCAGAATTGACGCGGTATTCATCGAAATCACCACCAGCCTTCGCCATGAAACTCTCGATGGTTGAAGAGAAGAGCAACCAGTTGGTATAAGGAGGGTCGATGTGGCGGAGCTTGGCAAACTCCTTCAGGTATCGCTGCTTGGTCACCTCATCGAGAGGCTTCCAGAGTGTATCGTAAGCACGGAGGAAACTCTC
>ERZ1031897.403-NODE-403-length-15934-cov-3.731469_pt1 | contig 15934 bp, 10 predicted proteins | sample MGYA00517881_ERZ1031897 | MGnify/ENA primary metagenome ERZ1031897 (study PRJEB33719, sample SAMN04261280) | wastewater metagenome | biome: rural village; feature: human; material: feces | host: Homo sapiens | place: El Salvador | collected 2013-01-07 ... | reverse complement strand
ATTCGCTTTGAAAACATCGGCAAGGTCTTTGGCTCTGTCGTTGCTAACAAAGACATCAATTTGAGTGTCTATCGTGGAGAGATTCTTTCTCTCCTTGGAGAAAACGGAAGTGGTAAGACCACATTGATGAATATGCTTTCCGGAATTTATTATCCAGATTGTGGAACAATCTATGTCGATGGGAAACCAGCAGTTATCCGTTCTCCAAAGGATGCTTACAATTATAAAATCGGAATGGTACATCAGCATTTTAAACTGATTGATGTCTTTACCGCTTTAGAAAATATTGTTCTCGGCATAAAGCCTGAACAAAATTTCTTCCAAAGAATATTCACAAAGAAAGATAAAAGACTCATTAACAAGGCTTCTAAGAAATATGCTAGGAAGGCAGTTAAAGAAATTTGTGAAAAATATGGATTTAAGCTTGACTTAGATAAGAAAGTCTTTGATATGTCTGTTTCCGAGAAGCAAACTCTTGAAATTATTAAAGTCCTTTATCGTGGTGCGGATGTTTTGATCTTGGATGAACCGACTGCCGTTTTAACACCTATTGAGACTGAGCATCTATTTTCTGTTATGAGAAATATGAAAAAAGATGGTAAGTCTATTATTATCATTACTCATAAGCTCAATGAGGTTATGGAAATCTCTGATCGTGTTGCTGTTCTTATGAAGGGTAAATGCATTGGTTCTGTCAATACAAAAGAGACTAATGAAGACCAGCTTACTGAGATGATGGTCGGCAAGAAGGTAGAACTAAACATCGAAAGATCTGATGTAGTCAATCCTAAAGACAGACTTATTGTCTCTGGACTCAATTGCAAAAATGAGGAAGGTGTTCAGGTTCTTCATGATGTTTCTTTCATTGCTAGAAGTGGTGAGATTTTAGGCATTGCAGGTATTTCTGGTTCGGGTCAAAAGGAGATTCTAGAGTCGATAGCAGGTCTTATAAAAGATGATAATGGTACTATCACTTATATAAATCCTAAGAATGATGAGGTTGTGAATTTGAAAGACAAAACACCTGCTCAGATTCGTGAACTCGGTGTACGTTTATCTTTCGTCCCTGAAGACAGACTTGGCATGGGTTTGGTCGAAAATATGGATCTTGTCGATAATATGATGCTTCGCTCTTATCAAAAAGGTAAGAATTATTTCCTTTTAAATCGTGAAAAGCCCAAAGCACTTGCTGATGATGTTGTCCGTGAACTAGAAGTCAGCACTCCTAGTGTTTACACCTCTGTCAGGACACTTTCTGGTGGAAATGTTCAGAAAGTGCTTGTCGGAAGAGAAATTGCTGCTTCTCCTAAGGTCCTTATGGTTGCTTATCCGGTTAGAGGATTGGATATCAATTCTTCATATATCATTTACAACTTGTTAAATGAGCAAAAGAAGAAGGGAGTTTCAGTTATCTATGTTGGTGAAGACTTAGATGTGTTACTCGCTCTCTGTGATAGAATCGTCGTTTTAAGTAGTGGAAAGGTTTCGGGGATTGTAGATGCAAGAACGACTACAAAATCAGAGGTCGGAATGTTGATGGTCAAAGAAACGGAGGTTGGTAAGGATGAATAAAGAACAACATAAGAAGCAGCCGTTGTTTCACCTAGTCAAGAGAACAAATCTTGTTTGGTGGCAGAGATTGCTTATCCGTGGTGGATCTATTCTTTTAGGACTTTTAGTCTCTATGATGATTTTATTTATCTTTGCCCAAGCTAATCCTGGTGTTGTTTTTGTCGAGCTTTTCAAAGGCGTGTTTGGAACTAAAAGAAGAATATTGAATTCTGTTCGTGACTTCTCTTTACTCCTTTGTGTCGGTCTTGCTTTGATTCCGGCCTTTAAGATGAAGTTTTGGAATCTTGGCGGTAATGGACAAATATTGATAAGTGCTTTGATGTGCATTGTATGTATGTTCTTCCTTGGTAATGCAAAACTCCCAGATTATGCCATCATCTTAATTATGATTCCCGTCAGTATTCTCTCTGGTGTTATCTGGGCGCTTATTCCTGGCATCTTTAAGGCTTTCTTCAATACAAATGAATCTTTGTTTACTCTAATGATGAATTATATTGCTACAGGTCTTGTAGCTGTGTTCATCAGTGCTGTCGTTACGACTGGATCTGGTGTTCTCAATCCTTTAGATAAAGGGAATATTCCTGGTGATTCTTGGCTTATTTGTCTTATAGTTGCTATCGTCATGGTTGCCTTTATCTTTGTCTACCTTCGTTTCAGCAAACATGGATATGAACTAGAAGTAGTCGGAGAGTCTAAAAATACGGCCAGATATATTGGAATCAATGTTAAGAAAGTAATCTTAAGAACTGTCTGCCTTAGCGGTGCCTTATGCGGTGTTGTTGGACTACTTCTTGCGGGAAGTATTGATCATACCATTACAGCCGATACAGCTAAGAATATGGGATTTACAGCAATAATGGTCGCTTGGCTTGCCAAATTTAATCCGTTCGTCATGATTGGGACTTCTTTTCTTATCACTTTTTTAAATAAGGGTATGGCTCAGGTTCAGACCGCCTGTGGAATTACTAATGATTCAATAACTAATATCGTTATAGGAATAATCTATTTCTGCATCATAGCATCCGAATTCTTTATTACTTATCGAGTTGTTTTTAATAAGAATAAAGAAAAAGAAAAGAAGGAAATAGATGCTCAAATAAATAAATTGCTCGTCTCAGAAGTCAACAGTTCTAAAGAGGAGGTAAAGAAATAAAATGAGTTTGTTTATATCTCTTTTGGTCAGTGCAATCACTATAGGATCTGTTTTTCTTTTCGGTTGTACCGGTGAAATATTGATGGAGAAGAGTGGACATTTGAATTTGGGTATTCCTGGTGTTATGTGTTTTGGAACATTTGGTGGATGTCTTGGTGCTTCTATCTTTATGAGCGGGTACAGTACTGATCCTATGAGTGCTCCTTGGATTGGTGTCGTCTTTATGTCAGTTTTCTTCAGTGTTTTGATGTCACTCATAGCGGGTCTTATTTATGCCCTTCTCACGGTTACTTTCCGTTGTAATCAAAATGTTACTGGTCTTGCTCTTACAACATTTGGTACAGGATGTGCTGATTACTTCATGTCCATCATCGATAAGACCTATCTTTCCTATGCTAGCAAAATTCTCCGTCTTAACATTTTTGATGATGTAATTTTGAAAAGCAATCCTGCATTAAGCGAAAATGCTGGAATTGATTTTCTCCAAATCTTTTTAGGATATGGAATAATCATCTATCTAGCTATCATAATTGCCATTGTTGTTGCTGTTGTTTTAAGAAAGACTAGAATCGGTTTGTCTTTACGTGCTGTAGGTGAGAATCCTGCTACAGCTGATGCTGTCGGAATTAATGTCACAAAATACAAATATGCTGCAATTCTTTGCGGAAGTGCTATTTCTGGACTTGGTGGTCTATCCTATGTTATGGACTTTGTCGGTGGAAGTTGGGAGAATTCTTCAACTATTCAAGCCTTTGGGTGGCTTGCTATAGCACTTGTTATATTTTGTGTTTGGAAGCCAACTCTTGCTATTATTGGCTCTCTTGTCTTTGGATTTTTGTTCATTCTTCCTAATGCAATAACAGGTGTTACTTTCTTGATGATGAAAACTATGAACTTAATTCCGTATGTTATCACGGTTATTGTTCTCATCATTACTAGCATCATTGGAAAGAGAAGTGTTCAACCCCCCAGTTCTCTTGGCTTGCCATACTTTAGAGAAGAGCGATAGTTATTTAAAATCATTTGCTTACGACACCATTGATGGTGTTGTTTTAATTTAGTTAGAAAGAAATATCAAACAACTATGTGTTCAAAACAAACCATCATAGAATTAAAAAGATTATTGGATTGACCAATAATCTTTTTTAGATTCAATTTATTAGTTTTTATAGGAATTAGTTGAACTTAACTACAGTGGTGAATGATGCATTAGATGTATCTACTCATTCATTTACAAACTGTGATTTATATGATGAAAGATTGAATGTATGATTCTTTTGAAATAATGAAGACGAAGATAGATTGGACACATAGTTAGTATTCTTAGATACTTTCTTTCCGTCGGCTGAAATGAATCTTATTTCATCGAAAACTCCATATTTATCTGCATCGTTTTGCTTATATGAATTCGTAATTGTATTCGATAATTTTAATGTTGAATCGGTGAGGATATCATCTGGGTTGTCTAATAGATAACCGACAACTTTGTTATCTTCTACTACTCTTTTAGATAATCTGTTATCAACATGGAGGATTCTTCCTCCATTTCCTTTCAATGTCTTCATTCCTTTTCCAGTATAGTCTTGTTCATAGAGGTTTGTTGATGAATAATAATCGACTATTAAATATTCATCATATGGATTGAATTGAATCTTACCTTTTTTAATCGAATAGACTTTGTTGTCTAAAGGGAGGATTATCATTGAATTTTTTGAATTGCATGAATTCAATTCTTGATTTAATGATCCGTATCCTGTGTAAATCGATGGTGTTACCCAACCTAACAAGATTTTTGAATATGGATTATTATCTCCAAAATCACCATCCATCATATCTAATCCACCCAATGGTGAATAAGTTGAATCACCATAAGTGTTGTAGTAGTCGTTGAGACCGAGCATATGACCGGTCTCATGAATTAATACATGTGAATCTAGTCCTTTGTTATCGTCGTAATTGAATCCACTAGTTATAGCTACATCTTGGGTTATGAAGTCATATCCAGCAAAACTAGAGACACTCATGACAGGATTATTAATGTCGGCTTTAGGATTTGGTATATAAGATGTGTAAGCCCAAAAAGGAGTTGCTGTAGTTATAGAAGAGGAAGGAGATGAATTAGGACCTATGTAGATGAACCATACACCATCTACAGCTCCATCTTTATCGGAATCCAAATCCTTGGAATCTATGTTGTAAGTGTTTAAAGCCCAGTCAAATGCTGATTGCTTTATTTCATCCATCTGATCAGTAGTGATTTTATTGGTGTTCGTATAACCTGTGTTCTTTTCAACATCGAAATAATCAGTTACTTCTCCATATAAGTCTAATTGACCAAAGGAAGATTTATAGTAATACGATCTAACGGATTCATAATTGATTCCATCTGATTTCGATCCAAAGAATGCCTTTCCTATTTTATCTCTCATCTTTGAAGTTACTGAATTCATATATCCAGGCATAACTAATGGAATCACTAATAAAGGAACTTGTCCTTTACTTGGCATGTAATGATAATTCCAATAAGAATTTAATCCATATTGCTTTGCAGTATATGCAACTTCTACTTCATCAGATGAATAAAAATTCTTAGTGTAAGTGGATGGTAAGGTCCTACTGTTATTTATATTGATATTTAAAGTAGAAGTTTCAGCAGTTAAAGACTCAGTACTATTTCCGCCGAGTTTATTTAATTCCTTATTCAAAACATTTATATATTTGGATGTTGAAATAGCATTTCCTTTAAGCCCTGTCGCCTTAATATTTAATAAAATTACCCCACTGCTATTAAAAGTTGGTAAGTCATTGTTTTCATATTTATATTGAATAGAATTAGGAACAAAAGAACCTTCTTTCCTATTTCCTTTTCCATCTATATAAGAATAATTATCTAACACATCAAAAGAATCAGCTACATTATCATCGACGAATATTTCATCTTCTTTTTGAATTACAGATAAAGATTCTTCAAAAGATGAAGAAGCAAAAATCTTTAAGGTGAATTCACCTTGAAGATTTCCGCTAGAAACAACCATTTTGAAGTTACCACTCTTTAAAAGAACATCACCATCTTTTAATTCTTCTCCTGTATTTTTATAAGCTATCTTATAGTCTTCTATTTCATTTCCGTCTTTTGAAGATATGACTTTCATATTTCCTTTAGAAAATGTGTCATATTGAGAGAAAGAGTTCTTTAGAAATGAAGCTGATATTTCTAATGTATCTTGATCAGTTGGCGTAGAAGATGAATCAGGAGGTGTTGGAATAACACTAGAGATGTTTGAATTAGTGTTGTTTGATGAATTAAATGTTGAAGAAGTTGTATTAGTTGAGCATGATACAGCTGAAAAGATTACTAACAGCAATGATAAAAAATTATAGTTTGATTTCATATTAATTTGATGAGCCGATTATTATACTGAATGTTCCTAAAGGGGTTGTTTGTGAGGTGAATCCAGTTTGTGTTATTCCAAAATTATAAGTTCCATCAGCAACAGATTGGGCGATATTTACATTCATAAATATTGCAGTCTTTCCTGCTTTTTTGGTTGAGGTTTCTTCAGTGAAAGAAAAAGAGAAACCTGAATCGTATGGAGTGGTCGATATAGTGTAATCCATCATATTAAATGCTCCTACTGTTAAAGAAGAGACGAATGAAGATTCGAATGGACCGTAAACGACCGATGTGGTTGAGCTTGAACAAGCAATCAATTCAAATTTTTGATTTAATCCCGTGTTGCTAGGAATAGATATTGTAGTTCCATATTCGTCGAGGTAACTAGATCCCGTTACCATTCCTTCGAAATAATCCACAGAAGCAGGTACCTCACTAGCATCTAATACTGTCACTGAAATAGTTAGCAAGTTTGGATATAAAGAAGTTCCTATTGTCACATCACAAGTTCCTTTGGCTAAGGCTACCCAGCCTTCCTCAGTTTTGTTTATGATGGATGTGTTGGAAGAAGCTTTTATTTCTAAATTAGAAGCACCAAGATAGAAGATAGAATCATCTAATTTGACATTTAAAGCATCGCCTGCAGCAATATTTGTAGACCCTTTGCGGTTTACAATTTTTACATCTCCATCATGTATGCATCCTTCCTTAAGATAATAGTCATCTACATTCTTTCCTAAAATCGTTGGAATTGAAGATGAAATCTCTAATGGATCATTGGCTATGTCAGTTATTGTGGTCAAAGTCGTAGTATATGTTCCACTTGGAGTGTGGGTTTCTTTGTCCCAATTATCTTTATTAGCTTTCTTTTCAGATATGGTCAATTCTTTTAGACTCCAATCTGATGCAAAGGTTATTTGGAATGTATAACTATACTTGTTGAAATAAGATACTTCAGAATAAGCATTAAATAAATAAATTTTATTTTTTGCATCTATCACGTCGAAATTACTGAGTGTCACATCTTGTGATTCAAATTTATCAGTCAAGTAATTGTTTATGGCTTTGTTGAAATCGTAGTAATAGTTTTTCTTGCTTTCAATTTTAGAAGTGATGAAATAATTTTTTGTGATTATTTGATTATTGCTATCGACTGTGTCTCCAAGTGTGTATTTGGTTCCGTATCCGCTCAATGATGAATCGCCAGATTGTTGTGTTATATCCAAGTCATAGGCAACACCTAAATTCTCATAGTATCCATCAAATAATACTTCTTTTGAAGTGTTATTCTCTTTTGTTCTAAGATATTCATTTGCTCTTATCTCAGAAGTATAAGTTGTTATGGAATTATTGCTATTTATAGTCATTTTAAAAGATGTAGCTTCAGTATTCTTTAAAGCTATTACTTTTTCTTTTACTTCATCAAAAGATGTTATAGGCTCTTCTTCTTTGCTAGAAGGAGTAGTTGAGTCTTTTGGTGATGAAGGCTTGGGAGTGGATGGAGTGGTTGGTCTGTCAGTAGGGCTACTGGGTGAGGAAGGTGATGTTGAACTATCATTTTCTTTTCCGCATGAAGCCAAAGATAAAATAGCGATGATTGTACCGAGACAAATTGTTAATTTTTTAGATTTCATAATTGTATCTCCTTTTGCATAAAATAAATTCGATATGTTTATAAGGCATTTTTAAGTTAATCATTATTTGAAAGCAATTACAAGTATAGAATCGAATCCATACCTATTATTTGTATAATAATTAAGTTGTATAAACAATTTGCGAAAAAGCAAATGGAGGATTAATTATGAAGTTAAAAGCTCGCGTGGGAATTTCATTGCTTGCTTTATTGACCTTGATTGGTTGTCGTCAAACTAATGAATCAAGTAGTTCTAATAGTAGTATTAAACCTAATACAGGAAGTGGTTCTAGTATAACCACATCTTCTTATGACGCTTTTGCTGACTGGAAGCAGGGTGAGAACTATTTTAAAGATGCAGAACAGCCTGATGTTAAAAGACCACAAGGAATAAAGAATGACTTTGGAAAGATGAGAAGGAATGAAGGAAAATCCGGACTTCCTCAACAAGGACAAGCTAATGTTTTAGTGGTTCCTGTTCAATTTAAAGATGCTGACTCAAGTCATAGTCAGATGAAAGATAGTTTAGTCACACACAGTGATTCTTTTGATGATGACATGCTTGTAAATATAAAGGATTCATTCTTTGGTGAAGATGGATTCAATGATATGAATTCAGTACAAGAATTTTATAAGAAATCATCTTATGAAAAACTAGATATTAATGGTGTTGTAGCACCAATCTATGAAATTCAATCGACTTATTACGATTTTGCTCAAAAGGCTGCTACTATAGGAGCTGAAAAAGTCATAACCGATGTCATGGAGGATGTCTACAAACTTTATTTCACAGGTGATACCGCCACCTATGATCCACATGATTTTGATTCTGATAGAGATAATCTTATAGATAATATAATTTTGATTTATTCTGAGCCTTATAGAACAGAGAAGGTTTATTCCTATTCGACTACTTCTTCTAAAGTATTGTGGACTTCACTTTTTGGTAACAATACATATTTCAATAACTCTTTTAAAGATAGAAATATTCCTGTAGGTTCATTTACATGGGAGAGTTATTATGATTCTTATGTATATGACACAAAAGAGCAATATGGAATAGGGACGGCACATGACAATCACATCTATATCAACCAAATAGGGAAAGCTTTGGGGTTGGAAGATTATTATGATTCTAGTTCTAAGAGATCTCCTTTGAGTGGATTGGATATGATGGATGGTGCTCTATTCGATCATAATCCTTTCTCAAAATATTTGATGGGTTGGATTAATCCGACTGTTGTGAATTCTACACAAGAAGTCAAATTGAATTCTTTCCAAGAAGATGGTTCATCTATTTTGTTGAGAGCTGATTCAAACGATAATCCTTATGGTGAATATCTTTTGATTTCTTACTATACAACTGATGGATTGAATGATCTCGATGCTAATGTTAATAGAAGCAATGTTCTAAGTGGAAACTATCCTCTAGAATTACTGCGCTCTACTTCTACTTATTCAAACAATTTCAATGAGGCTGGAATTGAAGTGTTTAAGATTGATGCTAGATTAGTTAAGCAAACGGATAATGGATATGCTTTAAATAGTGATTCTTTGAATTTTGATAAGAATATTTATGATTTTGCTTATTCTAATAATTCTACTGCTCCATATAGTCAATATGGAATCATTGAAAACTATGGATTGGTCGAGCTTCTTTCAAAGGATGGAATGAATAGACATATGACTTCAACTGATGTTCAATTGAGTTCATCTGATCTTTTCTTGGAAGGTGATTCTTTTGGAAGTGACGATCAAATAGAAGGTTTTTATAGAGACTTCAAATTTGATTCTGGAGATGAATTGAATATGGCTTTCACTGTGTCTAGTTTAGGTACTGATTTTGCAACCATAAATTTTGTAAGGAGATAATGATATGAAAAAAATAATTATTTCTTTGTGCTCCTTAGCTTTTATCACTACACTGACTTCTTGTGCAGTTCCATTACAAGAACTTGGCGATAATTCTAAAAAAGCTATAGACACTAATGTCTTGACAGATGCTGTAAAAAATAAAGTTGTTTCTTTTTTCAACAGTGATAGTATTGAGTTCGACACTGAAAAGACCTATGGATATTCCACTGGTAAGAGATTGATAGTCGATGCTGTATCTTCAAATTATCGTTACACTAAGATTTCTGATTCTTTAGGAAAAGTATTGTCTGAGACTTATTATAAGAAATCTGGAAATTATGCTGTGGAACAATATTTGGATATAACTAATACAGTGTTGGAAAAGAATGTCACTGACAAAAATGGAAATCAAGTAGCATTTGATACTTTAACAGGAAATCCATTCTCTTTCTTGACTTTGGATAATATTGGGGATTATTTTATCGCCAGTAATTCCGATGATGGATTAATTTTAACTCCTACCGGTAAAGGACAAGGAAGGTTGAATTCTAGCTTTGCTTCCTTCTTCTCGTTTGATGATTCTTATACATTTGATGGAAAGACACTAAGTGAATATGTTGAAGATTTTAAACTTCTTTTGAGTGAGGATGGAACACCATCAAGGATGATGTTCAACATGGTCAAGAAAGATATGTTTGGTGGTTTGAGAGAAACTTATGTTACTGACTTATCTTTGATAGAAGATGTACTTACAATGAAACCTGTAGAAGCTAAGGCAACAGGTGATTCATTCACCAAATTGAATAATGCTATGACTTCATTGAAAAACGATATGGCAAAAGGTAATTACACTGTATCTTTCACAGTAGATCAATGGGATCAAAATACATCATCACCTTCTTATTCAAATATTTCATATAATTCATACTATCAGTTTGATAATGAAACTCATCCGTTTATGTTATCTGACTTGAAATTATATGATTCAACTCATGGAACTACTTATATCGGTGTTGCCCAGGCTAGTAATGGCAGTTATCAATGGATTGGAGTATCACCTAGTTCAAATTATATTTCTGCTATAGATGACAATAGCTATGATGAACCTACTTCGTTCTTACCTACTGTAGGTAGTTTTTCACCTAACTTTTTTGCTGTAAATAGAGATAAATACATTTTTGATATCGAAAATCTTATTCAAGCTGATCACACCTTCCAAGTTGGATTGTTAACCGGTCTTACAGGATCTGCTGATTATTTATCTCAAAAGTATGGAAATTATGTAGCCAATGCTTCTACTATGAAGTTTGATTTCAAGACATTGGATATTGAATTGGATGGTAACAAGGTCAAAGATTTTGTTTTGACTTATGGTGGAGTCGATGGAAGAGACCATAAGTTGACCATCTCTTATAGTAACTTTGGAACTACCGATATTTCAAAGGTGGATGAACTTTCTCAAGCTTACAAAGTTCTTACTTCTAGTATGTAGAAAGGAGGCACAGCAAAATGAAAAAACAATTATCACTTTTATTGTTGCCTTTGATGTTAGTCGGATGCAAAGCTAGTGAACCTACTTTGCTCGATAAGAATGCAGTTCAAAATGTCACATCATCTTATCAAGGTACAATCGATGCATTGAAAGAGAATGTCATCGTTAAAGTAAGTGCGACTGTCTCTCACTCATTTCCTGAAGGATATGATAGTTATGATTATTCTGAAGCTTATTCAGCATATAGACAATTTGGATTTGTCAAGAACAGTGACGGGACTGAATCTAGAGCAGTGATTGATGAAAACGGTGAAACTTATTTTGAAGATACTGATGGTTCAACTTTCTTTGAAAAGTTAGATAAGACTAATACAGTCAAAAAAGTTCAACTCACTAATTTGGGAAGTCAAATTAGATTTAATTCAAAGTTTGAAAATCCATTTGACTATGTCTTTGCTTCTGATTTTACAGCGACTGAATTGTCAGCAAAGAAAGCTGAATTTGTCTCAGAAAAGATTTTAGGATTTGGCTGGGGTGTTTCTTCTTGCAATGTCTCTTACGATGGGCAGGGTAGATTGACTAAGATGGATATAACCTATCTTCCTAGAAAAGATTCTATACAAGGCCAACTCACCTATACTTCTACATTGACTTCTGATTTTGAATTTTCTTATCCTACTGAGAAGATAACTCATTTAACTAAATCTAATGAATCTAATTCAGCATTGTCGACTGCATTTAGCAATTTAGGCTCAAATTATACGATAACATCTTATTCAGATAGTTCAGACGTGATGATTAAGACATATGTCACTGATGATGGTATTTACCAGCATTACACTGGTAATCAAGAAAATCTATCAGTCAATGATGTATTGATTAAAAGTGGGTCTAAATACACTTATAGTGTTGGAACAAGTGGAAAGCTTGAATTTATTCTTGCTGATATAGGTGTTAAAAATTCATCTGTGTTACCATCCTTTGAATCTTTATCAGATTCTTTGTTCCACAAAGAAACATCTAATAATTATTCGTTGGTTAGTGATGCCACCTATTTGAATGCTTCTTCATTTGTAGTTCCTTACTTTGATTTAGGAAGTGGTAGTACTGGCGGATACTCTTCAGTTACTTTGAAGGATGGAAAAGTATCTAGAACTTCTACATCCATAACTTTGTCGGGTGGAGATGTTGTAAATATTGTCAATGTCTATTCGGATTATGGAACTACTTCGTTCCCTTCGTATTTTGAAAATTAGGAGGATAGTCCAATGAAAAAGATAAATTTATCAATTTTTAGTTTGTTGACTATAGTTGGATTGACAAGCTGTGCTGTCCCTTTGAATTCAGCAAAAGATGCTCATGGAGCAATAAACGACAATTCTGAATTGACTGAGATTCAAGATGCTATATCCGTTTTGAGAGAGACAAATTATACAGCAACTTTGATTGAAAAATTGACTGTCGTTCATCCTAACAATAAACAATCTGTCGATATTGGAACGGACACCACTAGAACTTTGAATTTCAAAGTTGGAGATGATGAAGGCGTATCTACTTCCGCAATTCGTCAAAGCTATGATTTAGATAAAACTACTCATGAAAAAGTTGACTCGAGTACCACGACTTATAGAACGCAGACTTTGACTTATTTCAAAGATGAGTCTACAGGATCAGCATATACTGAAACCATTGATTTAAATAATGAATACAAGCAGTATTATGTATCTGATTACGATGAGTCTACTGGGGTATATCAACCTATATCATATGAAAGTGAATTTAGAAATCCTTGGGATTTCATCGATGCTTCAGACATCGATGTGAATGAAGACGGTGAATATGTTTTATCTAATCAAAAAGCTCAGTTTTTGATTAATTGCTATCAAGCTTCCAATTTGAATTGGGTTCAAAAAGCTGTTATAAACATTGACAATGGAAAAATAATATCCTTGGCTATAAGTACTCCTGATCAAAAAGGATCCAATTCCAGTGCTATCAATTATTGGATCAGAACGACATCATATTCATTGAACTTTACTAATTATGGACATGAGGATTTGGTAAAACACTTGCCTAAGAATGGATATGAGAATAATAACCCTGAACTTCAAGCTATCTTTGATTCAGTGAAGACGGCTGATAGCTTCACTTACAAGAAGCTATTTGTCGGTGTTCCTCCTTTAACTCAAAATCCAGCTGTCGATAAAGACTCTTGGACCACCGGTTACTTTACTAAGGATGCTGTCTATTATGCTCAGATGTATGAAGACAAGAACCACGATGGAAAGAACGATTATGAAAGAACATATGACAATGGTTCTTCTAACCTCCAATCTCCTTATATGGGAACAGACAATTATGATTCAATTATTCATAAGGAAGATGATGGAAAATATTATGTCTATCAATATACACCTGGAAATGTTTGGAATTGGGGTAGAGTAGCTTTGTCTGGATCTACAGACTACTCATTTGATAACTTTGGCGATATCGGACCTAACTTTGGTAATTTATCATCTAAATTATTTAAAAAGACAGGCGATAAGACTTATGAAATTGAAGATCAGCTCGTAAGTTATTCTGGAACATTCTTTGACAATCAATATCAAGGTGTATCGACTACATACTTTGAAAGCCAGACCACAAAATTGATTTTGACCATCAATGATGATAACTCCTTGTCTATCGATACTGGTTATTGGAACAACGGAAAAGAACAAGAAGTAAAGTTTGAATTGTACGATATCAACAGCACTACATTAGCTAGTTGGATGCAGACTGAAATCAATAAGCTTTAATTGAACTGAGAATAAAAATAGTGGAATCGAGCGATTCCACTATTTTATTATCCGTCTATTTTATTCTTGAGATCTTTAGCAAATTCCTCAGCTTGGCTTCCGACAGGGAACATGACTTTTTGACCCATGATAATAGAACCTTTGAGTCCCTCTTCATCTAACTTTTTTGGATCGATTCCGTTTGTAGTCTTGACGTTTACTACAACTCTAGACCCTCTTATTTCAATAGAAATGATGTTTTCTTTTCCACCGAATATTTGTGCTACTTGGCTAGTCTTTTGAACATAGACTTCGCTTTCTTTCTTCTCTTCTCTGTTTTCAATTTTTCCTTTTGAAAAATGAATACAAAGATAAGTTATGAGACCTACAAGTCCTAGTACTACGACTACATAAATCAAAATCATGTACCACTCATAACCAGTGAATGTTGAATCAATTAATGCCATTGTAGTTTCCTCTCTTTATCCTTTGACAGTTGAAAATGAATCCGACATTCTTTTTATCAAGGAGTGGTTTTTATATCTAACGATATAGAATCTCCTTTTTGTAGATGGATAGAAACAGAAATCATGTCCATACATAGTTCTGTTTTCTATTCCGTCTCCCCCGAACTTATATAACTTTGCGTTTTGCTCTAATCTAATTTTCAATGTGGATGTACTATTTAATACGCCATGTTTTATGAATGTATGTGTTACTTTATTACAAATCGGAGCCACCAATGAGAATGAATAAGTTGAATTACCAGTTAATAATACAGGTCCATCAACTGATAAATTGAATGCTGTGCTACCTAAAGGTGAACACACAATCAATCCACTAGCTTGGGTGGCTAGTAATTTCTCGTTGTCTATCAATAAATCGAAGTTTATAGCTCTGACTGGAGCTATCATAGAAATGTCATTGGCCGCATAGAAGAAGTGGCCGTTCTTGTCTTGACAAACTAATGGAATATGTTCTTCGAAATTAGGAGTCTTGTCACTCAATAAATCGAAGACGGCTTTTTCCCATTCATTTGTATGATAATCGCCTAAATAACCTAAAGTTCCGCCATTTATAAGAAGGTAATTACCTTCATATCCCCTGGAATTCAAAGACTTGAGGAGACTTCCGTCTCCTCCGATGCAAATAACTATGTCAGGACACAACTCAGAATAACTCATTCCTCCTTTCTCCAGTTCGTCCTTGACCATCTTAGCAACGGAGAAACGGCTCGGATCACCAAATCTTCCATCCAGGGCAAATGTTTTAAAGTTCATATTTCTTTATTGCCCCTAATAATACGTATTAATTTTAACACAGCGGTTTTGTTGCTTTATTTCATTTACTTTGGTATGAACTATCAAGCATAAAAACTATTAGATTATTTTAAGGTGAATGATTAAAATGTAAAAAAGTAGTAAAGAGGGGTGAGTAAAGGATGAAAAATTATAACCTAATAAGAAAAATATATTTATCAATCATTCTTTTCTTATTCATGTTTGCATTCGATATATTGCTGAACGAGATGATATATGGTCAGTTCTATTATGCTGGTCCGTTTTTGGAATTATCTTTATATATTCTTTTGATATTGCCGATATTCTTCTTTAAATCAAATAAGTATTCATTGATTTATTCGATAGTGGTTGGTGTTATCTTTTCTTTGTTAGTCTTTTTGAATTTGATGATGTTTGAATCCACTGGCGATATATTTTCCTTCAGTTATTTAGCGATGATAGGAACCACAGTCTCAGTCTTCAACTCAAGCTATATTCCTTGGAAATCAATAATATATTCGTCGATTATTTATTTAGTCACTTCAGGTCTTATAGTTACTATGTATTTCTTGACCAAAAAAGGATCTGAGAAGATCGATAAGAAAGTTAAACATCCAGCTATAATATCTGGAATCATGGCTGCTATTTTCTTGATTTTTAATAGCAGCACATTATTTTTTGTGAAAGATGCTAATGAATCAGGATTAAATCCTTTCCAAACAATTAACTTTATAACTCAAACACAAAAGAAAGAATCTTTAAATAAATTTGGAGTATTT
>ERZ1031897.402-NODE-402-length-15965-cov-4.282338_pt1 | contig 15965 bp, 6 predicted proteins | sample MGYA00517881_ERZ1031897 | MGnify/ENA primary metagenome ERZ1031897 (study PRJEB33719, sample SAMN04261280) | wastewater metagenome | biome: rural village; feature: human; material: feces | host: Homo sapiens | place: El Salvador | collected 2013-01-07 ... | reverse complement strand
GATTCTTTTTATCTAACAAAGGCCTTATATCACCAACAATCTTTTCCATAGCCTCATCGAAATGATTGCTATCAGCACATTCGTAGAAGAACTCATTGATATTTAAGTTATCTTCGCCATACACTCCCATATTTACTAAATATGTATCAGTCTTTGATCCATCAGTTTTAAAGAATGGTGTGAATGATATTCTCCAAGTTTTGTTCTTAAGCACTCTATAAATAGGAGCGGATAGATTATATTTTTTTAAAATGCTAGCCTTGTTTTTTGAATTCTTGAAATTATCTTTACTTTCTCCACTGACACTAGCAGCCTTAGCTTCATCGACATATCTCTTCAACGCCTTGATCGGCTCTTTTTCTTTTCTCGCCGTGACACCTATTAATAGTATTACTTCTCCTTTAAGAGAATTAACTCCTAGAAAACCTTCACAAATATCCATGATTTCATCACCAAGTTTTCTAATATCGTCAGATGTTTTTTCATTCAAATCGATAATCATAAACGACTCATCATCTATTTTGATAACATATCTATTCTTTTTCAAATGAATACAAACTTTATCAATCATTCGATAAAGAATAGGTGTTATATAGTCCAAGCCTTTGTCATCATGAGCGGATTTAAGACTAACACAATAAAAAGCTGCCTGTTTTTTCTCAGATAATATTCCTCTAAAATTCATCAAATAATCTTCATAATCTAGATACCCTCTATCTTTCTTAGGCTTTTCTTTATTTCCGTTTTCAGTCAAATTAGGAAGAGTATAAGCACTGAAATGCACTAACTTATTCTTAGAATTTACATTTGTGACTACTAATAAATTTTTATGTTTCTTCTTTTTTTTGTCTTTGCTATAGACTGCTTCTGCTAACAAATAACTACCGACAGGTTTCTTCTCCTCTACAACATCCGAAAGAAAGGCTTGAACATTTCTTCTATCCTTAGGTCCATATGTCGATAAATAATCCTCATATGTAATGCTTCTAGCCGCTTGATAATTCTTAGAGTCAGCCAAATATACTGTTCTAGTATTGAAATCAAGTCTAGCCATTCTGACATTCATGTCTTGATTCTTTAAAAATTTCTTTGTTACATTAGTCTTATACATATAAATACATACGATTAAGCCAACTATTAAGACACAAAAAGCTAAGACGGATATCAAAACTATAAACCATACTTGGCCAAGGATACCCCTACTATCCACTAAATCCGCAAATATATTAAATAGATACATATATATCATCTTCCCATACTTTAGAATTATACAATATGAAAGAAATAAAAGTTCTTTAATAGCTACTTAGAAAGTAGGTAAATAAGACAACTACTATAAAGAAATTATTAATTTTGAAAAATAGCACTTGTTTTTTTCTAAAATCTTAGTAGAATATAGAGGCTTTAAAAAGCTTTTGTTTTTTGGCCTGTTGGTGAAGCGGTCTAACACAACGCCCTTTCACGGCGCCATTCATGGGTTCGAACCCCGTACAGGTCACCATTAGAAATAAATTACTGATTCAAGAAAAACTTGAATCAGTTTTTTTATTTCGTTGTGCTTATGATCATATGTTCATAAATAAAAAGTCTACTTTTCAAACATTATTTTTAAAAATGTTCCTAGTCGATATGTTCCTTCTATGCAGCTAATCATATGTATGGTCATATTTCCTACGTTCAGTCGATTCAAGTAGAAACTATCGCATTAAAAAATCACATATAATTTCATTAAAAAATCAATATATCGTTTTATTATTACTTTAAGAACAATCAATGTATAATAAATCCAAGGATTTGATTTATATGAAAATAATCATTGTGCAAGACGAGCCTATATGGCAAGAGAAATTGAAAGAATATCTACTTAAGTTTTCTTTAGAATCAAAGATTGAGTATAAGATTTCCATATACAATGATGGCGATAGTTTCCTCAAAGATTATAAAAAAGATGCTGATTTGATATTCATGGATATCGAATTAGGTAAAAATAAAATAAATGGAATGGAAGTCAGTAAAAAATTGAGAGAGTTCGACAATAATGTTCTTCTTATTTTTGTCACCAATATGTCTCAATATGCTGTTGAAGGTTATGAGGTCGATGCGATAGACTTCATAGTCAAACCATTGAATTATTATTCATTCAAGATGAAAATAGAAAAGGCTTGTAGGATTATTGGAAAAAAAGCATCTTCGAAGAACAAGATGATATCTGTTGAAAATGGAACCAAGAATATAATGTCGAGTGAAATCTTATATATCGAAGTCAGAAATCACGATCTCTTCTATCACACAAAAAGTGAAGAATACAAAGTAAGATCGACAATGAAAGAAGCTTCAAAGCTTTTAGAGGGATTACCTTTCTCCAAATGCAATAATTGTTACCTAGTAAACTTGAGTTATGTTAAAGAAATTGCTAAGGAAGATGTAATACTTAATAACGGCATTGCTTTAAAGATGCCTAGAACTAGAAGAAAGGAATTTATAGAAGACTTGGGTAACTATCTATCTGGAGCAAATAAATAATATGTTCTTCGGCACTATAAACATAATAAATTTACAATTAGTCATAGAGACTTTCATCGCTTCTATTCTCTTTGCACTTCCTGTTTTCAATAAAAGAAAGTATTTTGTTGCCTATGCAATCATCTTTGGATTGATAGGATGTACAATCGGTTATTTCTTTCCTGTTCTATATTATGTTGACAATATTCCTTTAACCATCTTCTATTGGTCTTTCATGTATATATTTTTGATGGTTTTATCATTTGGATACAGCCTCATTTGTTTTAAGATGAAACCATTGAATGCAATTCTCATATCTGTAGCTTCATACTTGATTCATCACATCAATAACATAGGTGCTGATACGATCAATCAAGCTATTTCTCTTTATGGAAACCTGAATGAAACAGCATATGAAATATTAAAATGGTCAATATGTATCATCGTCTTGTTCATCGTATATTTCCTATTCTTCCTCTACTATTTCAAACAAAAGAAAGAGAATCTATCTTTAATCTACGATAGCAAACAAATCACTTTTTTTTCGACAGTTGTCGTATCTTGCACGATTATAATCTCCTCATCCTTTAGAATAATTTATTTTCAAAATGATATCAAAGCATTATTCTTAGTAAGCTGCATTTCTAATCTAGCAACTTGCATCATCTTGGCTTTTTTCTTCTTTTCAATTCTTAGGCACAATAAAATTCAGCACGAATTAGAGATAGAGAAAAGATTATTCGACGAAAGTAAAAAACAATATGAATTGTCAAAAGAGAACATTGATTCCTTAAATATAAAATTTCATGATTTAAAATATAGAGTCCAAATGCTATCACAAAATCAAAAGATTGAAGAATCGGATTTGAAAGACATATATCAAGGATTAGACGTTTATGAATCAGTAGTCAAAACAGGTAACAAACCTTTAGATGTAGTACTAACTGAATATTCACTCCGTTGTGAAAACAATGATATCCATTTTACTTCGATAGCCGATGGAAAGGCATTGAATTTCATGTCTCCATACGATATTTATTCCCTTTTTGGAAATGCTATCACAAATGCTATCGAAGCAGTAACAAAGATTGAAGACAAAGAGAAAAGAAACATATCTTTGGTTATGAAGAAAAAAGGAAATATATTGACCATAGAATTAGAGAACTATTATTTAGCCAATACTATTAAGTCTAGTAACGGAGTATTCAAAACATCTAAAAATGATGATTTTAACCATGGGTACGGAATAAAAAGTATGGAAAACATAGTTAAAAAATATGAAGGATCAATCAACATTTGGCCTGATGGTGAGATATTCCATCTAACCATAACATTCATAACTCCGATGTAAAATCACGCCTATTTCAAAACAAATCACGCCCTTTTGTTGTGAAAGGGCTTTTTCTATTGTAAAATTAAGCCATACCCGTGTGAAAGGGTATTCACACTGAATAAAAATTCAGTTGGACAACCATCAGGAGGTAAAAATGTCCAAAAAGAAAAAGATGTCGAATGGAAAGTTCCTAGGAATCTGGGTACCTTTCCTCGTATTATCAGGTGCTGTTATCATCACCGTCGAATGTGTAGCTCCTAGCTATGCCACTATCTTAGACACATACGCTGCTAGAATTTGGTCACCGTTAGGAAAAGGAGAAATGATCAAGACTCCTGCTAAAGGAAGTGAGAGCTGGGACAGCAATTATTACAAGCAATCTTTCGCTAAAGGTGAAAAAGGTCAAGGAAGCAAAGAAGCTAATCAAAATGCCGAGTCCGTAGTTCAAAAAATTGCTGAGGAAGGAATGGTCCTTCTAAAGAACAAGGACAACTCCTTGCCTGTATCCACTTCTAACAAAATTGCCTTGTTAGGAAGAGGTGGAGTAGATCCTGTTTATGGAGGTAGCGGTTCTGGAAACGTCGATACCACTACATGTGCTACTCCTCGCTCCGGTCTTGAAAAAGCCGGATTCACACTCGATGAAGGAGTATACAATTATTTTGCAGGTCAAGTCGATAACTATGCAAGACAAAACATCGTCATGGATAGCTATAATGGCTCAACATTCTTCATCGGAGAAGTTGATCCTACCGATTATAATGATGGAAGCAAATTCACTATTGACGCCAATGAAACTGCTGTTGTTTTCATCTCACGCTGTGGTGGTGAAGGTCTCGACCTCTCCACAGATTTAAAGAGAGATGTCCAAACAGCCGCTAGCCAAGCTATCTTAAATGGTGGTGATGCAAAGGCTACAAACGCCCAAAAAGAAGTCAATAACTATGTTGATGGTCAACACGAACTCGAACTTTCTTCCGAAGAGAAAGGAATGCTTGAATTCGCTAAGAGAAATTACAACAAAGTCGTCGTCGTATTGAACGAATCCACAACAATGGAAGTCGGTGATCTCAAGGATGATAATGATATCGATGGAATTATTTGGGCTGGAAGCCCTGGATCTACCGGATTCAACGCTTTAGGAGAAATCCTTGCCGGTACAGTCAATCCTAGTGGAAGAACACCTGATCTTTACTCCAGAGACTTCACCAAGGATCCTACTTTCCAAAACTTTGCTATAAATGGAGAGAACACCTATACTGGAGTCACTGAGATTTCAGCCGGTGTCAACGGCTCCAAGAGTGCTCATTTTGTCGAATACGAAGAAGGAATCTATGTCGGATATAGATATTATGAGACACGCTTCGGATCAGATGAGGCATCCTATAATGCGAATGTCGCATATCCTTTCGGTTATGGATTGAGCTACACTACATTCTCTAAGGAATTGGTGAGCAGCGAAGTAACCAACAATGATGTGACTATGACCGTCAAGGTTACCAACACTGGTAATGTTGCCGGAAAAGAAGTTGTACAACTTTACTACACCGCTCCTTATACCAATGGAAGCATCGAGAAATCATCTACTGTCTTAGGTGACTTTGCCAAGACTAAAATGTTAAATCCTGGTGAATCAGAAACTGTTTCCATCACTCTCGCTAAAGAAGATATGGCTAGCTATGACTACAATGACAAGGACAACGATAACTTCAAAGGTTACGAACTCGAAAAAGGTACTTATTATGTCCAAATCAAAGATGATAGCCATACTGTTTCCAAAGATAGCAAAGGAAACGAATTATCAGTAAATTTCACTATCAACGATACAATTCATCTTTCCAAAAAGAGCGATGACCAAGAAGACATCACCAACAAGTTCGATAACGTTTCCGGAATATTCAAATCGACCAAAACAGATGGCTATGGATTCTTGATGTCTAGATCAAACTTTGAAACAACCTTCCCAACCAAAGCTACTGAAGCTGATACAAAAGCTGATTCTATCACTATCGATGGAAAGACCGTTGCTGATGGACTCAAGCCTTATCAAAATGTAAACAATGATGAAGATGTCCAACCTACAGTCGGTGCCAGCAATGGCTTAAAGCTCATTGACTTAAGAGGCCTAGACTATGATGATGAGGCTTACTCCAAGATTCTCGATCAATTAACCGACGATGACTACGACAATGCTGGTAAATATTTAGTCAATGGTGCTTTCAACACACCTGCAATGGGATCAATCGACAAGCCTGCAACAGAAGACCATGATGGACCTCAAGGATTCTCATCATTGATGGGTAAGTTCAAATACGCTACCGCTTATATGTCTGAGCCTCTCTTAGCTTCAACCTTCAATAAAGATTTAGCTAAGGAAATGGGAACTGCCATCGGTGAAGAAGCCTTGGCTATGAATCCTACCTTCTCTGGATGGTACGGACCTGCTATGAACACCCATAGATCTCCTTTTGCCGGACGTAACTTCGAATACTATTCCGAAGATGGAGTTCTAGCTGGAAAGATTGCTACCAATGTCGTGAGTGGTGCTGCTGATAAAGGTCTTTATGCATACATCAAGCACTTTGCTTTGAATGATCAAGAGACATTCAGAACTGAAGCTTTATGTACATGGGCTGATGAGCAAACAATCAGAGAAATCTACTTGAAGCCTTTTGAAATAGTCGTCAAAGAAGCTAAGACTACTATCGACTACATCTCCGACGAGAATGGAACACATTCACAAAAGGAAATGAATGCTTGTACAGCCGTTATGTCTTCCTTCAACAGAATCGGAACTACTTGGGCAGGTGGAAACAAAGCCCTTATGACAGACGTACTCAGAGGCGAATGGGGATTTAAAGGATTCGCTAGTTCTGATTTCAACTTGTATGATTATATGAACACCGATCAAGGTATGAGAGCCGGAACCGATATGCAGTTAACTTGGTTAGCTAGCGACACAATGCCATTCGGAAAACCTAACTATTCCGATACAAAGAGTGGAACTGCTCGTCAGGCTATCAGAACTGCTTATCACAACGTCTTCTATACAATCGCTAACTCCAATGCTATGCAAGGAATCGCTCCTGGAACCATCATCACTTATAAGCCCAGTGGATGGAGAGTAGCATTCTGGATCTTAGACGCTGTACTTGGAACATTCTTAGTTTGTGGAACTTCTTGGGTTGTCTACAGAACCATCAAATTCAATTCAAAACCTAAGAACGAAGAATCAACTCAAAACTAATTCATAAAGATGAAAATAAGGTTTGGTTAAATCCAAACCTTATTTTTTTTAATAGTTTCTATTAATATTAAATGTTTTATTAATTGATCTAAGCAACATAAATTATCCGCTAGCTATATCAGATAAGGTGTAAAGATGGTTTCAAAGAAACTGAAGACTATTTATACAAAATTATTATCGATATCTTCACCAAGTTGCTATCAACAAAATAGCATAATAAAACCCGCATTAAGCGGGTTATTTATTACTTCTTAATTCCGAATTCTTCAGGATGATGAGCTTCGTACTTCTTACGAGTATTTGTGTCAAGAATCTTCTTACGCATACGAATGCTCTTAGGAGTAACTTCGACCAATTCATCATTGTTGATGTAATCCAAAGCTTGTTCCAAAGAGAGCTTCATAGGAGCCTTCAAGACTATTGTTTGATCCTTAGTAGAAGAACGGACATTGTTCTTAGGCATTTCTTCAGTGACGTTGACAGCTAAATCTCTATCAAATTTATTTTCACCGACCAACATTCCTTCATAGACCATGACACCTGGAGTGATGAACATCGTTCCACGTTCCTCGACATGTTGCAAAGCATAAGAAGTGGCTTTTCCTTCATTTACTGAGACCAAAACACCAACAGGTCTACGTCCGATTTGAGTTTTAACCATAGGACGATATTCTTTGAAAGCATGGTTGATCATTCCATAACCATGAGTCAATGTCATGAATGTGGTCATGAATGAAATCAATCCACGGGAAGGAATGACGTAATTCAAACGAGTATGACCTTTGTCTGAATCCATATTGACCATCTCTGCACCACGAGTTCCAACCAAATTCATAACTGATCCGACATACTCATCAGGCACATCGATTTGAAGGTCCTCAAAAGGTTCTTCCTTAACTCCATCGACTTCCTTAAGGATGACATCAGGCTTTGAAACTTGAAGCTCAAATCCTTCACGACGCATTGTTTCAATCAAGACTGATAAGGCCAATTCACCTCTACCCGAAACCAAGAAAGACTCACTAGCTCCGATCTTAGTAAACTTCAAGGAAACATCGGATTGACTCTCTCTGAACAATCTATCACCTATTTTAGCGGCAGTACAAAACTTTCCTTCATCACCAGCAAAAGGAGAATCATTGGCCATGAAAGTCATCTGCAATGTAGGAGGATCGATACGAAGTCTAGGTAAGGCTTCAAGATGATCAGGAGTACAGAATGTCTCACCGACTTCAACGTCAGGAAGTCCACCAATAGCACAAATTTCACCAGCATGAGCTTCAGGAATCTCAATCTTTTTCATTCCATAGTATCCGATCAACTTTTGAATTTTAAAGTTTTTTGTCGTTCCATCAAGTCTCATGCATGATAAAGTATCACCAACCTTGACTGTTCCTCTTTCAACTCTTCCAACAGCGATACGTCCGATGTAGTCATTGTAATCGAGCATAGAAGGTTGGAATTGGAAAGGAGCTGTAGTATCGACATTTGGAGAAGGAATTTCTTCAATGATAGTATCGAGAATCGGAGCCATGGTCTCCTTTTGAGAAGACAAGTCTCTATCGAAAGATGATGTTCCCTTCAAAGCAGAGCAATAGACGGTCTTGTAATTCAATTGTTCATCTGTGGCACCTAATTCCATGAACAAGTTGAGGATTTCATCTTCAGTCTTTTCGATATCAGCCATAGATCTATCGACTTTGTTGATGACGACAACAATCTTTAACTTATATTCGAGAGCAGTCTTCAAAACGAATCTTGTCTGAGGCATGACACCATCGAAAGCATCGACAACCAAGACACAGCCATCGACCATATTCATAATACGCTCGACTTCACCACCGAAATCAGCATGTCCCGGAGTATCGACAATATTAATTGTGTCACCATTATATTTGATGGATGTAGTCTTGGCGAGAATTGTAATTCCTCTCTCATGCTCAATAGGGTTGGAATCCATCACTGCGATATCCGCATTATCAGGAATATCGACTGTGTTAGTGTACTTTAAAAGACGACCGACAAGGGTTGTTTTACCGTGATCGACGTGAGCGATGATTGCAACGTTTCTAATCTGATTCATTTCTAAGCCTTCCTTCAATAGAATATATATTATGTTTAGCTTATGAATTATAAACCTATCTATAAATATTTGTTTTTCTAGTTAAGCGATTTCATAAAAAATTCAATTCAAAAAGCCATCTCACAGAGGAGATGGCTTATAAAATCTACTATCTATCTCTTCACATAAGTGAAGAAGAACATCATGAACAAGATGGCCAATCCTAGAATTAGTGCTCCAAAGAGCATCCATTTGAAGAGTGTCATTCCACCCAAGCTTCTAGACTTAACCAACCTTTTTTCTTTTTTATATTCTTTATTGGTCATGTCGTTTATTCTCCTTTACTCTTATTCTTAATTGGATCTAATGGAGTGACAGGATCCAAATCACCGAGGTCATCCAAGTCCAAAGGTTCTACGATAGAGGCCTTTACAGGTGAAGGCTTCTTTATGCTTGCCTCAGATTTGCTTTCGACAGGCTTAGGAGCTTGTTCTACAACTACGATAGGCTTGACAGGTTCGACAACATCTTCATTTCCACTATTAGCCAACAACTTTTGTTCCTCTTCAAACTTCTTCTTGGCTTGTGCCCATTCACGAATTGATTTGAATTCAGAAACAGGTTTATCGAACTTCTTAGGAGTATCGTGGTTTTCTTCAGGATTCACCGAGACTGCCGAAACATATCCAGTACGACGGACATCAGCTCTTTCCTTGCTAGCACGATTTGCAAGATACTTACTTCCTTTATTTGAACCTTGTCCTTGCAACATAGGTGTGACGATCATAGCCTGGTTAGTAACAGCCTTATTGAATGCTTCTTCAGGAGTCAAATCTCCTTTGTAATTACCTTTAATCTTCTTCAACTGGAAGCGTACAATTCTTGCTTCAACAGGCTTGATATTATCCATTGAGGCGACTTCAGAAATATCTGATTTATTAAGCTTGACAGGGGCAACTACAACAGGTTTAACTTCGCCCTCCTCAGGAAGAGGTGTTGGCTCATCCTTCTTGATAGGTTGAACAGGGCTCAAAGGCTCTACATCGAATCCGGCATCTTCAATAGGTTCAGGGATAGGAGCACCCATACGTTTAACATTAGGATGTTTCTTAACTTCATTACGTTTGTACCAATACTCAGGTTCTTCATCAGAAGCTCTTCTCTCCGAATCAATCTTAGCGAGATGGTACCAATGTTCAGGTTCAAAGTTAGAAGCACGTTCTCCTTTGAACTCATATACAGGTTCCTCAACCTTAACTTCTTCAGGCTGCTTTTCTATAACAGGTTCAGGATCTCCGTACCAGAACCAAGGCTCACGATCAGAAGGTCTAAGTTCTTTAACAACAGGCTCTTGCTCAACCTCTTCGTTCTTATCATACCAATAATTAGGCTCACGATCAGAAGGTCTGATCTCTTTAATGACCTCAATTTCAGGCTCAGGTTCGTTTTGATCATACCAATAATCAGGAGTTTTGTCGGATGCACTATCAGACTTAGCTTCTTCAACTACAGGTTCACAAGCCACAGTCTCGTTCTTATCGTACCAATAATCAGGTTCACGATCAGAAGCACATACAGCATTGTTTTCATACCAGTAGTCAGGAGTCTTGTCTGAAGGTCTATCAGACTTAGCTTCTTCAACTACAGGTTCAGAAGTTACAGGCTCGTTCTTATCGTACCAATAGCTAGGTTCACGATTAGAAGGTCTAATTTCATTCTTGTCATACCAGTAATCAGGTTCTTTGTCAGAAGCTTTTTCACCAGTTCCTTCTTCACAAACAGGTGTCAAGTAATCAGGATTCAAAGCATGGATTACACGACGATCGAAGTCATTTTCAAGGACATCATTTTCCTCAGCTTCAACAACATTACGATTGTACCAATAATCAGGTTCACGATCAGAAGACCTAATTCCATTCTTATCAAACCAATAATCAGGTTCACGATCAGAAGACCTGATTTCATTCTTATCAAACCAGTAATCAGGAGCCTTATCAGAAGCCTTGTCTCCTGCTTCTTCTACAGGAATTAAATTAAAAGGTTCGATTGCGTTGAGAATTCGTTTATCAAGATCAGTTTCGATGACATCTTCTTCAAAATTTGCAACAAACATTGTTGCCTTTTCATCTACCACAACATCCAAGTCATCTTTAACTTCTTTTACCTTGTTTCTATTGTACCAATAGTCAGGTGTTTTATCAGAAGCAACTTCCAAAGCCTTAGCATACCAATATGAAGGATTTCTATCAGAAGGTCTAGGCTCAAACACGACAGTAGGATAATCCTTAGCCTTAGATTCTTCGACAACTTCTTCAATCTTAGTTTCTACCACCACAGGCTTGGATGCGGCTGTGGCAGATTCGTAAATAACAGGTTGCTGAATAGGTAATACAAAGTTACGATCATACCAGTAGTCAGGAGTCTTATCCGAAGGTCTATCAGACTTAACTTCTTCAACGACAGGTTCACAAGCCACAGGCTCGTTCTTATCGTACCAGTAACTAGGCTCATGATCAGAAGGTCTGATTTCATCGACAGGAGTAACATTGCCTTGACCATCGGCAAACTCTTCAATGTTTTCATAAGCAGGAACTTGAGTTTGAGCCTTGACATCAGCAATGGATTCAAACAAAGGCTTACCGAGAATTAACACATCACTCTCAAAGCTGTTCAAACTAATTGAAGTAGTAGAATCATTGACAATGTTACCTTCGTAATTGCCTTCAATAGATTTAAATCCTTTAACACCAGTTCCAAGATTCTCAAGATTAATCTCCATGGCTTCACCAGTAGCATTATCCTTAGGTTGAGAAGCACCAACATTTAAGGAAGCAGAAGGTAAGAATTCATTGTCGAAGTCATGTCCAATGATGCTGTTCAAATATTTTTCACGAGCTTTATTTGCTCTCTTGACTGCACCAGGCTTTCTAAAGCACCAAGCGATGAATGTAGCAAACAAAAGGACTAAGAAGGCAAGGATATAAACCATCAGCACAGTGAAGAACCCGTCAAGGAGTTGAGCTGCGGTGAAAGCATGTGAACCTATGCTGAATATCTCAATATTGTTGTAAGCACCAAACAATCCGTTCAAGACATATCTATCGATAAATTTGTTCACAGGTTCTACGAAAGAAGCTAATGTCTTGAACATAGCAAATTTTCCATAAGAGATTACTCTCAATAGAACTAAGAATGCACCAACAAAGAGCAGAACAACTGCCAAAACAATACGAACAACAGGTTTATGATGGACATAATTATGCCAATCAAATTCCATGTCGAGTTGATTCTCAGTCAATGTTCCATCAGAATACTTTTTCAAAGGTGAGACAGAATCATCTTTGACGACAACATGACCAAAGTTTCCATTGGAATCAACAAAAGGAACAACGGAATCGTTCTTTCCGACTTCAAGTTCTTTATCGGGAGCTGTTTCGACTTTTGCTTTCTTGTATCCTATCGATGCAAACAAAGCAGAAAGCAAAGCTAAAACAACCATGATAAGAGCATAACCCACGTAGAACCAAACGTAGCCGATATTGTTGACTATCATATAGGCCCAATAAACAATAGGAGTAATATGATCAGTCAAGAAATGCCTGACAGGAGGAATGGCAATAGCTATCAAGGCGATCAACATAAAGCCTTCAACAATCCATAAGAAGATTGCTAAGCCTTTGAAAACACCTCTCTTGATTCTCTCATCTTTGTGAAGAATGTCATTCTTGACAACTTTTTCTATAGGCTGTTTTTGCTCAACTTTTTGTTCTTCATTAACCTGTTCAACAGCAACAGGAGCACCTTCGAGCAAAGTTGCTTGTTCTTGAGCCAAAAGCTCATCTTCATCTTCTTCCTTAGGTTTCTTGAAAGCCAAGACTCCTAAAAGGACTGACAAGGCGATCAAGACGACGAGAATGATGACTACGAACAACGCAAAGTACCCAAGCACAGGGATGCCAGATAATCCTGACAAAGCCTCAACAGCTAGCTTTCTCCAATACAAAACAGTTCGGGAATCATACAGCGAAAGTCTAATAGAAGGAACAAAGACAGCAATCATTCCGCAAATCACTATCAATGTCAAAAGCCATACGACAATTGCGAAGAATGCCAAGACAAAATGACCGAAGCCGTGTTTCTTTTCATTCTTTTCAACTGAAGCCACCTTAGTGGTAACCTCGCCATCATTATCAATCACAGCTTTAGGTTTCTTATATGCCACAATAGCGGGCCAAATAGAAATTCCTAAAAGAATCACAACAATCAAAGCCATGAAGATGTCTATCCATCCCTGTGAAGAAAGACCAGGAAGTTTCCATCCATCGACAAGCTCTACTATCTTGCTAGAGAATTGTCCAATCGAGTTGACACCACCACAAGTGATAGCATCATTAAGATATGGGACACTGAAGAAAATCAATGCCACCACAACTATCAAGGACAAAGCCCAAAGAACAGCAAGACAGATTTTAGAAACTGTTCTTTTCATGAATGCCTCTTTTCTGTATTACCTATTTACTAATACAAAATAAATATACCACTTGCAACCCCTGTTTTAAAAGTTGTTTTTTAAGGAAATTGTATAAAAATAGCACTCATTATTTGATAAATTTTCAAAATAAGTTCACATTTGTCTAAAAAATAATTCAATTATATTGCATAAATATTGAGTTTTTGGAATTACCAACTTATAAATTCATATAATGCCATGTTGTATATAGGCATTTGTAAAAAAAACAATTATTATTCTTCCTTTTTAACGATGCTTAAGTCTTTTGACACGACAAAAACATCTTTAGGTTCAAATGTTTTATCCATCATAACATCGTCATATATGACAAAAATAAAGTTCATTTTTTTCTTTAGTTCTATCAATCTAGTGGTTATTTCTTTTAGTAATTGACGGCTATTTGTAAGACTAGAGCAATCCATCACAACAATCTTAGGATTAAAGGCTAATAAATAGGAGAGTTGTATTTTCAATTGAAAATCTTCGTTGATAAATTGATAAGATTTATATTTAACAACCTCTTTTGCTTTGAATATTCCTAAAGCTTCCATCAACTCAATCGAATAATCATAAGCCTCTTGCCTTCTCATTCCTTGGACTGCCATCAAGATTGATATAAGGTTTTCACCTATGGAATGCTTTCTTTCATCGACTAATAAGAATTTTTCTTGTCCGACAACACCAATTACATAGTTTTCTAAGCCTAAAAGAATATCTCTTTCAGTCTTACAATTAATGGTCAAAGGTTTCTTGACCTTTTGTAGCTGTTCTTCTCTTTTCCTAGCTTTTTTAAATTTTCTTTTATGAGCTAGGAAATATCTGTCCCAACCATTTAGCATCTCAAAAGAGAAATCCATCCAAAACTTCTTCTTTTTAAGTTGTCTTTTCTTAGCGTGATAAATTCTCTTTAAATTCTTAGTTTGAAATGATCTATATTTTTCTTTCTCCAAGTCATCAAACAAATCTAAATACTTTTTATTTGCTTCTTCTATATAAGCTATTTCGTTAGACCATTCAGCTTTGATTTCTTTAGCCTTTATATTTTTGTCTTCTTCAGGTACAGATGAATCAGCTTTAACCCTATCTACTTCTTCATTCATCAAAGACCTAGCATCACTTCTTTCATAAGAAGTCAATAAACGATCTGCTCTTTCAAAATTCGATAATCTAAACTTCATATACTCATTATCGTGAAGAGTAAATCCATTCAATGTTATCCTATTGAATTTTATTCCCTTAAAATCTTTAATCAACATCTTTAAAGAAGGATGAATTCCTTTTACCAAAAATCTTTTCTCACTAAAAATAATATATGTAGTAGATGAATCAAAGCAGTATGTTTTACCATCCGTCATTTCTACTTTTAATTCGATTTTATCGTTTGATGTATCTAGATAACTTATCTTTGCACAAGGTTTTTTGTTTTCCATAGTTCATTTAAATCTTAATAATTATAGCAAGACTTCTCTTATGCCGTTATAATAATTCGAATTGTTAAGGAGAATACTATGGCTAAACTTAAAACCGTTCTTTTTGATTGCTGGGATACAGTTATTCATTATAATGAAACTGATAAAAACAAAGGAATAACTCTTCTTTTAGATGTTTGTGATAATCCCGATAACATCAAAGCTGATCAATTGGAATCTGATTATCACACCTTAATGCATGAATACTATAAGAATTGCAATGACTTCGATTTAAGATTCATTGCATTATTTAGATATATTTGTATATCGCATAATCTCAAGCCGAGGATTTCATATGAAGAAATCGAGAAACTATATAATCAACATATAGTTCCAACACCAGTAGAAAACCTTAGACCATTATTGAATTTTCTAAAGCAAAACAACATAAAGGTCGGTGTATGTTCCAATACCATTCACTCCGAAGAGCACACTGTCGATTTCATAAAACAATGCTGGCCTGATATGCCATTTGATTTTGTTATGGCCTCATCGACATATGGTGTCAAAAAGCCGAATCCTAGATTTTTTGAAATCGGAGCTAAACTAGCTGGTTCAAAGAACGAAGAAACGATTTATATAGGTGATAACTTCTATGCCGATGTATATGGATCTTGGTTATCTGGTATGGAAAGAACAGGTATATATAAAGAAGAAAGAAAGTTTGTTTATTCCGACTACGATATAAACGATGATGTCTTAATGTCTCATTTGGCCGAGATATTTCAAGATATTGCTGGAAATCACTCTGAATTTTTAGGATGTGGTTACGAAGCAGTGAAATCTAAGGATATGATCTGGGTCTTAGCAAAAACCAAAATTGATGTAATAAAAAATCCAAT
>ERZ1031897.397-NODE-397-length-16007-cov-7.250125_pt1 | contig 16007 bp, 12 predicted proteins | sample MGYA00517881_ERZ1031897 | MGnify/ENA primary metagenome ERZ1031897 (study PRJEB33719, sample SAMN04261280) | wastewater metagenome | biome: rural village; feature: human; material: feces | host: Homo sapiens | place: El Salvador | collected 2013-01-07 ... | reverse complement strand
CAGAGAAGGTAGCTAACCGTCCAGGTGGTTACACTCGCGTAATCAAGTTGGGTACTCGTCAGGGTGATGCAGCTGAGATTGCTTTCATCGAGCTCGTAGACTTCGATGAGAACATGGCTAAGACTCCTAAGGCTGCTGCAAAGAAGACTCGTCGTGCAGGCCGCAAGGCTAAGGCAGAAGAGGCTCCACAGGCAGAGGCTGCTGTTGAGGCAACTCCAGCAGAGGATGCTCCTAAGGCTGAATAATTCAACTCTCAATATCAAGAAGCGCTTTCATCTAATGGAAGCGCTTCTTTTGTTTTAGGGATTTCCCTATCTTTTGTTTTAGGGATTTCCCTATCTTTTTTAGGGAAACTTTGTTTGCAGTTTCCTCGAAATGACTTACCTTTGCATAGTTTCTTAAAAGAATAGGTTATGAAAAAGTTTCTAATATTCTCGCTTTGCTCATTGTTCTTGATGAGCAGTTGTGACACTTATACGGGTAGTGGCGCCTATATGGGCGGATCTATCGGCTCTATTTTAGGTTCTGCTATAGGTGGTCTGAGTGGAGGCCCTCGTGGCTCTGATATGGGTACTATTATAGGAATGGCTGGAGGAGCAGCTGTTGGTGCTGTTATCGGCAGTCAGGCCGATCAGAGACAGCAGCAACAAGTGGAACAGTATCAGCGTGACAAGGCCCGTAGAGCTGAGAGAAGGGCTGCTCGGTCTCAGCAGCAAAACTCCATTGGTCAGTCAGGCTATGATCAGTCAGGTTATGGTCAGCAAGGTTATGATCAGCCTGTTTATGGTACGCCGAATAGTGAGGATAATTCCGATGTCTTCGATTCTACCAATAGTGGTGATGACCGTCTTTACGATTTTAATGGTAAAGATTATGTAGGCGATTACAGCGCACAGCAACCCACTACTGTGATGCCAAGTTCGAAGATGGAAGCATTGGGGAGTAACTGGTCGTATTCTCCTACATTAGAGATAGTGAATGCCCGTTTTGTAGATTCCAATGAAGATAATACTTTGAATAGGAACGAGACTTGCAAGGTGATATTCGAGATAATGAATCGTGGCAACAGTCCCGTTTATGATGTTGTTCCTACAGTAGTGGAAACCACAGGCAACAAACATATCTATATTTCTCCGAGCATTCATGTGGAGAAAATCACACCCGGACGAGGCATCCGTTATACAGCGATGGTGAAGGCGGATAACCGACTGAAGAATGGTATGGCTCATTTCTGTGTCTCTGTGATACACGAAGGCAAGTCTATTTCAAAAGTCAATGAGTTCAATATTCCGACTCGCAGATAGGGCATAGGCGTATTTGTAGATGATTGATAAAAGGTGACCTTTAAGAAGAAGGCTCACCGTTTAAGACTGTAAACCCCGGAAGTTTTTACATTTACTTTCGGGGGGTTACTTTTTTTTGCCTCATCCTATTTCAGGAGGCTATTTGTTTCTATGAACCTTGTGCTCATGCTCAGCATTAGTTGCTTTGCCGCTTTTAGATTCTGTGTCATTCCGGCTCTCTTTCCTGTTGAGCATTTTCTCCTCATCTTTCTTTGCAGAGGTTTCTTTCGCCTTTGTTGAATGTACCACTTTTTTCAGATTTTTACCTTGGTGAGCTTTGCCCTTGGCAGATTTCGAGTTCCAGTGAGGTTCTAAGGTGTAGTCAGATTCTGCCACTTCAAAGTCGATCTGAGGAAGTTTCTCCTCCTCAGGACGGAAAGGAACAGGCTTTTCCACGATTTCTACCTTTACCGACGCCACACCTTGAGCAATCATGCCTATCTCTTTGGCGGCAGCCCATGAAAGGTCAATAATTCTGCCTCTTCCGAAAGGCCCCCTGTCGATGACCTTCACTATCACACTTTTATTGTTCCTCAAGTTGGTTACTTTCAGATGTGTTCCAAAAGGGTAGTACCGATGAGCGCACGTCAGACTGTCGTGATGTAGTCTTTGACCGCTTGCAGTTCTTGCTCCTGTAGCTCTTTTTGAGTAGTAGGAGGCTTTGCCGTGCTGTTTCTTCTGAGCCCAACATGCCGTGAGGCAGAGGAAGGCGAGCAAGGTAATGACAAATATTTTAAAAGTTATTCTGTTCATTTTAAGGGTGTTAGAATACATTATTGCTGCAAAAATAATAAAATATGTTGAAAGTTGCAAGTAAATATCAGAAAAACAGTATCTTTGCATGAGTAAAATAAAAGGAAATGGAGAATAATGTACCCCAAGAGTGGAATAAATTTTATTTGAAAGATGTGTCGTTCGTCAACTTGATGATGCGACGTATCTATAATGTGTTGATCGTTGCCAATCCGTATGATGCCTTCATGCTCGAGGATGATGGACGTATCGAAGAGAAGATCTATAATGAATATATGGAGCTTGGACTTCGATATCCACCTACCTTTACACAGGTCTCTACCACCGAGGAAGCCTCAGAAGTGCTTCGCTCCACAGTTATTGATCTGGTTATCTGTATGCCGGGTAATGCCGACAATGATGCCTTCGATGTGGCACGAGATATCAAGAGCAGGTTCCCCAATATCCATTGCGTGGTGCTTACTCCCTTCTCTCATGGCATCACCAAGCGTATGGAGAACGAAGACCTGAGCATCTTCGACTATGTGTTCTGCTGGTTGGGCAATACCAATCTCATTCTTTCCATCATCAAGTTGATAGAGGACAAGATGAATTTGGAACACGATATTCAGGAAGCCGGAGTTCAGATGATACTCCTTGTCGAAGACTCCATCCGCTTCTACAGTTCCATTCTTCCCAATCTCTACAATTACATATTGGAACAGAGCAAGAACTTCTCCAAGGAGGCATTGAACCGTCATGCAGCCACCATGCGTATGCGTGGTCGACCCAAGGTGGTTCTGGCTCGTACTTACGAAGAAGCTCAGAAACTCTATGACAAGTATTCCAACAATACTCTTGGTGTCATCAGCGATGCCCGTTTCCCTTTGAAGAGTGCCGCCAAGGCCTTTGGCTATAAGGTGGAAACAGAGGCTAAGCCCAAGCATCGTACTGATACTTTCGGACGTGAGAAGTGTCCTGATGCCGGTTTGCAGCTTTTCCGCTATATCCGCAAGAACGATCCTTTCGTGCCTCTTATCCTTGAGAGTTCCGAGAGCGACAACCGGGCCAAGGCCGAAGCCGAGGGCTTTCGTTTTGTTGACAAAAACTCCAAGAAGATGAGTGTAGACCTTCGCCGCCTGATGGAGGAACACATGGGCTTTGGCGATTTTATCTTCCGCGATCCCAAAACCCACGAGGAGATTATGCGTATCCGCAGTCTGAAGGAGTTACAGGACAATATCTTCAAGATTCCCAACGACTCGATGCTCTATCACATCAGTCGCAATCACATGAGCCGTTGGCTCTGTGCCCGTGCCATCTTCCCCGTGTCGGCTTTCCTGCGCCATGTCACCTGGCAGAAGCTGCAGGATGTGGATGCTCACCGACAGATCATCTTCGATGCCATCGTACAGTATCGTCACATGAAGAATATCGGTGTGGTAGCCGTCTTCGACCGTATGAAGTTCGACCAGTATGCCCACTTCGCCCGTATTGGTGAGGGCTCCTTGGGAGGCAAGGGCAGAGGTCTGGCATTTCTCGACAATGTCATCAAGCGCCATCCGGAGTTCAACCAGTATGACAATGCCACGGTTCAGATTCCGAAGACAGTTGTCCTTTGCACCGATATCTTCGATGCGTTCATGGAGAACAACAATCTCTATCCCATAGCTTTGAGCGATGCGAGCGATGACGAAATCCTGCGACATTTCCTCAGAGCGCAGCTGCCCGACACATTGGTGGCCGACTTCTTCACCTTTTTCGAGGCGACGAAGAGTCCTATAGCCATCCGTTCCAGCTCGCTTCTCGAAGATGCCCACTATCAGCCCTTTGCAGGAATCTATTCCACCTATATGATACCTTATCTTGAGGACAAGTATCAGATGCTTCAGATGTTGGCGTGTGCCATCAAGGGTGTGTATGCCTCGGTGTTCTATCGCGATTCCAAGGCTTATATGACCGCAACGAGCAATGTCATCGACCAAGAGAAGATGGCAGTCATCCTGCAGCAAGTGGTGGGTAATGACTATGGCACCCGTTTCTATCCCACGATGAGTGGCGTGCTCCGTTCGCTCAACTATTATCCGATAGGTGACGAGACGGCAGAAGAAGGTATTGCCAGTTTAGCTCTCGGACTGGGCAAATACATTGTGGATGGTGGGCAAACCCTTCGGGTATGTCCTTATCATCCCAACCAGGTGTTGCAGACTTCTGAGGTCGACAAGGCACTCAGGGAGACCCAAACCCAGTTTTATGCCCTCGATATGCAACATGTGGGTGAAGACTTCAAGGTGGATGATGGGTTCAATATTCAAAAACTGAGAATCAAGGATGCTGTCGAGGACCAGTCGCTCAACTTTATAGCCTCCACCTTCGATCCCTACGACCAAGTCATCAACGACGGCGTGTACGAAGAGGGTCGCAAGCTGATCACCTTTGCCAGTGTGCTGCAACATGGAGTCGTTCCCCTTCCCGAAATACTCCAGATGTCCATGAAGTATGGTTCCGGAGCCATGCGCCGTCCTGTAGAGATAGAGTTTGCCTGCAATATCCATGCCGACAGAACCTGCGATTTCTATCTTCTCCAGATACGTCCCATTGTGGATGCCAAGGAGATGCTCGATGAAGACGTTGCCGCCATTCCCGACAGCGAGTGCCTGTTGCGTTCGCACAATTCACTCGGTCATGGCATCAGCGAGGATGTCGTGGATGTAGTGTATGTGAAGTACGACGACCATTTCTCGGCGATGAACAATTATTATGTGGCTGACGATATAGAGCGCATCAACCGCAAGTTCCTTTCCGAAGGCAAGAACTATGTGCTGATAGGTCCCGGCCGATGGGGCTCCAGCGACCATTATCTCGGTGTTCCCGTCAAGTGGCCGCATATCAGTGCAGCCCGGGTTATCGTGGAGGTGGCGCTGAAGAACTATAACATCGATCCCAGCCAGGGAACCCACTTCTTCCAGAACCTTACCTCTTTCGGGGTGGGTTACTTTACGGTAGATACCAATACCGGGGAGGGTGGCTTCGTCGACAAGGCTGTGCTCGATGCGATGCCGGCGGTCGAGGAAACACAATATGTTCGCCATGTGCGCTTTGAGCATCCGCTGCGCATATTGATGGATGGTAAGAAACAGGAGGGAGCTGTACTCATTCCTACAAAATAGATGATATAGACAGAAATGGATTTAAAGACAAGTTATCAACAGCATGTGGATAAGTATGCTTCCGAGGTGGCAGCCTTGAGGCGCAAGAATAATGGCTTTATCACGGGCGAGTTGCTCTCGTTCGGAGCCATCCTTACTTTCGTGGTATGTTATATTGCCATGGACGAGGGTAGTAGTCATTGGCTGTTGGGAGCCGTGTTGGCTCTCATTGCCTATTTCAATATCCGTCTTTTGGACGATAAGAACAAGGAGAAGATAGCCCATCTCTCTGCGCTCCTCGCTGTATATCAGAACGAGATCAGAGCATTGGAGGGCGATTTCTCGTCTTTCGAAATGGGAAATCAATACCAGAATCCACAGCATGCTTATTCCTTCGATCTCGATGTCTTTGGCAGGGATTCACTCTTCCATCGCATCTGCCGCACGATAACCACGGGTGGCTCTGATGCCTTGGCAAGAAATCTTTCTCTTCAGACTCCTTTGAAGGCAGAGGAGATAGCCCGGCGTGTTGCCTTGCAAAAGGAACTTGCAGGCGACGAGCAGCAGGGCGAACTTTGGCGAATGGAGTTCCTGGCTTTGGGAGAGAGGAATAAAAAGCAGGTGCTTGATGTGCCAGACCCCGACAACTCTCACCGTCTTCATGTCGATATGGCGGCAGAACCAGTCAGAAGGGTAGTGGGTTATCGCAAAATAGATTCCTCGGCAGTGGCTGAAGCCATTCGCAAGGTTTCGGCAATGGCTGTGCCTGCGTGGTATGGTTCGAAGGCTTCGCTCCTTCTCGGTTGGGCATTCATCATCGGTGTATGTTCCTCGGTGTTGCTTTCTGTCTTTGGCGTGGTTTCCGTGAACCTCCCCCTTTGGTGGGTGATGATTCAGTACATGGTGGTGTTCTTTGTCTGCAAGCAGACCTTGGACAAGATTGACAGCCATGGCGGTAAGCTCCGCGACCAACTGGTGGCTTACTCGCAGATACTCCAGCTTGTAGCCCGTCGCCATTTCCGTAGCGAGCTGGGGCAGCAAATGCAGTCTACGCTTTCGGAGGCACTTCCTTCCTTTGTTCAACTCGAGAAAATCCTCAAGGGATACGACCGTCGTGGCAACTTTCTCGGTCTCTTCTTCACCGATGCCTTCATGTTGAGCGACTTCTTCTTGGTTCGCAGTTTCCTGAAATGGAAGAATACCTATGTGGTGAAGATGGAGGAGTGGATGGACATCGTGAGCGAACTGGATGCAGCCGTTTCGATGGCAGATTTCAGATACAACCATCCTGAGGCTACGGATGCAGAAATCGTCGACGGCTCTCCTGTGCTCTTCGAGGCGAAGAATCTGTATCATCCCTTCTTGGGAGCCAAGGCAGTGAAGAACGATTTCACTATCCAAGACGACAACTATTATATTATTACAGGAGCCAATATGGCAGGCAAGAGCACCTTCCTCCGTTCGCTTGGAGTCAACTACATTCTTGCCATGTCGGGTATGCCCGTCTTTGCCGGTTCTCTCAAGGTGTCACGTTTCCAGCTTTTCTCCAGCATGCGCACCACCGATGACCTTACTCATGGCATTTCCTATTTCAATGCCGAGCTTTTGCGTCTTGAGCAACTCATGCAGTTCTGCAAGCGCGGCGAGCTTCGCACCCTCATCATCCTCGATGAGATACTGAAAGGCACCAATTCCTTGGACAAGCTCAACGGCTCCCGACTCTTTCTTGAGTCCATCTCCCGCATGCCTGTTACGGGAGTCATTGCCACCCACGATCTGGAGTTGTCACGTATGGCTGAAAGCAGTCCCGATCGTTTCCACAACTATTGCTTTGAGATAGATCTCGGTACCGACGTCACCTATACTTATAAGATACAGCCGGGAGTAGCACGCAATCAGAACGCCACCTTCCTGCTGAATAAGATTTTGGAGAGAAACTAATCCTTTCTCTCCATAGCCCTTCGACTTGCTCCGTAACTTTCCTTTTCTCTTCTTGGATGAACACCCACATGAACAGCAAAACAATTCGCGCATGATTTCCATGCATTCTTGATGAATTTGTTTTGTCAAGATTATGGCGAATGGCAATTCTGTAAGCTGTGAGTTTGGATGTAACTACTCAGCACCCCTATGGGCATGAGTAGTTACTAGCCTTGCAAGTGCTTTTTCTATACAAAAGTGATGTTTTTGCATCAAATCATAGGCATAGATATAAAGTTGGTTTTGCGGTCTGAAAACGTAACTTTCCTCCCTCTTGTTGATGATTACAATTCAGCCTTCAAGCATGAAAAAACAGATGGTTTGTACCTCGCTTGTACCGCATATTCGGTAACACGCTGAAATACAAGGTTAGTGAATAATTCTGAGACAATAATAATTGAGATTCTATAAATAGTCATATTCTAAATGATTATTTCCTGATAAATATGAAAATAATCAAATAACTTTGTGATAAACCATATAATATTAATCGAAATACGGAGTTATTATATATAAATTCGTATCTTTGTACTCGAAAAAGTTTTCAGTCATGAATAAAAAAGATTTAAATAGAATAAAAATGGTTCTGGTAGAAAAGCATCGTACCAGTAAATGGTTATCTGAACAGTTAGGGAAAGACCCCACAACGGTTTCAAAGTGGTGTACAAATCAATCTCAACCAACATTAGAAATTTTGCTTCGAATAGCAGAACTTCTTGAAGTGAATTATACCGAGTTGGTAAGAGTTGAATAACAGAATTGGATAAATGACAAAATATAATTATGTCTGAAAAGAAAGAGTTTATTTCAACCCGAAAGGGTATTACATATCTTGATTTGTTTGCTGGGGCTGGTGGCTTCAGTGAGGGCTTCATGCAAGCCTATACGGATGACAAGTATTACGATTTTCGTTTAGCAAGCGATATTAACGAGAATTGTGAGCTTACACATCGTGTTCGTTATAACAAGATGCTTGGTCTTGATACTAAATTCTTGTGTCAAGATATTATGGAAGATTCTTTTTTATCTAATCTTCTCAAAGAAATAGGTAATCAAGAAATCGATGTTGTAACAGGCGGTCCAAGTTGTCAGTCGTTTAGTCTTGCTGGACGTAGAAAGAAGCTGGACAAACGTGATGACTTGTTCTTTCATTACTTAAAGGTAATTAAGGCTTTACGTCCAAAATACTTTGTAATGGAGAATGTAAAGGGAATACTAACAAAGGATGAAGGGCGAATAAAAGAGAGAATTCTTCGTGAAATCAGATCTATCGTTGATGATGCGAAAATGAATCAACTCTATGCTTTCTTGGACGATGTGTTGAAACCACAGATGCCAACATCCTTGTACTATGCCTTATATATTAGGCTTTGTATGGAAACGTCCACTGAGAATTGGGACAAGCAGAATGAGATTTTCTTTGAGAATCTTGAGCAACAATTGAAGAATGTAACTAAACATTTGCCGTATAGTATAAGCAAGAGTGACGAAAGTGTAAATACTATTCGTCATGGACTTTTGTTGTTAAAAATGAAACAGCAAAGAGATTCTATCCGCAAACAGGTCATTCAATTGAAAACCAGTGCCCATATTGACAATGACACTTTTATGGATGGCTACAATGCTATAATTGAGACAATCTCTGATGAGCAGATTCTTGAAAAGACTTTAGATGCTGTTGACAAAGTGGCAAAAATGGGAGATTGTGCAGAAGATGCGCAGTCCTTAAAGAAGTCTTTGGAAATACTAACATCTACTTTTGATGAGTGTATAGAATATATTCAAGAGCAACTCAAAGGAAAAAAAGACCTTCTCAATCATCTCAATGAAATGATGAAGGAAATTCGGCTTTACAATATTGAAGAGCCATTTATACTTTTGTCCTCAAACTATGGTGTTCCTCAAAATCGTGAGCGAGTAGTTTTTATTGGTTGCAGAAATGACCAAGAGGTTATTAAAGAGATTCCTGCCACCGTCAGTGATAGCAAGAAAGTGAAAGTTTATGAAGCACTTTGGGATTTGGATATGATTGGAAATGGCGAAACAGTAACTTCGTATAAGAAGCCAAAGTTGAACCTAAAATTTGAAGATACAAAAATTCAAAGAGCTATTCAAGGTGAGCCGGATGAACGTGGACTTTTGTTTTCTGAATGGTCAAGAATTGGGCGCTTGGGGCATCGATTTACATTCGACCATGAGCCATTCTATGTATTGAATATGAACGAGTTGGATAGACCTCAGAAATATCAGCACATGGGTTTATTCAATCACCAAACAAGTCTGCAGAACGAAAAAGTTCGTGAGCGACTGCGAATTATTGCCGAACATGGGGATTATGATGACGCAAAGACTGAACTAAAAAAGAAAGGACTGGAGTCTCAGAAACGAAACTATGTAGTATTGAATCCTCTCGGACAAAGTCCTACAGTTTGTACAATGCCAGATGACTTTATTCATTATTCTGCGTATCGTCCAATGACAGTTCGTGAAATGGCTCGTCTTCAGAGTTTTGATGATTCGTTTGTATTTCAGGGGAAACGTCAGACAGGTGGTAACAATCGCCAAAAAGAGATACCTCAATATACACTTGTAGGTAATGCTGTTCCACCACTAATGGCAAGGGCAATTGCCAATACATTGTTGAAACATATAAAGTAGAAATCACATGGTTAATATGCGTCCATTTACTGCTTTTGAGCAAAAAAATTTGAAATTTCTTGTAAACCACAATGTAAAGTTTACACAAGTTGAGATTACCCCTACTGGTTTGGGTAAGGGTATTCTTGACTCAACCGCTCCTATGCGAACCTATTTCCTTGAAAATGACATTCATAACTATGAAGAACAGCTTCAAGGTCAGGAATATAAGCAAATAAAAACAGCATGTATCCTTACAGATACAACACAATTCTTTACGAAAGCTTCTTTCTATCGTCCTAATACAAAGAAAGGTGACCCACGAATGTGGATTTATGGTTTTGGCTCATACACGAAATGCAACGATATTCATGTACTATTTTGGTATAATAAGACATTGTATAGCATCAATATCACTCATATAGATATTGAAAAATGCTATAACTCAGCCATTCTCACACCTATGAAAGAAGTTCTAAGTAATATAAACAAAGAAGGTAACTCTGCATCAGTAGAACTTCTTAATCGATTCCGTGCTGTAAAAGGGCAATGGTTTGAGTCAGAAGTAACGGCAGATACAGGCATTGGTAGAACCATTGAATCTTTCCTTGGTATCAGCATGAATAGTGACAAGACTCCAGATTACAAAGGTATTGAATTGAAAAGTCATCGTGACAAGAGAAGTAGCAAAAAGAACGTGTTGTTTACTCAGACTCCAGATTGGGATTTAAGCACGTTGAAATCAGGTCGTGAAATTGTAGAAAATTATGGGTATATAAATGCTGATGGATTCAAGACCTATCAGAATACTGTGCAATGTGCAATCCCTAATAGCAATATGTTGTTTTTGAATGTCAATCACTTGAATGAACTTCTCGAATTACAGGCTCAAAAAAAGAAGATAGAAGATATTGCAGTATGGCGATTAGTAAAGTTGCATCAACGTTTGCAAATAAAGCATCATGAAACATTCTGGATAGAGGTAGAAAATGAGGTAAGTGATGGCAAGGAATACTTTCGCTATAAGCAGATTGAGCATACAAAGAATCCAAATGTGGGGCAGTTCGACATTCTGCTTGAACAGAGCATTATAACTGTTGATCTTATCCTTTGCCGTCCAAGTGGACATGGCGATACTTATTCTTTCAAAATAAAGAAAAAAGGAATGCCATTACTGTTTCCAGAGTCTGTAGTGTATAAAATTTAATTCATTGTTTTATAGTTTTATTCTATTAATTATCTTATTATGAAGATTCCCAAACATTATATTTCAGAAATACCCTCTTTACTAAAGGAATGGAACTGGAATAAGAATAAAGGAATTTCACCATACTCTATAGGTTGTGGTAGCAGCAAAAAGATATGGTGGAAATGTAGTGTTTGTGGTAATGAATGGGAAGCAACTCCAAATTCTCGTAGTGGTAAAAAAAAGTGTGGATGCCCTAAATGTGGGATTAAAAAGTTAGTTAAACATAACCTTGAAAAGCGAGTAGAAAAGGGAGGCTCGCTTTCATTATGCTACCCTGCGTTACTTGAAGAATGGGATTATAATAAAAATACACTTGAACCTCAGTCAATTCCCCCTCAAACAGGGAGGAAAGTGTGGTGGATATGTAAAAAATGTGGCCATAGTTGGAAAGCAAGTGTTCAAAGCAGAACAAAAAATGGCACTGGATGTCCAGAATGTGGTAAAGAAAAGGCGAGAGAAACGACAGAAAAAAATAAACTTAAGCGCTATGGCTCATTAGCAAAAACTAATCCTGAGTTTCTAAAAGAATGGGATTTTGCCTTGAATAACATATCTCCAGATTCTATTTCATGGCATTATTCCAAGAAGGTTCATTGGATATGTATAAAAGGGCATAAATTTGAGTCTGCTCCAAATAGAAGAGTAAGATTGGGGAGAGGTTGCCCAATTTGTGCTAGAGAAAGTGGAACTTCATTTCCAGAACAAACTATATATTTTTACATAAATACCATTGTTCCTTCCGAAAATAGATACCTTCATAAAGGTATTGAAATTGATGTTTACATTCCGTCGCTCAAAGTAGGCATAGAGTATGACGGAATCTATTTTCACAATTCGACGAAATCAGCAAAGCAAGAGGTTAAGAAGAATAAAATATTAGAATTTGATGGCATTCGATTAATTCGCATTAAAGAATCAACTGAGTATAAAGTTGTTGGTGATACAATTTTCATTGTTCCTACGAAAAATTATGATTATCTAAAGGATGCAATCAATTTTATCATCAATAAGATTGAACTATGCGAAGAAATTGATATAGATCCTATTCGGGATAGAATGCAAATTCTAGAGCAATATGTTGTTAATGAGAAAAAAAATAGCATTGTTCAAAAAATGCCAGATGTTGCAAAACAATGGGATTACCTCAAAAATGGTACAATCAAACCAGAATACATTAGAGCTTCTTCAAACCAAAAATTTTGGTGGAAATGTGAAAATGGTCATAGTTGGGCAGCAAGTGCTTATAGTAGAGCAAATGGTAATGGATGTCCTTGTTGCTCTGGGAAAACTCTTGTTCTGGGTGAAAACGACTTGTTATCACAAAATCCCAAACTAGCCAAAGAATGGAATGCACAGAAAAATGGAAATCTAACGCCAAATATGGTTACTATAAGAAATGGTAAAAAGGTTTGGTGGAAATGTTCTAAATGTGGCCATGAATGGAAAACTTCCGTTGCTCATAGAAGTGAAGGGAAAGGTTGTCCTGTTTGTGGACGACAGAAATGTGATCAATCACGAAGCAAGTATTATCTTAAAAAAAATGGTTCTTTTATTGATGTAAAACCTGAACTTCTAGAAGAATGGGATTTTGAAAAAAATGGAGATTTGGATCCCTATTTGTTAACTGCTCATAACGGCAGAAAGGTTTGGTGGAAATGTAAAAAGTGTGGTCATACTTGGATGGCTTATATCAGTAATAGAACAAGTAGAGGTAGTGGTTGCCCATACTGTAATAAAAAAATATTGGGAGAAGTTCAGACACGAACAGCATTGAGGAAGACTGGATCTATTGCTCAAACTCACTCATATTTGCTCGAAGAATGGGATTACAGAAAGAATATTATAAAACCAGAAGAAATTTCAATTGGTAGTGATAGAAAAGTATGGTGGAAATGCCGTTTCTGTGGCTATGAATGGGAGGCTCCACCTAATTCTTCAAATCGAAGAACTTCTTTTGAGAAGGGATGTCCTGCGTGTCTTAGAAAAATTATATGGGAAGGACATAATGACTTAGCTACAACAAATCCTTCATTAGCGTCCGAATGGAATTATGAAAGAAATACTAATATAACTCCAAATTCAATAACAGATGGAAGTAATAAAAAAGTATGGTGGATTTGTTCTACTTGTGGAACTGAATGGCAAGCGGTTGTAGCAGAAAGAAATAAAGGTCATTGTGGATGTCCAAAATGTAGACGCTCAGATAATAAGTCTAGATAATTGTTTTGGCATTTAATTATAATAATTGATTATTAACATTGTATGGAAAATGTATTATTTACTGAAATAACAAACTCTGTAACAAACTTTGTTTCGAAATTGGGTACTCATTACAAATTAGTGCCATTAGAAGGTATAAAAAAAGATGGTAGTATTGCCAAATTATTGATTGTTGAAGTTAACGGACAAAACTATTTACATATAGGGTCTGATAATTCTACTGCATCATTTGAGTGGTGTCCTAAAACAAAATTTCAGAAAGCAGTATATCGTTGTGTTCCTAATGAAAAAGGTGAATATTGCCTCATGAAGAATAATAAAATGGTTATTAATTATTACGACTTTACATGTGATGACGTAATAAAGATTGTTTTTGGTGACATAAAAGCTAAACTCTCTAACATTCCTACTGTAGCTAAACTCCTAAGTAGATTTATGCCTACTGATATTGACCCTAAGGATTTGGGATATGATATTAATGAACACACTTATTTCATTGTAGATTGGGACAAACCTAATGGAAAAGAATCGCTCTTCTTCGTGAATTATTTCCGGAATCTTTTTCACGGAGTACAAAAACATGCGATTATCCACAAACCATATATGGTAGGGAGGATTGCTAAATATACTTCACTTGAAACTGCATTAATGATACTTAAAAGTGGAAAAGTTCGTATGATGTCTGTTACCGCCATGAACGACAAAAAGGAAATAGGTCATCTGTTTTATGAAATAAGTAAAAATGAATCTGAACATTTAAAAAATAAGACAAAAATGGATTATGCGCAACATCGATATATCACAAGTTTCACAAACAAAATTGATGATTTAACGATGTGGAGATTATATGGAGATAATGGAAATGGAGTTTGCCTTATCTTTTCTGAACCAGATGATTGTCTGTTCTATCTTCCTGTTGAGTATTTGGGTACTAATTCAAATGGTTTACTCAAGAAAGTTAAATGTATTTATGAAGAATTATTAAAACAAGGGTATAAATTTACTTTTAAGTCGCTGGAAACAATATGGCAATATTATTTGAAGCCAGAAGGATTTAGTATGGAACAAGAACTCAGATATTTACTAATTGATAAAGCTCAGCCAGATGGATACACCATTGCTTCAAATGGTGTTATAAGTGGGTATAAGGACCTGCCATTATCCTCAGAAGAAGTTCAATATCCAGCATTTCTCCAAGGAATAATTCTTGGCCCCAACATGAAGAATGCGGAAATTAACAAGTACCAATTAGAAACTATAGCAGAAGAGAATGGTATACCTCTATTGATGGGAATAGAATATAGTTCGATAAATTACTATATATAGGGACTAATAGACATTCAAACCCAACCTACCAATCTTTAGCGCAGGCAAGCTAAGGTTAGTCGGTTGGGTTAATTTATCTTTACTTGTCATAGTACTGTGCAATCATCACCACAATACCTCCTACAACAACAAAGATACCTATGGTAAAAAAGAACCAGAAGAACCACTGTGCATAGTAACCAAGGTAGCAGCCGTCATATTCCTTATAACGTTTTTGAACATCCTTGCGTTCCTTCACAAGCATATCATTGATTTCACGGAAACACTTTCTGTTCTCATTGATAGTCCACTCACGCTGTTCTGCAAACAGTTGATCAATCTTCTGCCAGTCTGCATCTGAAACTGTAACAGACACTTTTAGCTTAGTCGGTGCATCATCCAGAACCTTGTCGATGTTCTGATTAATTGAATCAACCTTGTTGCTGATTTTGATAACAGCTTCACCCAGTTTCCCTTCCTCACGATGAGTCTGACGGATTGCAGACTCTAAAGTGAGTTGGGCATTGATAACAGCGGTTGTCGCTTTGTCAATGGCTGAGCTAAACTGTTTCAGTTCTAAAAGTCGATTGACAATATCCTGTTCGACTTGCTGAGTTTCAACCTCCAATTCGATGTCGTTTACAATATCATCGAAGTCTGGCTTTTCTTCTCTGTTTTTGCTTCTCTTGATCATAGTTGAGTTTGTTTATCTACAGAAACGATAACGTGGTTTAGGTTTGCACATAGAGTGAGCCATCTGAATACAACGGTGGGCGAACTTCCAGTCATCTTCATCATCCTTCTTGCCCCAACCAGATTCAGGAGAAGAACCGCCACCACCTCCACACGAATCTGACATTGCAGTTGCTGCATCGATGTAGTTGGCAAACAAAAGCATGTTGCTACCCTTTTTCTAAAAGCAATACAATTCCGGCTTTTCTCTCTATACCCTACAAACATGATTATTTGCATCCGTTCAGGATAATAAGCCATGCATAAAAACGTTATAATGTTTTTAGAGAAGGGTACAAAGGCTTGGCTATCATCTTTATATATCAAGGATGGTTGCTCTGGCAAAATCTTTCTGCAAAGAATTTCCCGCTCTAAAAACTCATCAAAGCGTTTTTGAAATAGGATAGGCACAAAACCCTTCATCCTTCATCTATCCCTCGGAATCCCCTGTGTTTATCGGGGTTTCAGGGATTGAAGGGTACTTTTCCACCCTTCATCACCCTTCATCCACCGTTCATTCCATTTTTTCCTGTTTGTTATGTACTCAACTTTCCTAATTCCCCTGTTTGCAAATCTACAGTTATGAATTTGTTTTGCCAATTGCGGCAGGGCGGACGCATCAAAATGCGTTCGCCTCCAAAAGTTTTGACAGGTAATTTT
>ERZ1031897.380-NODE-380-length-16261-cov-9.550784_pt1 | contig 16261 bp, 13 predicted proteins | sample MGYA00517881_ERZ1031897 | MGnify/ENA primary metagenome ERZ1031897 (study PRJEB33719, sample SAMN04261280) | wastewater metagenome | biome: rural village; feature: human; material: feces | host: Homo sapiens | place: El Salvador | collected 2013-01-07 ... | reverse complement strand
GGGGAGCTGTTTTGTGGATTTCAGCAGTTACAGCTACTTTTTCTCGGCTTTTATCTGGCTTATGGGCTGAGTTTGGGGAGCTGTTTTGTGGATTTCAGCAGTTACAGCTACTTTTTCTCGGCTTTTATCCGGCTTATGGGCTGAGTTTTTGGAGCTGTTTTGTGGATTTTTGCAGTTACAGCTACTTTTCTCGCAATTTTTCCGGCTTTTGAGCTGAATTTTGGGAGCTGTTTTAAAAGATTTAGGTATTACAGCTCCCCAAGGTCTGCCTTCTATGCTATCAATCCCTTGTAAACCATAAATTGGTACCTTGAAAACTTCACATAAACAGAGATTTCGTTCTTTATAAGTAGTACAATGGATGTAGAGAAAATGGAGAAAATCACGTATGCCTTTTTAATCAAATGATAATCAGCAGGTGATCAAAGAGAACAATACATTGCGCCTGAAAAACAAAGAAGACGGAACCTAGATACTGCAGTGCCCTCCCGGACATTAGCCAAAGAGTACATCATTTAAAAAAAACACAGGAAAAGTAAGAGCTTCCTTCAATAAAAACAATGTGAGAACTTTCTTTTCAAAGATCAGTGCAGCTCAGGGATTTCGAATAAAACCGGAAATAGCTTAAAAAATAATTCACAAAATTTTAAATGAAAATATATCTATTATATCTAGGACCTTTAGTACTAAAAAGATTTCGCATATATTACATAAAAATGAATAAATAGTAAATTTTACCAAAATTTCGTGAATAAAATCTCTGTTTATCCTAATAGCCGAAAACCAACGAAAAGACTATAATATAAATACGAAAACGTGCGAAAGGGGATTTTCGTACAAACAAAATAAGAAAAGGAGAAGAAATATGAGAAAGTTAAAAGAACGCTTTCACAGGAAACATGGCATATTCCGCCCGGTTTTCAGTTTGATACTGGTATTGGCGATGATTATGACTATGATTCCGTCAATCGGAGGAAACTTGGTAAAAGCAGCTTCAACTCCGATGAATGTAACTATTCATTTTATGAAGCCAAGTAATTGGAATTGGACAGAACCGGCGGTACAGTTCTGGGGATACAATTCTATTGAAGTAAGTAATGATGCGAATGGTGGAGAATCAAAAGAGATTCCAGGCTGGGGAGTGTCTGCTTATTTTTTCAGGGAAGGAACTGCAACAAATACAAATGGAGATAAGGATTATTATCTTACAGTGAAATCAGATACTACAGGATTTCAGTTTTTAGATTATAAAAACACAAGTAATTATAAAAATCCTGCTAATGATGCAAAGTTAACACAGTATACTGAGGATACACCAACTGATGTTTACTATATTACAAAGGATGGTGGAAAAAGCTTTGAATACTACCTTGATGCAGAAGGAAATAGACAGGTTCCTGATTTACCAGAGACTGAGACAACCTTCCTTCTTGTAGGTACACTTCCGGGAACAGGTTGGGATGCAAGTGCAACACCAAACTTTGTAAAATCTGAAACAAACGAGAATGAATACAGCATTTCTCTTAAGAATGTTCCAGCAAAAACATATGAGTATAAAATCCTTGAGGATGCGGCATTAAATGGTTGGACTAAGGCATGGGCACAAGGTGCAGGTGGCGGAAATGTCCAGTTGGAGGTTAAGGCACCAGCAGACATTACCATGAAGTTGGACAAGACAGATGCTGATAAAAAGACAGATGTAACCATTAGTTATATTAAAACATTGGATGTGAAAACACCGACACAGGTAGAAAAAGGAGTAGACATTGCACTTCCGGCAACAGGAACCTATTATGCGGGTGATATCAAGGGAAGCAAGACTGAAGGTGTAGATGTAACTTATACTGCTGTTTCAAAAGGTATTACAGTAAGTGGCACAACACTTAAGGTTCCAACCTCATATAAAGGAACAGATGTAACTATCCGTGCAGCTTATAACGGAGTGAAAAAAGATATTACCATTCCGGTAGTAGATAAAGTTTATACTTATACTATTTACTATCATGATTTCAATGCAAGTCATATGGCAGCAGATGCAAGTTCCCTGTGGATTTGGCAGGATGGCGGAGCTGATGGAGTTCTTTATAATTTTTCTGGAACAGAGCAGTTATCCGGTGAAAATACATGGCTTAAAGCTACAGTAAAGCTTCCATATTATAAAAATATTCGTATTATTCCAAAGAACTATGGTGATACATGGTCATGGAAGAGTGAAGAAATTTCATATGACAACACAGCAAAAGATGAAAATGTAACTCTTTACATTACATCAAACAGCAAAGAAGCATACACAACCATTCCAGAGCTTGTAAAACCAAGAGAGCGTTATGTAATGGTAGAATATGACAGACCAGCTGGTGACTATGAAGGCTGGAATATCTTTACATGGAACAGTGGATTTGGAGAAAAGGTTACTGTTAACTTCCAGAAAATGAATGGTAAGATGGTAGCCAAGATTCCAGTAAAAGATACTACAGCAGATATGATGTTATCTTTCTGTATGAGAAGAAGCACAGCAGATGATGAATGGGCTGATAAAGATGGTGGAGACCATTATGTAAGTGTACCGGCAAATCAGAATGTTGTAAAAGCAAAATTCGTACAGGGTGAGGGAATCACAGAGGTTCTTCCATCAAATATTGGATGTGTGTTGGATGGTGAGAATGGACAGATTCATTTCTATTATAGAGATGATGAAATGGTTGCTACTGAAAATACACAGAAATCTATTGCAGATAAGGTAAGCGTTACAATAAATGGCGTAAAGCATGCAATGACTTATGATGCTGCAAATGAGAGATTTAGCTATGACTTAACTAACATCACAACAGGAGACTACTGTTACTACTATACAGTAGATGGAGTAGAGAAGCTTGACGCATATAATGCGGAGACAAAAGATTATGATGGAAAGACATGCAGCTATCGTTTCTATAAGAAGTTTGATGCAGCTATTACAGCAGAATTATCTCAGTCCTCTATGGATTACAATGACAATAACGTATTGACAATAAAGACAATTCCTGCTGAAGGCGCAGATATGTCTGGATTTGAAGTAGCTACAGCAACAGTAGATTTAAGCGCACTTGGCTTAAGCAGTACTTATGCAATTGACCCAGAATTAATGGAAGCAACAATTTCATGTCTTGATACTACAACTACTGGAGATAAGACCCTTCCAGTAACTGTAAAGGATATATACGGAAATGTATATAGAACAAGCACAAATGTTACAGTAACAGAGAGAAACAAAAAGGATGGAGATTTTGACTGGGATGAGGCAGTAATTTACTTTGCCGTAACTGATCGTTTCTTCGATGGGAACACAAGCAATAATGATGCTTATGGTGTAAAAGATTACAACACAGGTGATAAAGGTGGTTCCAGCTACCATGGTGGAGACTTTGCTGGATTAACTCAGAAGCTTGATTATCTCAAGGATTTAGGTGTAAATACTATCTGGATTACACCAATAGTGGAGAATATCACAAGTGACCAACATGATGCAGATACAGATACAGCTACCTATGGTTATCATGGTTACTGGGCTAGTAATTTCACAAAGCTTAATAAACACCTTGGAACAGAGGAAGAGTTTGCAGCACTTATTGAAGCTGCCCACAGCCGTGGAATGAAGCTTATGGTTGATGTGGTATTAAACCATGCAGGCTATGGCACAGAGAACTACTTCAATAACATTCTTAAAGATGAAGATGGAAACACAATCAAGATGCTTCGTGACAGTAGCAATACTGTTTCAGGAGATGACAAGCAAGATGCACTTTCAGACCTTCCGGACTTCGTAACTGAGGATGCAGAAGTAAGAAATCAGTTGATTAAGTGGCAGACAGACTGGATGGAAAAATATAAAATTGACTATTATCGTGTAGATACTGTAAAGCATGTTGATTCTACTACATGGTCAGCTTTCAAGAACTCTCTTACAAAAGTAAATCCAGACTTCAAGATGATTGGAGAGTACTCTGGAGCCGGATATGCTAATACAGCCGGAGAGCTTGGAACAGGAAGTATGGATGCACTCCTTGACTTCGATTTCAACGATTTTGCAAAGGATTTTGTAGGCGGAAAGATTTCTACAGTTGAAAATTCATTGTTAAAGCGTAATGCGGCATTAAACAATACAGCAACAATGGGTAATTTCTTAAACAACCATGATGATGATACTCTTCAGGAGCTGCTTGTAAAAAAGAGTGGAATCTCAGAGGAAGAGGCTTATAACCTGATGAAGGTAGCAGCTACTCTTCAGATTACAGCCAAGGGACAGCCGATTATTTACTATGGAGATGAGCTTGGTCAGGCAGGAGCTAATGACTGGCCATACCAGACAAATCGTCGTGACTTTGACTGGAAAGGGTTAGAAGTACAGAAGACAGACAGCAACAGTATTTACAATCATTACAAGACCATGCTTTCAATCCGTAACGCATATACAGATGTATTTGCAAGAGGAAGCAGAACATCAGTTGTTTCATCAGATGAAACCGGCTATGATGTAATCGCAAGAAGCTATGGTGACACTACATTATATGTAGGAATGAATATCAAGGAAAAAGCCACTGAGGTTACTATTCCGGTAAGCGCAGAGGCAGGAAGCAAGATGGAGAACCTTTATGATGGAAACGAGTATACTGTATCAGCAGACAAGACTGTAACAGTTACCATTCCGGCAGCAAAGGATGGTGGAACAGTCATTCTTACCGAGGTGAAGAAAGCAGTAGATCCAACACCGGCAGACCCGGGCAAGAAAGATCCAACACCAACACCAGCAAAGAAAGATGGAGTTATTTCCGTAACAGATAAGGCAGCTATTAAAACCAAAAAAGCAGCTCCAAAGAGTGGCGATGACAATGAAGCAGCTACATATGTATGCTTACTTGGACTCGCAATGGTAGCAATCACAGCAGCTACATATCGCAAGAAAAAAGCTTGCAAATAAAACAGTTTTAAACTAAACATTTTATAAACCTCTTAGATGCCGCACCTTCGGGTGCGGCATTTTGCTATAAATTGGGAAAGAAGTCGTATTGCTATCATCATGTTAAATACATTATAATAAGAAGAAAACAGCTAAGGCTGTCAAGGAGACAATATGAAAAGTACAGCGTTTGATATGGCTATGATGGCATACAGACAAAATGATATGGAGGGAGCATTCCGTCAATTTCTGCCACTGGCAGAGAATGGCGATGCAGATGCCATGAATATGGCTGCAAATATGTTTGAAAGAGGTCAGGGCACATACCGGGATCCCGGGCGCGCAGTGTTTTGGTGGAAGAAAGCAGTGGAGCTTGGAAATGTGGATGCACTTGCCGATTATGGTCATTATCTGGTCACCACCTTTTTTGATGGCAAGGAGCAGAAGCTTGGAGCAGGGTATCTGGTTACTGCGACGGAGCGTGGCAACAACAGAGCAGGAGAGAGCCTAGTGGAGTTTGCTCTTAAAAATAACGATGCCGGAGTCAAAGTATACAGGACAGCAGCAGATTACTGCGACCGGGCTATTGACGCTGCGACAGATTCATATCTTCGCACACAGTATGTGCAGAAAAAGGGTATGCTTAAATATAAGCTCAGACAGCACAGGATTGGAAACAATTATGTATATCTGGCAGCGGTATTTTCGACAATAGGAGCAGTATTGCTCATGATAGCATCAGTGGATTTGTTTCTTGAGCTGCATATGGAGTATCGTGATATGTTTAAGCTGTTTTCGTATAGTAAAATGATACCGTGGGAGGCAGATATAGCGATGTTCTTTGGTGCGATGCTTTTATTTACGCTTGGCAAGGTAACAAATAAGCTTCATGTGGCGAGCTTTTTGCAGCTTCTTGCATCTGTATTTGCAGTGGCAGTTGTTGCCATGCACTTTATCTGTGTGATAAATGATGGCAGGGTGTGGTATGACAAGCTGCTGTGGTATGTGGTGCTTGTTGTCATTCCGCTTATGCTCGGAAAGCTGTTGGGTGAGATACTGAGAAAGATTATTGGCATACAGTAATAGTTTCGAGATGACATAAGCGATGTAAGACATTTAATATGTAAAATAATATTTCGATATGTAACCGGAGGAGAATGAACATGACTCTGCAACAATTAAAATACGTGGTGACAGTGGCAGAATGCGGCAATATAACAGAGGCTGCAAAGCAGCTTTTTGTCTCGCAGCCCACAGTGACCAGCGCTATACATGATCTGGAAAAAGAGATGCAGATAGTTATTTTCATCAGGACAAACAAGGGAGTGATACTATCAGAAGATGGTGAGAGATTTCTTGGTCATGCCAGACAGGTGCTGGAGCAGGTGGATCTCATAGAGGGCATCTACAAGGATGATGTGGTGAGCAAGCCGCACTTTGCAGTATCATGTCAGCACTATTCCTTTGCGGTAAATGCATTTGTGGATGTAATCAGAAAATTTGACACGTACCAGTATGATTTTACCATCAGGGAGGAACAGACTCACGAAATAATTGAGGATGTCACAAACTTAAAGAGTGAGCTTGGCGTCATTTATCTAAGCTCCAAAAATACGGAGGTTCTCTCAAAGATGCTAAAGCGTAATGAACTCGAGTTCACAGAGCTTTTTACAGCCACACCGCATGTATTCATATGTGACAGTCACCCGCTTGCTTCAAAAAAGAGCATCACGATGGATGATCTGCAGGACTATCCGTACCTGACGTATGAGCAGGGAGAGTACAATTCACAGTACTTTTCGGAGGAGTTTGTCAGCACTCTTGATAGCAGAAAGAATATCAGGGTCAGAGACAGAGCTACACTTTTTAATCTGATAATTGGCTTAAATGGCTACACAGTGTGCTCAGGAGTGATTTCCGCAGAGCTGAATGGAAGGAATATTATATCAAAGCCACTTGATGTGGAGGAGTATATGAGGATAGGCATTATCAGCAGAAAGGGTGTGGTACTCTCGCGATATGCAAGGGAGTATATCGAAGCATTGAAGGCGCACTGTATGTGACCCACACTACACCGAGAAAGTAGCAATTTGCTGCCGGAATGCAGCAAATTAGCGGATTTCGAGGTAGAGTCAGATTACGGGAATGCGTAGCATGTAGTAATCTGATTAATCATAAATGCGGGTCAAAATACCTTTTGCCCCTTTAATTATAATATATAAGGTCTAAATATATACAAACATTTGATACAAGGAGTACAGCATGTACGACAGTATAATAATAGGAACAGGCCCTGCCGGACTGTCGGCAGCCCTGAATTTAAAAACATATAAAAAGGATTTTATCTGGTTTGGGTCAAAGAACCTAAGCGAAAAGGTGCAAAAGGCAGAGAAAATCACAAACTATCCCGGATTTCCACAGATAAGCGGACAGGAGCTGTTTGAACGCTTTGACGCTCATAGGAGAGCTGCGGGAATTGATATAACAGAAAAGACTGTGACAAATATCATGCCTGCAGGAAACGGCTTTATGGTGCTTGCAGACAATGAGATGTATGAGGCAAGGACTCTCATACTTTGCATGGGTGTGATGTCTGCAAAGCAGCTGGACAGGGAGGATGAGCTGCTTGGAAAAAGGCTCAGCTACTGTGCCACCTGTGATGGCATGTTTTACAAGGATAAGAGGATAGCTGTCATATGCAATGACAAAAAGTATGAGCATGAGGTAAAATATCTTGCGGATCTTGCGGCAGAGGTATTGTATTTCCCAGCCTATAATGACAGCGAAATAGAGCTTCCAAATGTAAAGATATCAAAGGATGCACCTATAGCATTAATCGGAGACTCATTTGTGGAGGGAATTACGCTTCGAAGCGGAAAGACTGAGAGCGTAGACGGAGTATTCTGCCTCAGAAATGCCATTGCACCATCAAAGCTTATGCCGCAGCTTGAAATAGAAAACGGACATATATTGGTGGATAGAGCCCAGCAGACAAATGTGGCAGGCTGTTTTGCAGCAGGAGACTGCACAGGCAGGCCATACCAGTATACGAAGGCTGTCGGAGAAGGAAATGTGGCAGCACATTCGTGTATACAATATCTTAGTAAATCAGAAAAATAATATGGCAATGGCATAGAGGTCGGTTAAAGCATGTTAAAGGCAATTACAGCCACTTACCATTGAGAAGATATTGATTTCTCTCAGCTCCGACTGAGACAAATTGTATTTCGTGTCTTAGCATGTCCTCAAGGAAGTTTATGTAGCGCTTGGCATTTACAGGCAGCTCATCATATGACCTGCAATTTGATATATCGGTTTTCCACCCCGGCAGCATTTTGACTACCGGGGTATATTTTTCAAGATTTTCGGTAGGGTCAAAGACGTTTGTTACGGCATTTTTATACTGATATCCGGTGATAACGGGAATCTCGTCCATGATGCTTAGTACATCGAGCTTGGTCAGTGCGATTTTGTCAGCATGCTGGCATTTTAGACCATAGCGGCTTGCAACGGCATCAAATGGACCCACACGACGTGGTCTTCCAGTGGCAGCACCATATTCGCCCCCATACTTGCGGACCATTTCAGTCCATTCACCGTTCATAGCTTTTTCTGCGACAAATGGTCCGGCTCCGACACAGGTAGAGTATGCCTTTAGTACACCGACCACATGATCTAATGAGGCACCGGGGATACCGGCACCTATAGGACCGTAAGCTGAGATGGTGGAGGAGCTTGAAGTATATGGGAAAATACCATAGTCTATATCCCTCATTGCACCAAGCTGTGCTTCAAGTACAACACGCTTTCCCTTTGATAGTGCATCCTCAAGGAATGCACCGGTATCTGTGATATAAGGTGCATATTTTGCAGCCTTCTGCCTGCACCATGACAAAAGAGCTGACAGAGACATAGGCTCCTGATGATAGCAGCCTGCAAGCTCAAGGTTTTTAGCTTCAAGCATGGTCTTAAGTCTGGCCTGTACATTCTCTTCGTCTAAGTGGAGTAAATCACCGAGACGGATTGTTTTTTTACGGTATTTATCGCTGTATGCATAGGCAATACCGCGTTTGGTAGAGCCGAAGGCTGCTCCGGACTTTGAAAGGCGCTCTTCCTCAAGCTCATCCTGTATTTTATGCCATGGCATTGAAATTGTGGCTCTTGTTGATAATTTCAGGTTTTTTGGTGAAACAGATACATCTTGTGTTCTGATCTGTGCAATTTCATTGGACAGATGGTTTAGGTCAATAACCATTCCGTCACCGAGCACACATACTACATCTGGGTGAAGTATTCCGGATGGAAGCAGATTTAAGACAAATTTTCCCTGTTTATTAACTACTGTGTGTCCGGCATTGTTACCACCCTGATAGCGGACTACGATATCCGCATGTTCTGCGAGAAGGTCGATTACACGACCCTTTCCCTCGTCTCCCCAGTTTATTCCTGTAACTGCTGTAAGCATGATGAATGCCTCCTTGTTTTTTGAGTTTAATATTTGGATGTTGGTGCAGAGCTTGTACTGTCCGGATTTTGAATGGTATAAAACAAGTCTGCTTATAATGTGTATGATTCTGTTACGTGCAATACCTAAACGTCTTATCAGTTAGTATTCTTGCAAAGATGAGTCCGAGCGGCAGTGCAATGATAATCATGATTGCTGATGCAAACCATGAAACAGCATCCGAAAGTGCCATTATGCCGAAATTGTATATAGCCCGATACAGATAAAGTCCCGGAACCATTATGACTATGGATGGAACAGTAAGGGATATTCTCGGATATCCGTTGTTTTCCTTGATAAATGATGCGAGAAGCCCTGCTGTGAGAGCTCCGGCAAATGCGGCAGCAGGAGCCGGCATACCTGTCAGGTCTACCAGCTCAAGCCGCAGTGAATTTGCTATGGCACCGATAAGAGCAGCTGTTGCAGCCATGGGAGCTGGACTGTTGAACATGATTGAGAATCCAAACACACCGAAGAAGCTCATTATAAGCCTCAGGATTAGATGTAGTACGGGGGTCAGATTCAGGTCTTCAAAGTCCATAGGCTGCAGTCGCAGAAGCAGTGCCATAATCCATGCAAACATTGTGGCTACCATGACTATTATTATTGCATAGGCAAGGCGTTCAAGCCCGGAGCGAAGATCCAGCTTTGCCAGGTCGATTCCGCTTGTGATAAACGGAAATCCGGGTATGATAAAGAGCATAGAACAGATGTATCCGGCTTCGTGAATTGATGGTACATTGAAAGCCATCTCTGCAATTTTTAAAAATGCCGCATATATGAAGCATGAGGCAGAAATTGATACCGCTATATTTAGGAACAAAGTAAAATGATGTTTTATAAGCTTTGTACGTATGAGATTTCCGATGCCGGCTGCTACAAATGCCAGTATCATTTCAATAGGACCTCCGCCGAGCAAAAACGTGAAGGCACAGCATGCTATAGCTGCTGCAAGTCCAAGCCTTGCAGGGGAGTAAATGGCATGAATCTGCTCTATCTCATCGAGTCGACGGTGGATTTCTTCGCCGGTCAGATGAGCTTCCTCGTTAGGAAAATTGTCGACAAACTGCTCCATGCGATAGAGCTTTGATGTGTTTACACCTGTGTTTGCTATGCTGAGTGACTGCGATATACAGTCATTTCCGTCAAAGCAGTTAAACTCGATTGACATAAGTCCGACATCCACTGTACATGTGACACCAAGCTCCTTTGAGAGCCGGTTCATGGAGGTTCTCACACGCCAGGCTCCTGTGCCGCAGGAGAGCATGATGAGTCCGACACGTCCGATTACAGAGGCTTTTTCAATCAGTCCCGCCTTATCTATGAGTATATTTCCATCCTGTTTGGCATAATCATGCCAGGGGATTTCCATATGATTTTTTTCCATGATATCTGTGTAGCTGTTATCTGCCATAAATTATCGCCTCGGCCTTTTGTACATGTTTTTCAAGATTTTTTAGGAAATGAGAGCTTCGCAGGAAAATACCAATTTCATCATACCGCTTGTCATTTTCCACAAGAGAGTCCTGACCGTAAAAAACATATGCCATAGGAAGCTCCTTTTCAATCTGTATCATCAGATCCCATACGGCAGAGTAAGCCTCAGCCTCAGTCTCCTTGAGTTTTACGGTATCGGGAAGCTCTCGTATCAAGAGTATTCCGTCATGCTTTACAATGACCTGCTGTGTGGGAGTCATATGCTCGGAATCATATGTGTGGCTGTAGCGGTAAGCCTGTGCGTAGTAGATATCCTTTTTGTCTGGCATATCATTGTATATCTCATGAAAATGTATATAGTTCTTGTCGTGAGATATGTGTTTATACTCGGGCAGCGGATTTCCGTGCTCATCGGTCATGATTATTGGATTTTGATGTCCGTCGGCATTGAAGCGGTACGGTATGATATATGAATTGCGCAGCAAATCAAATACTGTGTTGTTGCACAGGCACATAAGCAGTGCGGAAAGATCGCGGTTGGTATATGCATTGAAGAGAGCTTTGGCAAATTTTTCTGCCGGAAGTGATACATCAAATTCATCGTTGTAAACCAGATTTTCATTGAAGGTTTCCATAAGCCTGTCACACGCCCATGGATCGTTTAGTATCTTCTGAAACAGCATTTCTGTATGATCTTCTCTTGGAAACATTGTCTTTTCACTCATTTGAAACACGTCCTTTTCTTATATAATCAATATTTCTCTTTTGAGCATTTATGATTATACAATTATGATTGCAATAAGTAAAAAGTATAATTGATATAATTGAAATATCACATTATTATATCTACGAGAAGACACGACCGAAAAATTTTTATCCATAGGAAAAATCTATATCAAACGCATGATTTTATCGAGGGAAAACAGACCTCACTGCTTATAGAAAAATATGGTTTTCCAAAGGATGAGCTGCTTTTTGCAGGACTTGTAAACGGAAAAAATATCTGGAAAAACCATTATGCGAGGACTCTTGAAGTACTTGATGAGCTTAAGAAAAAGGGCATAAATACAGTTCTTTCCCACAGACAAAGGATGTAAAGGCAAACCGTTCTGCTTTTAAAAAGGGTGAGATTACGGAGGAGAAGTATGTCAATTTTAATAAGAAGATTGAAGAGTGCGTGAAATGGCAGGAGGAGAGTGCCATCTGTTGATGAGATAGTCACAGTGCTTAAAAAGATGCTTGCAAAGATAGACAGAAGAAAGCTCTGGGTAAATCCTGACTGTGGACTTAAGACACGAGGAGTGCCGGAGACGCAGGCGAGCCTTAAGAACATGGTAGAGGCAGCAAGGATACTTAGAGAGACAGTTTAAAATTCAAAAATTTTAAAATAAAAATCCGAAGACAATAGGGGGGTCTTCGGATTTTTCTGGGTTTTTTGCATTTTTAGTTGAGAGAAATGCTTTTGGAGTAGGTTTAATCTGTTCTTGTATTCAAGAACATTTGATATTATAATGTATAATCATAAATAAGTAAAAAACATAATTGATATATCAGATATATCAAAATCATATCATGAATTTTTGCGTATCAAAAGGAAAATGACAAGTAAAACGCTAATAAAAAGGAGACTGTGAACATGGATATTAATTTTGAGTACTATAAGATATTTTATTATGTGGCAAAATACTGTAATTTCACAAAGGCTGCGAGGGCGCTCGGAAACAGCCAGCCGAATGTAACACGAGCCATGAACAACTTAGAGCAGCAGATAAACAGCATACTTTTTATCAGAAATAACAGAGGTGTGCAGCTCACACCGGAGGGAGAGCGTCTGTACGCGCATGTATCTGCAGCGATGTCACAGATACTTGCTGCGGAGGAGGAGCTGTCAGACAGCACAGGACTGTCACACGGAAGCGTATCAATAGGAGCCAGTGAGACAGCTCTAAACATATATCTGCTTGATAGGCTTAAGACATTTCACATGGCATATCCGGGTATCAGGCTTAAGATATACAATCACTCCACCCCACAGGCTATAAATGCCGTAAAAAACGGCATGATTGATTTTGCAGTGGTATCGACACCGGCTGAGGTGGAGGCACCTCTTAAGATGATAAAGCTTGGTTCGTTTCAGGAGATTCTCGTGGGAGGCACCACCTTTACCGCGCTCGGAAGCCAGACTCTGTCATTAAAGGAGCTGCATAATTATCCGCTTATCGGACTGGGGCGGGAGACCATGACATTTCAGTTTTTTAACAGATTTTTTATGTCACACGGACTTGAATTTGCACCTGATACAGAGACTGCAACGACAGACCAGATACTGCCGCTAGTAAAGAGTGAGCTTGGTCTTGCCTTTATGCCAAAGCCGATGGCAGAGACTGCGATAGCAAATAAAGAGATCGTTCAGATAGCTCTGGAGGAGGAGATACCGCAGAGAAATATATGTATGGTATACGATATTCATCATCCGATCAGTGCGGCGGCAAGAGAGTTAAAGAAAGTTATATCAGACAGCCATAAGGTGTGATTGGCAGTCGGTGGGATATACATAGGTAACCGGCAGGTTACATATTGCAACAGGTATGTTACACATTGGCAGGTTTGTAACTTACATCTCGTTTAATACTTTGTTAAAATATAGTCAGGCAGATAAGTTATAAGAATTTATCGGCAGAGTTTTTTAGGAGTATTTTTTAAAATTGGAAGGAGATTTTACACTATGGCTAACAGAATCATGTTAAACGAGACATCTTATCACGGATCAGGTGCAATCCAGGAGATTGCAACAGAGGCAAAGGCGCATGGCTTTAAAAAAGCACTGGTATGCTCTGACCCTGACTTAATCAAATTTGGAGTTACAGCAAAGGTAACAGATATCCTTGATAAGAACGGATTGGAATATGAGCTTTACTCAGAGATTAAGCCAAATCCAACAATCGACAACGTAAAGCATGGCGTAGAGACATTTAAGAAATCAGGAGCTGATTACCTCATTGCAATCGGAGGCGGCTCTTCTATGGATACATCAAAGGCAATCGGTATCATCATCGCAAACCCGGAGTTTGAGGATGTAAGAAGCTTAGAGGGTGTTGCACCTACAAAGAAGCCTTGTGTTCCTATCATCGCAGTACCTACAACAGCAGGAACAGCAGCAGAGGTTACAATCAACTATGTCATCACAGATGTAGAGAGAAAGAGAAAGTTTGTATGTGTGGACCCACATGACATGCCAATCATCGCAATCGTAGACCCGGACATGATGTCATCAATGCCAAAGGGACTTACAGCATCAACAGGTATGGACGCACTCACACATGCTATCGAGGGCTACACAACAAAGGCTGCCTGGGAGATGACAGACATGTTCCATCTCAAAGCAATAGAGATTATTGCAAGATCCTTAAGAAGTGCAGTTGCCAATGAAAAAGAGGGACGTGAGGGCATGGCACTTGGAGAGTACATTGCCGGAATGGGATTCTCAAATGTAGGTCTTGGAATCGCTCATTCAATGGCTCATACACTTGGAGCTGTTTATGATACACCACACGGAGTAGCATGTGCTATGATGCTTCCAATCGTAATGGAGTACAATGCAGACTGCACAGGCGAAAAATATCGTGAAATTGCCCGCGCAATGGGAGTAAAGGGCGTAGATGATATGTCTGTAGAGGAGTACAGAAAGGCTGCAATCGATGCTGTAGCGCAGCTCTCTGTAGATGTAGGAATCCCAACAAAGCTTGAAGCTATTAAGGAGGATGACTTAGACTTCCTCGCAGAGTCTGCTCACGCGGATGCATGTGCACCTGGAAATCCAAAGGATGCAAGTGTTGAGGATTTGAAGGCTCTTTTCCGTAAGATTATGTAATTGTGCAATATTTTACAGGGATGTATAGTTTGATATCTTGGCGAAAGCACGAGTATCATGCGGCTTTGCAAATGCGCGTGGGATGTTTGTGAATATTTAAGATTTAAGAATCAAATAAAATAGAAAATCCGGGAACTGTCAATTGACAGCATTCCCGGATTTTTAACGCTGATATAACTATTCAGACCACTGTGTACATTTGTAAAAACGCACGATACTTGTTCTGAATATTACATTGAATTATATCAGGTTTACCTCGCGAAACACATCGGCAAGCTCCTTTGGCATAGCATCAGCGAGAAGTCCGGCAAGCTCCTGAGGTGTGAAACTTTTATTGTCAAGCACCCACTGGGTTGTCATAAAGACAGAGCCCTGACAGTACATCTCAAGCTGGAACAATAGCTTGTCGGATATTTTCCGGTGGCTTTTTCCCTCAATCTGGTCAATATAAAACTGACGAATCAGCTCAAAATCATGCTCCTTTAGATTGTTCTGCTCATCATTTTTAAAAGCAGCCTTAAAGAAAAGGTGCTCCATCCGGATATATTCAAATTTTTTAACAAGGCTTTCGTACACGGTACTGCCCTCACCCATCTGGTGAAAGGATTCAATCAGTATTTTATCAAAATACCAGTTTATCAGATCATATTTGTCCTGAAAATTTCTGTAAAAGGTTTGTCTGGTCACACCACATGTGTCGCAGATTTCCTTAACCGTAATTTTCTCGACAGGAGAGGAAACCATGCATTCCTTCATGGCATTGGCCAGCTTGTATTTTATATCGTTGTTCATAATGTCTCCGAATTATAATGCAGATATCTAATGAGCCTTAAGCTTTGACATAAGTGCTTCCTGCAGTGTTTTTGAAAAATTAATTCCCTCTTCCTGCGCAGCAGTATTTAGCCAAGCCGGAATGGTAAGGGTTTTTCGGACCGATTTATCGAAATGCTCTTTGGCATATGCCTTAACATCTACTGAAACCATATTGGTAAATGCATCGGTATATGTTCCTGTTATGTCTAATTCGTCAGATAGTCTGTCAATATTGATATCAGATAATTTGGATGCTTTAGGAAATTTTTCATTATCCATCTTAGCCGTATACAGATATCCTGCAAGACAATCAACAGCCATGGCCACAGCATCTTCAAGGGTATCTCCTTGTGTTGCAAGATAATTTAAATCAGGAAAGATTACAGAGTATCCATTATCTTCCTTAAAAAAACATGCCGGATATATTGATAACATGATGAGTATACCTCCTTATGATTATTTGATTCCCGCTTGCTTACGGATAGAATTTTCAGTGATTTTGTTCAGTTCTTTGCCTTTATGAAAAGGAATAGTTACTTTTCCGGGCTTTGAAGGATGAATATAATGCCGATGTGATCCGGTTTGGTTTTTGAAAATCCACCCATCGGCAAGTATTATATGTTCCATTTCAGTTGGTTTGATCGGCATATTTTTATCCACCTTTCTATAGTATATATATAATATAACATATGATACGTAT
>ERZ1031897.379-NODE-379-length-16278-cov-4.208223_pt1 | contig 16278 bp, 9 predicted proteins | sample MGYA00517881_ERZ1031897 | MGnify/ENA primary metagenome ERZ1031897 (study PRJEB33719, sample SAMN04261280) | wastewater metagenome | biome: rural village; feature: human; material: feces | host: Homo sapiens | place: El Salvador | collected 2013-01-07 ... | reverse complement strand
TTCGTTACATGACAACACGAGAATATGGTCGAAGTCCAAATTTCTGGTTTCCAATACACCCATAATTTGAACTCCGATGACCGGTTCTCCATGAAAAGGCACATTTGTGTTTTGGAAAAGTTGCTGAATAAGACGTTGCAGGGTCATTATGTCGATATCCAAATCGCCAGATTCAACCAAACATTTCAATCTATTAATTAAGGTATAAGTTCTGAAGAGAGATTCTTGAAACAAGGAATCCTCCCCATCATTTGCATGAGAACCGATAAGTCTGAGAATGTTAACCAGATAACCGACCAAAGCCAGGCATCTATTTTCAGAGGCTTCCAAATCGGCGAACATCATATTCATACCTTCATCTTCCTCTGCACACAGTACATCCCTGTCAAGAAAGTAAAGTTTCTGTTCTTCTATTTTATGGAGAAGATCCTGATAATTTGAGCTGATATACTTAGCATAAGGATGGCGTAATGCCTTGACCACATCATGCAGACGAAAAGCGGTAGAACCCTTGACACTTCCTATCGTCTGAAGATTGATTAATTGCATGATCAGACTGAAAAAAGGAGTCTGCTTAAGCGGATAGCCTAAGGTAATATTCACATGACTGTCAATTTCTGTAGGCAAGGAATGAATCACGGTAGAAAGCAAGTTTTCATCAGCTAACACGATAGCAGTTTTGCGGCCAGTCTGATAGCGTGGAACCAGATTTCCATGATCATCCTCAACCTTTTCCATCAACCAATCATTTACGTATCTTGCCTGAATATTCTCAGTTGCAGCATTGATATACGTAATCTTCTTTTGGGAGTTCAGATTATTATAGATACCGTTTTGAAGCGAAGGTTCAGACAACTTGTTGCCGAAAAGTTTCAGATATTGATTGATATAGACACCCGCTTCATTTTTATTTTGACCAACATAATATTTGTCATAATCCCAGTAAAAATGACAAAAAGCCTCCTGCTTGATACGCCTGTAAAGGGCAGTTTCTACTTGCTGCATCATGTTGAATCCCACAAACAAGTAGGTATCATAACGCAGGTTCAAAGTGTCAGCCTCAATCACATGGCGGTATAAAGCGCCTTCATAGGCAAGCCCCTGACTTGCCAATCGTTGATTGAAATCCGTATAAATATCATACAAATGATTCCACAAAGCCATGAAACGGCGTTTTAATTCTGTGTTCTGAGTATCCTTGAAATTACCAAAGAATTTCTTCAGAATTCTTCTCTTATCCTCATCAAGATAACTGTCATCATCCAATTCATGAAGATCAGCAATATTGATAAAAATCTTCCTTGCATCACCAAGATTTTTATCCAGGTCATCAAAATCAGCCAACAGAAGTTGCCCCCAACCATAAAAATGATCGAGCGTTTCATCAACCCCTGTGCATTTCACAAACGACTTGTGCAAATCACAGATTAGTTTGATCGGGTCTGCCAGTTGTAGAGAAGTATTCTGGAGAAACATATCACTAATTGTCATGTAATTAGGGCTCCAGAATGGTTTCTGTACAATTTTCATCAGCTCTTCATTTAAGAAAAGGCTGGCACGTTTATTTGGGAAAACGACCATGATGCGACTTAAGTCAGTACCATAATCTCTAATGATATCTTCAGCAACGTATTTTAGAAATGATTTCATTGTAAATTTCAAACAAAATTATTAAACAAATTAATCTTCAAGAACAACATTCTCCACCTTATTAGGATAAACGTACCACAGATAGCCCTTGACGCAGGAATATCCCATACCCTTGAGTTGAGACATATATTGCCTTACCTGATCATGATATTCAGCATGAGGTTTACCGAACTTGAAGTCAATCACGATAATCTCGTTTTCTCCTACAAGAACACGGTCCGGACGATCCTGGCAAACCTTTCCATCCTTATCCAAATAGAGGATACTGGTTTCGTTCAGTACTTTCCATTTATCAGAGAACCACTCACTGACAAGCGGACTATTCAGTCGAGCACGCAACATTTTTTCGATTTTTTCCTTCGAAATATTTTCATCATAAAGCACACCATCAAGTTCAAGTTGCTTCAACACCGACTCAACATCATCCTTTGTCTTTATCTTTGAAAACAATTCATGAAGAACCGTTCCGATTTTGATATAGAACTTCTGCTGTTCCTCGGACTCATCACCATGCATAAAGAATTCACTCTGCAGGCTTGGTTTAAAGGAATATAAATCAGACTTCACTTTTATCTGAATAGGCAAGTCAGCAGATTTTTGCATAAAAACATTCTTATTTTCAGCAAACTCCTCCTCTTTGGAAGAAGCATCTATCTCTCCATATTCGAAGTAAACATCATCGGTTTTCTTGTCAGTTCCATTTCCTTGAAATTCGAGAGTCTGTTCCTCATACTGGCCAGAAGCATTCTGGGCATTCAATGTATTGTAAACTGCTTCCAGACTATCTTCGATGATAAAACTTCTCTGCGTAGCAGCACCTCGCTTACCATATACAAACAGATTTTTACCAGCTCGCGTGAATCCTACATATAGCAAATTCAAATTATCAACCATATTCTGCAAATGTTCCTGATAGTAATCTTTCTCATAAATACTACCAACCATTTTCTTTGCAGAAAAATCGACAGGCACCAAAGGAAGTTCGTTGAATGGTGCAACCTGAGGCGTACACCAAATCGTATCAGTCTTCTCTAACGCCCAATCACAGAAAGGCATGATGACATTGTCAAACTCCAGACCTTTACTTTTATGAATGGACAAAAGCCTGATTCCGTCAGCCTTATCACTATGAATGCTTTTAGAGTGAATATTCTCATCCCATTCATTCAAGAAATCATCTATATCACCACCATTATCTGAGAGATAAGAAGCCAGCTGATCATAGAATGCACTTACGTATGAACTTTGTTGAGAGAGCGTTTCTATTTCTCCCAATTTAAAGTAAGTGTAAAGGGACTCTGTCAAATCCAAAAGCGGCTTTTGCAAATAAAGTTCTCTTTCTTCCAAGAATTTTTCTGCTATTTGCTTGTTTTCCAGATATTTCATACAGAACTTCATCAAGCCGGCCTTAGCTATATCATCATTCGGATGAGCCAGACACCGAAGAGCAGTAACCATCACATTCACGGCCTGAGAGGCATCCAGTCTGAAAGCCTCATCAGAAACCAAAGGCAATGGAGTCGCACTATTAGCCATCAGATAATCAGCAATATTCTGTATGGTCTTATTGCTTCTCACCAATATGGCAATATTCTTATATTTTACTCCCGCCTCTACAAGTTCGTTGATGGTATCTAAAATCATACCCATCATCTTGTCCTGATAGTTTTCAGAATTCTCATCTTCTTTGATACCCTTCTGTCCCAAGAGATTAATCCTCACATAGCCACATGCAGGTTTTTTCTGAGGCACACGTTGCCTTACATCACTATAAGCCTTCTTGAGTTGAGCTGCACTGGAGCCATCGGAACCAGAGTCAGAGAAAGTATGAGGTAAATCTTTATCCGTTATGGCCTGATATTCTTTTTCTGCAGCAGCTTCGAAGAAAGCGTTATTGAAATCTACGATATTCCTGTCTGAGCGATAATTGTGAGAGAGTGACTCAATTTGAATTGTATAATTAGATGGAAACTCAGATTCAATATTATTAAGCAGACGCCAATCACCAGAACGCCATCTGTAAATACTCTGTTTCACATCACCTACTATTAAATTTCCTGCATTCTGGTGGCTCATTGTCTCCTGTAATAGCACCTTGAAGTTTTTCCACTGCACAGTACTGGTATCCTGAAACTCATCGATCATGACATGCTCCAACTGAGAACCGATTTTCTCAAAGATGAAAGGGGAGTCTTCATCCTGTATCAAAGAATGAAGAAGAGTCTGGGTATCGCTAAGCAAAAAACGGTTGGCATCTCTGTTCATTTCTCTGACTCTCTTTTCAATACTTCCCAAAAGACGTAATTGATTCAGATGACGCAAAGTAAGATCACAACTTTTATATATACGCAATAATTTGGGTCTTGCATCTTCCGAATAATGAAGCAGTTGGAAGAGTTGGGAAACCACTAAGTCATACGCAGGTTTACCAGCCTGAGCGTCAGACTTTTTGACCCAGGATTCTTCGCTATCCAAACATTTTACCAATGTAGCATTTTGCAAATCATCATCATTGAATTTACCATTTTTCAATTTGGAAAAGTAACTCCATATACCTCTGGTCTTATTTTGAAAGTCATCTGCCGAAAGTCCGTTTTCATCCAATGCATCAAAAAAGGTAGCCGCAATCTGGTCAAAATGCTCTTTAGCTTGAGCTTGCATTTTCCTCAATTTTGAAGAAAAAGCCTCGAAAAAGCCATCTTTTTCAATACAATTATTCAGCGCATCAGCATGATCCTTATAAAAATCCTTGAATATATTCCGTCCAAAAGCTTTTATTTGAGAAATCACATTCCAGTTTTTGTCATCTGCAATATTTTCCTTAATATAATCCATAATCCAAAAGAGAAGCTTGTCTGTCATCTGAAGTTCTTCGATCAATTCATCTACAGCCTGTTCTTCTATCTGGACATCATTAAGACCAATTCTCAAATTAGCAGTCAAATCAAGTTCACGTGCCAGATTACGGAGTACACTCTGGAAGAATGTATCAATCGTTTCGACGCGGAAATAATTATAATTGTGGATAAGATTTTTCAGAGCAATACCAGCATTTTCAATAATCTGCTCTTCTGACATCTGAGATAATACCCCCTTGATTTGTTCCAAGTAATCTCTTGAGTCATCCAGCCGATTAGCTATTCCATACAGTTTGCTGAGGATCCTATTTTTCATTTCCTCAGTTGCCTTGTTAGTAAATGTTACAGCAAGAATATTCCTGTATGAAGATGGGTCTTGTATCACCAAGACCATATACTCTTTAGCCAAAGTGAAGGTTTTTCCAGAACCTGCACTCGCTTTATAAACAGTAAGTTGAGAATTCATATCTTATTGCTTGTATATTAAATTGTTATTACCATTCTCTAAACAATTCGAAGCCGAATTTACAACCGACTCCTTGAAATCTTGTATTTTGAAAAGAAGCAAATATGCCTACCGAAGCCACACGTGTTTTGAACCCGTATCCCCATTCCGTATAAGGATGAAGATGTCTAACCATGAGGGCATTGACATAGTATCGTTCATTTTCTATAAAACGTCCTACCCATGGCAACCAGGCAGCAAACAAGGCTGGAGACTCATAAGTAACATTGGAGCGAACATAATAATCAGAGGCATTATACCATCCAGAGTTAAGCAATTCAAATTCGCCTGCCCAATCATCATTCCAGCCACCAGGTAAATTATTGTCCCTGAAATTAGTATAATCAACAAAATACCAATGGTCGCCTTTCTGAGTATAGAATCCAGAACCCAAACGCAGAGAAAGGCTCCGCCTTCTTGACATGTTGATAATATCCTGCATATCCATCTCAACCCGTTCGTAGCTGATATTGGAATGAAGAAAATGATTGAAACTTCTTTCATAATCAACTTTTACGACAGGACCGGTTTTTCCAATAGGATGCCAAACCAAAGCCAATGCAGGCGCAACTGATCTATACAAACTTGGAAAATTATTTTCCTTATAAAATTCCGGATTTATAGATTGACGCTGATGGGCAATGATTCCCAACTCAAAACCAATATAGTTATTAAACATCCAATGATTCGTCAGTCGCCAATAATTATCCTTAAAGGCCGTATAATCACCATATGGGAATTGGATAAGACTATCTTTTTTCTCGCTGATATCCAATATACGACGCGCAACAACATTGGTATTGATTCGGTTTCCATTACCCAACTCCAACTGAAGGAATCCATCATGCTTTTTATTGTAGTTGAGAGTAGCAGGAATGCTGAAATAAAACCGATGCTGCTTGAAAGCGTAACCAGCTTTGAAGCGAAGAGCAAATTGCACATCATCACTAAAAGAATAGCTTCCTCGTACATCAAACTTATATACAAATCCCTTGCGTTCGGAATAACCCATATAAAGAGGATTCAGAATAGGATTAATTCTAAGGTACCCCTGATTTTGTTTTCCGAAATTTTGCTTGATACGATTTAAGACATTATCGCCCACAATATCCCACAACACATCTTTTACAAAAGACTTTTTATGTTTTTCGTTTTTGACCAAAGAATCCCTTTCATTCTTTTTCTGATAATAATGGTTCAAGAAATGCATTTCCTCCTCATTCAACGGGGTAGGGCGCACCTTTGCCATCAATGTAGTATCTTCAACATTATTCAATGAATCCGACAATAATTTCGGCAAGCCATAAATAGTAGAATATCTGGCCGTTATCTGATTGCCCATAAAACGGAAATTAGCTCTCAAGTCACACTTCTTCGGATACAGAGAACCCACAGAATCCTCTTTATTCATCACCACGCTGATAAAGAAGCGAGTCATATCATACTCGCCTTCAAAATCAACCAAATTTATTCTACCCGTATGACTATCCACTATAGCCATACTCGTAACCAATTGAGTATTTTTCAATTTAGGGTAGGCATAAACCTGAGCTTTTCCAAATGGAAGAGCCGTGACCATAAATTTATAATATTTCCTGTTTGACCGATGATAGGGAGACAGTATGTTGTCTTGAAAAAGACATTCACCATAAACATTCGGAGTAAGATAATTCAGCAAAGAAGGCATTGTATTCCTTTTGTGAGGAACTGTAGTAATACATAGTAAACGATGAGGAGTTATCTTATTCTTTTCTTTTACCGTATATTTACTATAATATTCTCCCATAAATTCTCTACCGGAACCATGAGCTATCGCATAAAGAGAAGGAACCATAGCCAACGTAAAGTTGCGATGATTGGTACGCATCATAAATTTCGTGTATGCATAAGACTCATGAGATTGCTCAGAAGCGGAATAAGACAACTGATAATATCGATAGATACGATTTACCACCGAATCACGGAAATCGTCTTTCGGTGTAACATTTCTTGCATATCCATCCAGCGATAAAGTCAAGAAAACACAGATTATAATATGAACCAGAAGCCTCATAACAAAAAATCGGGAGCTTGAAAAAGCACCCGATTGCAAAGTTAGTATATTTTTATGAAACAACAAAGAGAATTAAATGTTTTTTCAAAAATTACCCTAAGTATTTCATCAGAATTTTGACATTTCCGGAATCTCTAAGTTTTGTAATACTTTTCTCACGTATTTGACGAACTCTTTCACGAGTCAATCCCATCTTATCTCCAATTTCTTCCAATCCTTTTTCAGTTTCTCCAATTCCAAAGCAGGCACAAACAATCTGCTTTTCCCTGTCTTTAAGAACCTTATCCAAAACCTGACGTAGTTCCATAGCCATACTTTCATGATCAACATGCTTATCTGTGCGACTATCTTCTCCACTTGCCATGACATCAACCATAGAATTGTCATCATCTTCACCAAAAGGCGCATCAATACTTACATGATGACCACTTGCCGCCATGCTTTGAGAGATTTTTTCCTCATCTATACCTGTGCGCTGTGCAAGTTCTTCTACACTTGGACGACGCTGGTTTTCTTGTTCAAATCTATTACTTTCTTGATTAACCTTATTCAAGGAACCAACCTGATTAAGAGGAAGTCTGACTATCCTACTTTGCTCAGCAATTGCTTGCAAAATACTCTGTCGAATCCACCAAACTGCATAAGAAATAAACTTAAAACCACGGGTTTCATCAAATCTTTCTGCAGCTTTAATCAATCCGATATTACCCTCATCAATTAAGTCAGTAAGAGTCAACCCCTGATGCTGATACTGTTTGGCAACAGAGACCACAAAACGAAGATTAGCCTCAACTAATTTGTTTTTTGCTCTTTCCGCAGCACGACCACCTTTCTTAATGATTTGGGCCAATTCAATCTCTTCGTCAATTGACACCATTGGGGCACGACCTATCTCAACAAGATACTTATCAAGTGCCTCGCTGTTACGATTGGTTATACTTTTTTGAATCTTAAGTTGTCTCATCCTATGCTATTAACTCCTATTTTTAATTGCGTATATATAATATTACGCAAATATAAGAAAAATATTGCATCATTGTTATTTCTGTTAATATACTTTAACAATATATTTTTGGAGAAAAGCATATTTTTTATTACGAGAGGCCTCAGATTAGAGACAAACTGCCTATTACGAATCACTTCAGATTAGAGATAAACTGCTTGAAAGAATCATGATAACCATTAAATACATTGATATCTACATGACCCCGAATTCCAGTAACCCTACCATCAGGACAAAGTTGCCAGAAAACCATACCTGATATTTTTGCTTTATATCAGTCGCTTTGCTCAAATAGCGATTTACAAAAGTCTGACTTACATAAATAATAGGACGTTTACCCGTTTCTTTTTCAACCATTCTTAACCATATTCTCATTCTGGCCAAAAGGACACCCACGCCTCCCATCTTCTGAATTTGGGCTTTAGTAGGCTCAACATCAAGAACAGGTGGCAAGTCACCCGATTTGACATATGAATTTTTAAGGAATTGACGTGCCTGCAAAGTAGCAGGAGTTAGAGTAGAAAAGAAATGATAACTTCCTACCTTATATCCATGTGCCCGTGCTGCCACATAGTCTTTTCTATAGAAAGGATTTAATAAACTTGCCCCTTCAGTACTTTTAATATAGATGAAACTAATCGGATAATTAACATCCCCATTAATTGTTTTTTTACTGATATTTCCAAGATGGGAAATACGCAGACGTTTCCAATCGATATTATATTTCTTACCTTTTATAACATGCTGATATTTAGAGATATCAATACCGTAGATTCGACCAGAACTATAAACCAATCGTTCTCCTTTGTATTTATCCAGCACCCATTCTCCTATGCGTAACTGACTTTTATCTGCAACAGAAAAGCCAAAACCATCACGTTTTCCATGTTTCCAGCTTCCCTGATAATAGGCAGCATCGGTAAAGCCCAGCCATTCACCATGACCATGAGGCAATCCTAAAGAATCAACTTCACCACTATAGGTTCCTGTTGTGCCCAAAAGATAATTCAATTTAGCATCAAACAAAACTGGGACAATACTCATAGAAGCCAATGCTTGAGACTTATGAAAAGGCAAAGCGCAAGACTCTTCAGGTAAGGTTTCTGAGAACAATTGGAAAACATTTCCACCAACATGTTTTAATTTCTCAACTTGTTTTCTATTAGCCTTACCAGAAGGAGAAATCGCAACGAATTCCAAATGACGAACTATCTTCAAAGACTTATGTGAAAGATGTTTTAATGAATCCAACATCTTTCGAGTAGAATCCCGAAGGTTTTCTTCTTTCAAAGCAACCTGAGAAATATGAAAGAATCCTTCATCACTGGCATTGTGACATTTCAAATAATAAGACAACTCTCCATCAATCCACTTTGACTGACTATACTTCGTTTTCAAGGAATCGATATGAAGTTGCACCAATTTTTCCACATTTACATCCTTATATTTATTCTGCCAGATAGTACTATCCAAATCAGCATAAATACGACCTTGACAGGAAGGGATAAAAAAGTATTTATTGAAGAAATATCCAGTAGCAGAAATGGTATCTTTATCAAAATGATAAACCACTTTTCCTCCATCCAATATTTCATATTGAGAGTAAACCTTGACAGGTATCATAGCTGATTGGATCTGCTTCTTAGAAAAGAAGCAACTGAAAGCTATCAGATATATGCAAATCAAAAGTGAAACAACAATCAATATTGAAACACTTAATCGATATTTTTTCTGTCCATTACAAAACATAGCACATTGAATTAAAACGCCTTTATATAAATTGAGAGCAAAAGTATAAACTTTTTCGTTAACTACATCATTTTTTTTCGTTTTTTTACTGAATTAAGCGAGATTTAGTTAAAAAACATCTTTGGATTTTGAAATGCCAATTTTAAATAGTAACTTTGCAATCGTATAGAAACATCATCAGACTTAATATTACAATCATGGTAAAGTATAAAATTCATATTTTAAATATGTGGATAGCAACATGCGCTTTGTTGCTATCTACCATTATACTTCACCACCATCATATGGGGCAAGTTTGTTTTATAGAACAACAATGCGAATATGATGGAAATATTAATGATGAGCATACTGCCCATCATGAGAAAGACAACGAGGGATGCAATATTCACCAGATGCATCAGTTTATCTCTAATGGCAAAAATATAAAATCCATATACAAACATCTGGACTACGACAGAAATATGCTCGTAGCCCTATTGCCTTCTTCTATTCAATTGACCCCATGCTACAAGATTGTCATTTCAAAATGGCAACAAAGAACTATGGCAATCAAGTTAGGGGCTTCTGTGAATAGTTCTTTACGGGGACCTCCATTTTCTTACTTCATTTCATTGCGACAGAATCTATAAAGAAGCTGCTTGATCTATAAAGAAGCAACTTGGATTGAGCAGCAAATACTAAACAAAAGAATAATAAGAAAATGGTGAAAAGAATATCTTTGATTGTGGTATGTACTGCAATCGCATTTTTTGCTTTCAGCTTCCATTCTGAAAGTAAAGCAAACAAGGAGGAGAATGAGGAAAAGGAAGAAGAAGTGGATTTTCAAAACATTCCTCTAACCAGCAAACAACTGAATGCTATTGACCTAAAATTAGGGGAGGCACAAAAGCGCGAACTGGATGCAATGCTTCATGTAAACGGCACTTTGGTACTTAGAGCCCAGAATATGGCAGACGTCGCTTCTTTGATGGGCGGTGTCGTCAAATCCATTTCTGTGAAAGAAGGACAACAGATCAATAAAGGACAAGTTGTGGCAACCATTGAAAATACAGAAATCGTATCTTTACAGAAAGACTACTATTCTGCATATAAAGAAATGGAAAGTGCGAAGCTTGAAATGGAAAGACAGAAAACACTCGCTTCCTCTGGAGCTGGCATCAAAAAGAAATTGCTTTTATCTGAAAAAGACTATAAGGTGGCGAAAGCAAATCTTATCGGAATCGGTCGCCAGCTGACTCAGTTGGGCATCTCTACAGCATCTGTGGCGAAGGGAAAATTTACAACTGTCTTCCCTTTATATGCTCCTATCAAAGGTACGGTAAGCGAAATTACAGCATCTTTGGGAAGTTACGCAGACATGCAGACGCCTTTGATGAAAATCAGAAATAACAATGCTGTAGAATGTGACTTGAATGTTTTTGAACGAGATCTGAATAAAGTAAAGATTGGAAACCGAGTATTACTCTCACTCACCAATCAACCAGGCGTAAAAGTCTCCGGTCATGTATATGGTATGAACGAATACTTTAACCAAGGAACAAAAAGCATTGCTGTACATGTCAAACTTGATGCAACGAGAGGCACAAACCTCTTTGATGGCATGTATGTATCCGGTCAAATAGCGACCGGACGCCAGCTTTGTGTGGCGCTTCCTAACAAAGCTATTGTTAATATAGAAGGAAAACAATATATCTTTGCACTCAATAAACAGCCAAGAAATGGAGAATACAGTTTTTCACGACATGAAGTGACAACTGGAGTCAGCAATGACGGATATACAGAGGTTTCACTCTGCAAGCACATACAGAATGGACAAAAGATAGTGACTGATAATGCTTTCTACCTGGCATCGCAGATTGGCGATCATGGAGAAGAAGATTAGTGTCCGGAAATTAAAATTATTAATCAATTTACAAATTTAAAAGGACATCATGTTTCAGAAACTAATTACAAGTTCCATCAAGCACAAGTTTGTGGTAGGTTTCCTCACTATATCGCTTATAGTTTGGGGACTTTGGTCGTTGGCTACATTGCCGTTTGACTCTACACCAGACATCACCGATAATCAGGTTCAAGTAATTACCCAAGCACCTTCCCTGGGTGCCCAGGAAGTCGAACAATATGTAACCACTCCTATCGAGATGGCATTGGCCAATATACCACGCCTTCAAGAACGAAGGAGCATTTCCAGAAGCGGATTATCAGTTATAACATTAATCTTTGATGACCAGGCAGATATCTATTGGGCCCGCTCTCAAGTAAGTCAGGTTTTAAACGACGCAGTAAAAGAGTTGCCAAAGAACACTTCTACAGAAATGGGACCCATCGCTACTGCGCTGGGAGAAATATATCACTATACAGTACGAACCAAGAAAGGGTATGAAAACAAGTATTCCCTCACGCAACTTCGCACGATCCAAGATTGGATTGTCAGGAAACAACTTTCAGGAACTCCTGGTGTTGCTGAAGTGAGCGGTTGGGGAGGATTTATCAAACAGTACGAAGTAGCCATCAACACAGACCGATTGAATGCCAATGGCATAACAGTATCCGAAGTCTTCGACGCCTTGCAAAAGAACAACGCCAATACCGGTGGAAGCTATATTGAGCAAAACTCAAACCAATACTATATCCGTGCTATTGGTGTGGCCAAGACTTTTGATGATATTGCCAATATACCTGTAAAGAATGTCAACGGAATAACAATAAAAGTCGGCGACATTGCCAAGGTACAGGAAGGTCACGCAACCCGTTTTGGTGCCGTTACGAGAAATGGCGAGGGAGAAGTCGTAGCCGGAATAGCTATCATGCTCAAAGGAGAAAACTTCCAAGAAGTAAGCAAAAATGTCAAGTCAAGAATTGCCCAGATTCAGAAATCCCTCCCAGAAGGTGTCATCATAGAACCTTTCATTGACCGTACAAATCTTGTAAAGCGTGTTGAGGGAACCATAGAGCACAACTTGATCATGGGAGGCCTCATTGTCATCTTTGTATTGGTCATTTTCTTAGGAAACTGGAGAGCAGGACTGGTTGTTGCAAGCGTCATTCCACTCAGTATGCTATTCGCTTTTGGAATGATGAAGACCTTTGGCATAGATGGCAACCTGATGAGTTTAGGAGCCATTGATTTCGGTATGATTGTGGATTCTGCTGTCATTATTGTGGAAGCCGTAGTTACCCATATCAACCAAAAAACTCAGAAGACGAGCCTCACGCAAGCCGAGATGGATGAAGAAGTTCATTTCTCTGCTTCACGTATCAGGCAAAGTGCAGCCTTCGGTGAAATCATGATTATGATCGTATATGTTCCTTTGATGACCTTAGTGGGCATTGAAGGCAAGATGTTCCGTCCGATGGCTCTCACTGTATTTTTTGCCATACTCGGTGCCTTCATATTGTCACTTACGTATGTTCCGATGGCAAGTAGCCTCTTCCTTAGCAAGAAAATCAGCAAGAAAGAGACTTTCGCCGACAAGATGGTCAAGAAAATACAGCAATGGTATCTTCCTGTCCTCAACTGGGTACTGAAACAAAACAAGAACGTGATAACAGGTGCCGTTGCTTTGTTCTGTGTCAGTCTTGTGGCATTCAAGTTTCTTGGAGGAGAATTTATTCCAAGTTTGGAAGAAGGGGATTTTGCCGTAGAAATGAGTATGTCGCAAGGAACTTCTCTCTCGCAAATGGTAGAAAGTTGTACCAAGGCAGAGAAACTGCTGAGGGCTGAATATCCGGAAGTGAAACAAGTCGTTAGCCGTATAGGAAGTGCCGAGATTCCAACTGACCCAATGCCTGTTGAAAGAGCGGACATCATGATTTCACTCAAGCCAAAAGCAGAATGGACTTCCGCTGAAACAACAGAAGAACTCATGGAAAAGATGGAAGAAACACTCCATACGATTCCGGGATTAGAGGCTGAAATATCACAGCCTATCCAAATGCGTAATAACGAGTTGCTGACTGGCATCAAGCAAGACGTTGCAATCAAAATATTTGGAGATGATCTGGATGAACTCACCAAGTTAGGAGAACATGTAGGCAAGATGATTAGTGGCATCCAGGGAGTAAGTGGAACATCTGTGGAACAAGTTTCTGGTTTACCGCAGATTCAGGTGGTATATAATCATGAACGGATGGCGGAATACGGAATCAACGTTGATGACATCAATCAAGTGCTTGAAACTTCATTTGCAGGCGGAATAGCCGGTTCCATTTATGAAGGAGAACGGAAATTTGACATTGTATTGAGGTTAGATAATAACGACCGCAATGTTTCATCTATCCAAAATCTTGCCATCCCAATAGGTTCCGGGGAAACAATTCCATTGACCCAGGTTGCAGATATCATTTACAAACCCGCTCCAGCACAAATCTCTCACGAAAATGGTGCTCGACGTATCTATGTCGGTTTCAACATAAAAGGAAGAGATGTGCAGAGTACGGTGGATGAAATACAGAATCTGCTGGATGCGAAACTGAAGTTGCCGGAAGGATATTATTATACCTATGGTGGCGAGTTCCAGAATTTACAGAGTGCAACTACCCGATTGATGATAGTAGTGCCATTGGCGCTTATCATTATCTTCCTGTTACTTTATGCAACAGTAAAAAACGTAAGAGAAAGTCTGTTCGTATTCTCGGCAATTCCATTGGCTGCCATTGGTGGAGTATGGGCATTATGGTTTAGAGGTATGCCATTCTCTATTTCAGCCGGAGTTGGATTCATTGCCCTGTTTGGTGTTGCAGTTCTTAACGGAATTGTACTCATCGGTGAGATGAATCAAATGCAAAAGAATCAGTTGTCATCAGCAGTAGAGTCCGGGCGCAGCAACACCCAACTTATTCACGAAAGAATAATTGACAGTTGCATAATCAGACTCCGCCCTGTATTAATGACTGCACTCGTAGCATCGTTAGGATTTTTACCGATGGCTTTGTCACACGGAGATGGAGCTGAGGTACAAAGACCTTTGGCTACCGTTGTTATCGGCGGACTCATCACTTCTACATTATTGACTTTGTTGGTTTTACCGGCAATTTACAAAACGTTTACTAAGAAATAGTTATATGAAAAGAGCAATAATATATATCACTTTGTTGTGTTTGTGTAGCAATATGCAAGCACAACACAAAGTACTCAATTTACAACAATGCCTGAATATGGCATACGAAAAGAATTATAAGATTCTTGCAGCAAACAAGTCAATAGAACGTGCCAAAAACCTTCAGGCCACAGCATGGGATATTGACAAAACCGATTTGACGCTGTCACAGGATCCTACATCAGGCGGAAGTACGGACAATTCCATTTCCCTCACTCAAAGTATAGAATTTCCAACTCTTTATATTGCAAAGAACAAGCAATTAAAAGCGGAAACTCAAGCTGAAAAGAGTAAGAAGAATGTAGTATTGTCTGAACTTATTTATCAGATTAAAAGCAATTACTATCAGTTGATATATGAATATGAACGTTTAAACATTCTCAACAAGCAGGACAGCATCCTCAACCGTTATCGGACAATAGCTGAAGCGCGATTCAAGGCAGGAGAAACACGCCAACTGGAATTACTTTCAGCCAATAGGATGCACCGTGAAAACAAATTGGAGATGACGAATGTCCTCAGCGGAATCGAAAGTAAGCAACTCCTATTATCCGGTTTGGTAAATAGCAATGAACCCATCAAACCTGCAGACCAGAATTTAGTAGCATTGGATTGGGTACAAAACAGTTTCAACTACCAGCTTACTCCAGAAGGACAATATGCGCAAGACAGGATTACTGTAGCAGACAAAGCAGTCAGCGTAGCAAAAAACGGCTATGCACCCTCTCTCAGTCTTTCTCTTCGCAACCAGATGGTCATCTCCTCATGGAATCCATATCATGTCAACAGAAACAGGTTTGAAGGAGGCAACTTTATGGGATTTGAAGTTGGAGTGGGGATTCCACTCTTTTATGGTGCAACCAAAGCCCGAATCAAGGCTGCCAAAAAAGATAAAGAAATTGCAGAATATGAAATCAAGCAAGAGCAGTTGGATAAGCAACAAGAATATCATGCATGCTTGAGTAAGTGCAATGAAGCATTTGTCCGAATGAAATATTATCAGGAGGAAGGCAAGCAAAACAACCAGAAACTGGAAGAAATGAGCCAGGCAGAATATGAAAATGGCGAAATATCATATATTGAATATGTTGAAGCGCTGAACAACAGCATTGACTTCTACATGAAGAAAGCTGCAGCAATCAATGACTATAATCAAAGTGTCATCGAATTACAAAAACTGATGGGGAACCAGATTTCTTCTGAAGGAAAGAAATGAGGCAGACATCCATATGATGATAGATGAAATCTCATGACGACAGACGCAATGAATACAAGTCATACAAAACATTGTATTCTCATATTTGGAAACATATCATAAATTGTAAAGACAATGAGTGAACCCTTAGCAGAAAGAATGCGAC
>ERZ1031897.377-NODE-377-length-16329-cov-10.794519_pt1 | contig 16329 bp, 10 predicted proteins | sample MGYA00517881_ERZ1031897 | MGnify/ENA primary metagenome ERZ1031897 (study PRJEB33719, sample SAMN04261280) | wastewater metagenome | biome: rural village; feature: human; material: feces | host: Homo sapiens | place: El Salvador | collected 2013-01-07 ... | reverse complement strand
TCACCTGTCGCAGACATCCGTAGGCAGCCATGAAGTTGCGGCTCTTCACGATGCGCTCTATCAGGTCGTCGGGCAGAGGCTCGCCTGTCTGATAGTGGAAGGCGAAGGTGCGAAGGAAGTCTTTCTCCACAGCATAGTTCTCCATGAACTGCGACGGCAGCTCCACAAAGTCCCACCATACATTGGTTCCCGACAGACTCTCAAATCGGGTGTTGGCAAACATGCCGTGCAGGCTGTGTCCGAACTCATGCAGGAAGGTCTCCACCTCGCCAAGGGTCAGCAGGGCTGGCTTCTCGGCTGTAGGTTTGGTGAAGTTCATCACCACGCTGACATGCGGACGTATGTTCTGCCCTTTATGGTCTATCCACTGTCCCTGGAATTCTGTCATCCATGCACCTCCCTGTTTGCCCTTGCGTGGGAAGAAATCGGCATAGAATACAGCCAGATAGCTGCCGTCCTTGTCGAACACCTCGTATGCTTTCACGTCGGGATGGTATACGGGTATGTCCTTGTTCTCCTTGAAGGTGATTCCGTAGAGTTTTCCTGCCAGACCGAACACGCCGTCGATCACCTTGTCGAGTTGCAGATAGGGGCGCAGCATCTCGGCGTCGAGGTTGTATTTCTCCATCTGCAGCTTGTGTGAGTAGAAGCTCATGTCCCAGGGTTCCATCACGAAGTCATCTCCCTCAATGCGTTTTGCTAAGGCTGTTATCTCGGCAACCTCCTTCTCGGCGGTAGGCTTGTAGGCATCTATCAGGTCGTTCAGCAGTTTGTACACATTGTCGATATTGCTTGCCATGCGGTGCTTGAGCACGTAGTCGGCATAGGTGTCGAAGCCCAGCAGCTGTGCCAGCTCGCGTCTCAGGTTGATGAGTCGCTTGCATATCTCGAGGTTGTTGGCATCGTTGTCGTGTATGCACTCGGTATTGCGAGCCATGTACATCTGCTTGCGGAGCTCTCGCTGTGTAGAGTAAGTCATGAAGGGAGAGAAGACAGGGAAGTCGAGGGTGAAGATCCATCCTTCCTTCTCCTGTTCCTTGGCATTCTGCTCGGCTGCAGCAATGGCAGTCTCGGGCAGTCCGTCGAGTTGAGCCTTGTCGGTGATGTGCAGCTGGAAGGCTTTGTTCTCTTTGAGCAGGTTCTGCGAGAACTGCAGGGTGAGCATGCTTGCCTCCTCGGTGAGTTGGCGCAGTTTCTCCTTGCCTTCCTCATCGAGCAGGGCACCGCTGCGTACAAAACCGTCATAGCTTGTATCGAGCAACATCTGTTCCTCGGCATTCAACTCGCGGTTGGGATGGTCGTGTACGAACTTGATGCGTTCGAAGAGTTTCTTGTTCAGGGTGATATCGTTGGCATGCTTGGTAAGGATGGGGCTCATCTTCTGTGCCAAGGCTTCCATCTCGTCGCAGGTCTCTGCGCTCATCATGCATGAGAAAACATTGGAAACCCTGCTGAGCAAGTCGTAGTAGTGCTCGCCTTTCTCAGTATCCACGCGTGCCAGGGTGTTCTCGAAGGTAGGTTCTTCGGGATCGTTGACGATCTTGTCGGTGGCCTCATCGTCACGGCGTATACCTTCCATGAAGGCCTCTTCGTAATCTTCCAGCCTGATACGGTCGAAGGGTACGGTGTCGTGAGGGGTGTTGTAAGGTGCAAAAAAGGGATTGATACGATTCTCTGTCTTATTTTCTTGAAGCATACTAACTTAGTGTTTTATTTTTGTGCAAAGTTAGTAAAAAAAGGTGTTATAATCTTCTTGTATCATATTATTTAACATACTTTTATCTCAACCCTTGCTGTTGGTAAGTTTTTCAAGTGCCTGGATTTGGATGCGCTCTCTGAAAAGTTGGATAAGTCCTTGGCTTTGCAAACGGTTGAGGGCTCTGGAGACATTCAGTCTGCTGTCGTTCACCTCTTCGGCTATGCGCCTCATCTTGATGTGGATTGTTTTCTCGCCTGTAGGGCTGACACAGTTAGCCTCGAAAAAGCGTGTGATGCGTTCCTCTAAACTCTTGGCTGGCGTCTGCAGGGTACGGAGGCTGTGCTTCTGACTCTGTGTGGATATCAGGTTGAGCAGGTTGATGCGGAATATGTCGAAGAGGGTTGCCAGCTTCATGACGTCTTGCTTGGCAATACATAGCAGGCTGCAGTCGTGCAGGGCTGTATAGGTATGAGTGAAGTATGGGTACAGACCGAAGATGCGTTCCGATTGGAAGGTCTCGGGTGCCTGTATCTTCTCGTCGATGCTGTAGCTGTGGTCGGCAGACTCGGTCTTTACCATCACCTCGCCGTCGAGTAGGAAGTACAGGTGTGTGCATAGTTCGCCTTCAGCTACAATCGTCTCTCCCTCACCTGCTTTTCTGAAGTCAAAGCGTGTCTGCCCTGCAGCTTGCTGCAAGTCGTTGCGGCTCATTCCCAAGAAGAGGGGCAGAGCCAACAGGCTGTTGTATATGCGGTTTTCGGGCATAGCGCTTTTTTGGTTGATTTCAAGGATTTCAAGGAGTTAAGGAGTTATCGCTCCCTTCGGTCGCTGAGGAGTTAAGACAATAGTCTTGAGGAAATGTTCGATCTTCGATGTTCAATGTTCAATGTTTAATGTTGAGTCCACAAAGGCTGTTGTCTTAACTCCTTTAACTCCTTAACTTCTTAACTCCTCAAAAAAACTCCTTAAGAATCTCCTAATATCTTCTCCTTGAGCGATGGCGAGTACCATACCTCGGTCTTGCCATCATCATTGGTATAGATGAGGTAAGCCATGAGTTCTGAATGCTGTCTCAGTATCTCTTTGGCTTTTTCGAGCCCCATCACCATGAAAGAGGTGGCGTAGGCATCTGCCGTGGCACAGTTTTTTGCCAAGACTGTGGCAGACAGCAGACTGTGCTGAACGGGGTAGCCAGTCTTGGGGTCGATGGTATGGGCATACTTCTTGCCGTTCTTATAGTAGAAGTTGCGATAGTTGCCGCTGGTTGCCATGGCTATATCCGTGACATTGAGCACCGTCTGCAGTTCCTGGTTGGTGTTCAGCGAGTCTTCGGTAGGTTTGTTCACGCCGATGCGCCAAGGTTGCTGTTTCTGGTTGATACCCTTGGTGACTATCTCGCCTCCTATCTCTATCATATAGTCGTTGATGCCTTTCTTGCTCAACAGTCGTGCCACCACGTCACAACCATATCCCTTGGCAATAGCAGAGCAGTCGAGCATGATGCGCGGATCCTGCTTCTGTATATGATTGTCGGGGGTGAGCTTCACTTTCTGGTAGCCTACTATCTTTCTCAGGTCGTCGATGACCTTCTTGTTGGGTTCCACACCTTTCTTGAAACCGAATCCCCATTCGTTGACCAGTGGGGCGACGGTAATGTCGAAGGCTCCGTGGGTCTCGTTGGAGATGTCCTCTGCCAAGAGGAAAACCTCTGTAAACATCGAGTTGACTACCGGGTTCTCGTTGCGGTTCACCTTCGAGATAATGGAGGTCTTGTTGAATGGCGAGAGCGACTCGTCCACCTTCTTCAGCTCAGCCTCTATCTCTTTCTTCAGATTGGTGTCGCTATGATAAGTGATGTGGTAGACGGTTCCGAAGATGAAACCCTCGTCGTGCTGATAGTTGATGTTTTCCTGTCCCTGCTTCAGGATGATGACCGTGCCGATGACGAGGAGCAGCAGGAAGGGAATTTGCCAGATGAGCTTTTTCTTGTTCATATTGATGGGATAGGGGTGATGGTTGATGTAAATGTGGGGTGAGAGTGATGTGGCTTTCTTGCCGCAGCGGGCTTACAGCTCGAAACTTACGTTGAAGGTTCCTCCAAAGCGTGAGCCTCCCTGCTTGCCAAAACCAGGCACATACCAGGTGTTGCCATAGTCGCCGTCGTCATGGAAGAGCCTGCGCTTGTATCTCAGGCTCCATCCCATTCTTACAGGGCCCCATATCTTGGCATCCACACCGAAGACAAACTCAGCCCAGTGGTAGTTGCACTTCACACCATTGACCTCGTAAGGAGTCGTACCGCCCCATATAGGGTCCTGGATATCCGGACCTTTGAGGTCGTATTTGAAATAGGTAAGGGCGTATCTCACACCGCCATACAGGCGATAGATGTCGTGCTTGTTGCGCAACAGGTTGAAGTCGCAGCCTATTCGTCCGTAGGGTGCCGTCGTCTTGTAGTTGATCTGGGTGCTTTCGTCTGTGCCGTCGGCTTTTCCTATACCTATTTCTATTACAGGGAAATACTTGTCCTTGAGGTTGACACGCAGTGCCGCCTCATACTGACCGTAGTCGCTGACCATGAGTTGAATGGGGCCAACCAGATCCGCGCTCACCGCCACGTTTCTCAACAGCGGGATGGTGTCCTTGTTGGTGGCGGCAATCTTCTTGCCTGATGATCCCTGGGCATGTGTCGCCTGTGCGGGCATCAGCAGCATCAGGGCGCTAATCGCGGTGACCAAAGTAAATATAGAAGTGTGGCTTCGTTTCATCATAAGTTACTTCTTTACAGTTGATGACGATGGAGTCTATGCTGTTGTGCGTAGTCTTCACGCCGGTGATGGTATGAAAAAAGGATGGCTTGCAGTCTACCGACTCAAAGTGTGGGGTGTTGGTCTTCTGCACCGTTACGGTGTCGCGCAGCAGCCGGTTGTCTGCGTTGCGAGTCTCAAAGAAGAGGCTGTCTTCCAACAGCGAGTAGCTCATGGGCAGTATGAAACTGTCCACATTCACGTCCTTGTTGATCAGCACACTGTCGGTTCCCTCGATACGGTTGGTCGAGATGGTGAGTGTGTCGGTCAGGGTTGTTATGTTGCCTGCCAGCCTGTACTTGGTGTACACGGTGTTGTTGAGCGGACAGTCGAGCGTGCTGCAAGCTGCCATCAGCCCAAGGGCCATCATGAGTATGGGGATTATTTTCCGCATCTTATCTCTTTTTCTATTTGATAGTCGTTACGATTGGGGTTCTGTCGGCTCAACAGGTCGCCTAAGAATCCTGCCAGGAACAGCTGGCTGCCTAAGAGCATGGCTGTCAGGGCGATAAAGAAGTAGGGCGAGTCGGTGATGAGGTGTCCATACACGCCATGATAGAGGTCGATGCTCTTGTCGATGCCGAGGCATACCAATGACAGGAAACCGATGAAGAACACCACGCTGCCCAAGAATCCGAACACGTGCATAGGCTTCTTGCCGAAGTTGCTCAGGAACCAGAGCGTCATCAGATCCAGATAGCCGTTGACAAAACGGTTCCAGCCCATGAACTTCGACTTGCCAAACTTGCGGGCCTGATGGTGTACAGGCTTTTCGCCTATCTTGTCGAAACCGGCATTCTTTGCTAAATAGGGGATGTAGCGGTGCATCTCGCCATATACCTCGATGTTCTTCACCACGTCGCGGCGATAAGCCTTCAGTCCGCAGTTGAAGTCGTGCAGGTTGTTTATGCCGCTCACCTTGCGTGCTGTGGCATTGAAGAGCTTGGTAGGAATGGTCTTCGACAGAGGGTCGCCCTCCTTGCGGTTCTGCTTGTAGCCCGATACCAGGTCGTAGCCTTCCTGGGTAATCATGCGGTAGAGCTCAGGTATCTCGTCGGGAGAGTCCTGCAGGTCGGCATCCATGGTGATGACCACATCTCCCTGTGCCTCTTTGAATCCACAGTACAGGGCAGGGCTCTTGCCGTAATTGCGGCGGAACTTGATGCCTTTCACCTGGTCGGCCTCCTCAGCCAAGTGTTCTATCACTTGCCATGAGTGGTCTGTAGAGCCGTCGTTGACAAAGATGACTTCGTAGCTGAAGTGGTTGGCTTCCATCACTCGCTTGATCCAGGCAAAGAGCTCGGGCAGCGATTCTTCCTCGTTGTATAGGGGTACGATAACGGATATGTCCATTTGTTTGGTGTGTTATTATTGGTTATTGATGTTCTTGATACTTATGCGTCGGGCCATGATGGCTGCGATGACAGGGCTGAGTACCGCACCCACGATGAGGTCGGTAATCATAAACATGGAAGCCCATGCCAGTGGCTTCATCGAGAGGATGGTGTCGATGGTGGCCTTTGCCTCTGTCTCCGACAGATGGTACACTTCCTGCATCACGGGCTGGTAGGTGCTTTCCAATAAGGCCATGAAAGGTCCCATGTCCATGAACGAGAACCACAGAAACTGTACTACGGTGAGCAGCAGGGTGGCATTGAAGAATGTCTGCATACAGTAGAAGGTGCCTCGGCGGAAAGAGATAGTGCCCTCAAGGGCATAGTCGCGGAAACTCTTCAGGCGCTTGCCTACTACAAAGGGAGTGCTGATCAACAGCAGGTTGCCTATCAGTCCCAAGAACGACTGGTCGGGCTTTACTGCCAGCATGGTGAAGGCGAAACTAACTATCCATACAAGTCCTAAGATGGCTCCGTCCTGGCGGGCGAAAGCCCTCGTCTGAACTAAATTCTGTACATTAATCATTGTCTTATTTATGTATTATCGTGCAAAGGTAAGCAATTTTTAGCATATAGTGTTCAATGCTGCGATAATTTTATATATTTTTGGAGAAACAGACCTGTAGGAAACAAAAAAAGAGAACTTCTGTAGATGAAGTTCTCTTTCTTTTGAGCCTCTTGTCGGATTCGAACCAACGACCCCGAGATTACAAATCACGTGCTCTGGCCAACTGAGCTAAAGAGGCGGGTGGACAAGCGATTCATATCGCACCGCTACAACCAAGTACCCTTGCTATGTTCCCATCCTGGGGGATTCCGAGGGAGCTGGTCGTATGAGACTTGTCCGTCTCTGCGTTTAAGCGGGTGCAAAAGTACTGCTTTCCTTTGAACCTGCCAAATATTTCCCGAGAAATGTTCCTTTTATTAACTTCTGTTAAGGAAAAGGTCTACTAAAAGTCCACAACCGTGATTCCTGCTCCGCCAAACTGCACATGCTCATCGGCAAAGTGGGTGACATTGGGCACACTGCTCAGATACTGACGGATGAGCTGTCGCAGGATTCCGTTGCCTTTGCCGTGGAGGATGCGCACACGGGGCATTCCCACAAGGATGGCATCGTCGATGAAATACTGCACGGCATTGAGAGCCTCATCGCCACGCATACCCCTTACGTCGAGGTCTTGGTGGAAATTGGTCTTGTGCTTGTCTATCGTGTTGCGTGTCTCGGTACTGATGCCATACGAGCCTAAGTTCTCCTTGCGTTGTTCGGTCTTGTCGGTCTCGGTGGTGGCGACAGCATGTTCCAGACGGTTGAGGCGCATCTTGGTACGCATACCTCCAAAGACAGCAGTAGCCATATCGCCCGCTATGCTCTCGATGGTTCCTATGGTGGAGAGTCCCTTGATGCGTACGGTGTCGCCTACTGATAGAGGACGGTTTTCCTGCTGCGTCTTGTTGACAGCACTGCGCAGCGCCGCCGCAGCCTTCTCCTGGTTCTGAGTCTTTTCGGCTTTACGCTTGGCATGTCGTTCCTTGCGTTGCTGTATCTGTGCTATCTTGCGGGCTATCTTGTCGTCGTTCTCCTTGGTGTCGATGTCCTGCATCTCTTCCTTGAAGGCGTCCAGCTCCTGACGTATGCGCTTGGTCTCCTCCTTCTCAGCCTGCTTCTCGCGTATCTCGCGTATGGCGTTCTCTATCTTTTTGTTGCTCTCCTTCAGCAGTTCCTCTGCCTGTTGTTTGGCTTTGGCGAGTATCTGTTTGCGGCTCCGCTCTATATCCTCGATGTCGCTCTCGTATCGCGAGATAGTCTTTTCCATATCCTTCTCTCGCTGGTGTATGCTCTGTCGCTTGTTCTCCCAGTAGCGCTTGTCACGAACGATGTCCTGCAGATACTTGTCGCTCTGTATGTATTCAGAACCTACGATGTCGCTGGCCTCCTTGATCACCTCTTCGGGAAGACCTATCTTGCGGGCTATCTCGATGGCGAAGGAAGACCCCGGTCTGCCTATAGCCAACTGGAAGAGGGCTTTCATCTCGTGGCGGTCGTAGAGCATGGCACCGTTGGCCACACCCTCATGACTGTCGGCAAAATGCTTCAGGTTCTGATAGTGTGTGGTGATGACTCCATAGGCACCTTGCTGGCAGAAGCGGTCGAGCACAGCCTCGGCGATAGCTCCGCCGATGCCAGGTTCGGTGCCTGTACCAAACTCATCGATGAGGATGATGGTGTCGCCATTGGCAGCCTTCATCATATTCTTCATGTTGAGCAGATGCGAGGAGTAGGTACTGAGGTCGTTCTCCAGACTCTGTTCGTCGCCTATGTCGATCATGATGTTCTGGAACACGCCCGTCTTCGAACGTTCGCTCACAGGAATGCTCAGTCCGCACTGCAGCATGTATTGCAGCAGTCCCACGGTCTTCAGACATACCGACTTTCCTCCGGCGTTGGGACCCGAGATGATGAGGATGCGTTTCTCTTGCGTCAGCATGATGTCGAGTGGCACCACCTTCTCGCCTTTCTTCTCCAACGAGAGTCTGAGCAGCGGATGAATGGCTCTGGTCCAGTCTACGTGTGGATGGGCTTCCACTTCGGGTTCTATGGCTTGCTGGGTTTCGGCAAGCTTCGCCTTGGCCTGTATCAGGTCGATGACGGCAAGGAAGCGGTAACTGTCTAATATCTCACGCGAGAAGGGTCGCACCTTGTTGGTGAAGTCGGTGAGGATGCGTATGATCTCCTTGCGTTCCTCTCCCTCGAGTTCTCTCACGCGGTTGTTGGCTTCCACCACCTCGGTAGGTTCTATGAATACCGTTCTTCCCGTGGCACTCTCGTCGTGCACGATACCTTTTATCTTACGTTTCAGGGTAGGGATGACAGGGATGACGAGTCGTCCGTCGCGCAGGGTAGGGGTGACATCTTTCTCTACCACTCCCTCGCTCTGTGCTGCACGCAGTATGCCGTACAGCGTGCGAGAGATGCTGCCCTCGGTCTTTGCTAACTCTCGGCGTATCTGCAGCAACTCGGGGGTAGCGTTGTCGCGTATCTTGCCAAACTTGTCGAGTATCTGGTCGATGCGTTGTATCAGTTGTGGGAAAGACATGACATCAGCCGACAGGCGATGCAGTGCAGGGTAGGGATATTTCTTCTCTCTGCGCCAACCGTCTTCCTGCTCGGCCTCGTCGTCATCGCTGTGGTTGAGTATCTTTACGATACCGTCGATGGTGCTCAGTGAGCGGCGAAGGTCGAAGAGCTCGTCTTCCTCCAAGTGGGTGTTCTCCACGCGGATGCGTACAATCGACTCTCTCACATCGTAGAAGTATTGCAGGGGGAAGTCTTCCACCTCCTCCATGAGTCTGCGAAACTCTCGGGTCTGCAACAGCCATTCGTTCACCTCGTTGGCATCAGAGCTGAAGTGCATCTTCTCTACCTGTTCCTTGCCCAGGGTGGAGAGGCATCGCTCACGCAACAGGTTTCGAATCTCGTTGAAGCCTATCTTTTGTTCAAAATTATCTGGATATATCATGTTGTTCTTATTTTCAGGCGGCAAAGTTACGAATTTTTTGAATGTTACCCAAATTTCAACTGCAAAAAACAAGGGAGCGAACCCTGTATAGGTTGCTCCCTCGTAGTTCTTGTTTCTATTATTGGTAGTTCTTAATCCCAGGAATCCCAGGAGTCAAAGTCGTTAAAGTGCTCCTTGGAGTTCAATTGATCCTTTCCGCCTATTAGCTGGTCTTTGTTAGTGGTAACACCTCCGCCAGCGTTACCACCAGTATTGTCTTTATTTTCAACCTTTGATAAGGTTTGCAGCAAACTTTCTGTCTGTAACGGAATGTAAAATATCTGTGGCTGTATATATATTTTTTTATTCATTGCTTCAAATGTTTTTATTTGATAAACTTCTTACCATTAATAATATAGATACCACTTGGCAGTGACTGGAAGCTGTTGGCATTTTCGCTAACCAACTGTCCGTTGATGTTGTAAACCTTTCCGTTGGCTGGCATCAGTTGTCCGTCAGCATCAATGATCAAGTCTTCGATACCTGTAGTCTCACCATTGTTGCCATCTACGTTGCTACTGTTTACCACCTGTAGCATCATAGGTTTGGCACCAGTTTGGGTGCCGAGACGCTTCAGATAACCACGGAAACCTTTCAGTGTTCCACTCGCACCTACGAAGTTCTTGAATGTACCATCCTGATTACTGATAAAGCCATCGCCTTCCTGTACGGTCATATCGTTGCTGTAGCTTGAAGCCCATGTATAGCCATTGCCAGTACACCAATCGTCAGGTTTACCATTTTCGTTTTTGGTTGCCTCGATAGTTACGTAAGGATAGTCTGCTACAGCAGCGGTGCTGATGTTTTCTACCTCCTTGCTTGGCTTGATAAGGAATGGTTTGTTGGCCACGATGGTATTGTAAGCATGACGCACAAAGTAAACCTTACCATTCTCTACACGGTCGAAGTAAAGAATCTGAGTACCATTCACATTGCCGGACTTGTAAGTGTCACCAAAGATTGCATCTACCTGATGTACGTTGAGGCTGAAAGGAAGAACACAAGTTGTCCATACTCCTGCTGTCATTTTGCGGTTGACAGTTACCTTTGCCACATAACCAGCCTCTGTTGCCTTGATAGTATTGGACTGATCATCTGCATAAGATACCTCCTCAACAGTTGGTTTTGTGTCACCCTCATCGAATGAGAAGCCATAGAAGCCAATCTTCGAACCGAAGTTGTAGAGATAGTAGGTCTTACCTGCCTTTACATTAAAGGTATAGGTGACAGGGGAGTCTGCCAATACGCACCATCCTTGAGCACTCTTGTCATTTGGATGGTTTTTGATAGCCTTGTTGTTAGGCATGATATCGTCTGAAAGAGCACTTGGATAAACGTTGTTTTTGAAACCATCCTTTGTCATCACGAAGCTTTCAAGGCCATCAAAATGGCTGGCTACTTCTGTTTCCGTTGGGGCTTTGCCTCCGTTCAAGTCCCACTTGTATTGAGTCAAATCATATACTCCGCCAGTAGGCTTACCATTGGTAGATTCGATGTGGGCAGTCGAAGTTACGAAGTTGCCAGCTTCATCCATTATGAATACACGACGCTGAGGTCTGTACTGATATTCTTTAATTACAGTACCATCTTTCTTTTTTGTTGTCTTAACATCGAATGCACCATTCTGGAAGATGTGTGCAGTTACCTTACCGTTGGTCTTAGGATTAAACACCAAGAATGAACCAGAGCAAGGAACATTGAACATTGGATCCTTAACCTCGGTTGTGTATTTTTTGAAGTCAGCACTTCCGATGGTAGTTGTCTCAGGCATGGCATTGGAGCCGTTCTCCTGACGAGCATTCTTACTATTGTTTCCTGATACATAGTAGTCGAATCCTGTCAACTTCCACTTGGCTTTATCTGATTTTGTATCCCACTGATAGCTGTTGGATAGCTTTTCAGGTTTTTCTTTTGTCTGATCGAGAATATTTGTGTCTGGTGTTCCGTCGTTAGGGAACATCCATCCTCCGAGTGTTACAGACAAGGTCCTGTCTTGGTTCCACATTCTTGTCTGGTTACCATAAGTTTTACCAGTTGTATCAGTTGACTTTACACGATACATAGCAGGGTCGTCAACTAAGACACCCAAGAATTTTGTAGCACTCTCCATGTTGTTACCCGTTACGATAACTCGAATCTTACCATCTCCTTCACTGACTGCCTCAATGTTGCCATTAGCATCTACCTTACAGATACCAGGAGTAAAGGTTGTCCAAGAAACGGTATAGGTACCCTCGTCAATGACCTTGCCAGTGTTGTAATCTGTGATCGTAACATCAGGAGCATCTTCTCTTGTTCCTGTATACATGTTGACACTGATAGGATTGAGGTTCACTACAGGACGAATATAATTTGCATTTATATCAAGAGTGAATGTGATGCCGGTAGGGTTACTATACACATCAGAATAGTCCAATGCAGGATTATCTTTGTTCGTTTTAACGGTTGCACTCACTGTGACCTTGTATGTACCTGCATTCACAGGATAGTAAGTCAGCACATTACCATTCACATTCTGTGCGTTTGCATCTGAAGTAGATGTTATTTCGTAAGTATAGTCGAAATAGCTACTAACATCTTCTCCATCATAAATCAGAGGCACAGTGAAGGTATTGAAATTGTTCTTGTCCTTTTTATCTGTCTTTGTTGCTACCTTAATTGTTGTACCATTAAAGCCATCCAGGAACTTTGGTGTTTTCAAACCCTTGTTGACAGTATAGGTAAAGTCAACGCTTCCTTCCTTATAGTTCTTGCCCAAACTTTCTGTTGGTGTTGCCGTCACGGTAATGGTAGAAACACCTTCGGTCCAATTGTATTTGCTTCCTGCTACAGTCAGTTTTCCATCAACAACAGATACAGGGCCACCATTAGAAGCCGAATATGACAAAGTATAATCAGTACCCAACTTCAACAGCTGTTCATTTTCACCATAAACCTTCACAACAGGCTCTTCTATCTCGGCATCTGTGGCATTCATATCAATATCAGTTACTGAAATGTTCAGAGGAGTTGGATCCTGAATGAGAATCTGATAGTAAGCTTCCGTTCTTTCGTATTTGGCTGCATCCTTAGGAGTTACCTTTGCCGTAATAGTAACCAATCCGGTCTTTCCTGCATTGAAGTTCACCTGAGTACCATTCAAGGTTGCAATCTCGTTTGCATCAGACTCATAGCTTACAGAGTAATCGCTTGCAGTAAGTTCTGTAGAACCTGCCTTAACGGTAAGAGCAGGGAGCGTAATAGACTGAGTACCTGTCACCACCTTGATATTATTGGTAGCGAAGTTAGCAGAAAGACGCTGCTTTGCCGAAGCTGCAGGACGAACTACCTTCAGTTCGGTTACATTAGGAGTAGCTCCACCATAGCGACCGAAGAAGAGTGAGTCACAGTCTTCAGTAAGTGTATAGGTATAAGTCTGAAGTTCCTTACTATAATAAGGTGTACTAAAGACAGCTTTGCCATCTCTTGTAGTATGGATTTCCATACCAATACCTGTTGTCTTACTACCAGTATAAAGGCCTGTGATAGTAATAATATCGCCTGCCTTAAAGCCTCCATTATCCTTGCCCTTGATAGACATATAGGTATATCTGCTGGCGTTATAGTTGCTACCGAAGTTAATACATGGCGTAGAAGTTCCATTAATATTCTTTGTTCCTTCTGTAATAGCGATGTTCTCCTTCTGGCTACCGATGGTTTTCCAGTTGTAGATGACCTCGTCTTCGGTTGGGGTAACTGGAGTTTGCTTCTTCTGTACATTGACTGTGAATTTAGCAGAAGTCTCTTTATACTTGTTTGCATCTGTAGGCTTGATGGTGGCAACGATGTTTGTTTCGCCTTCACCAACAAAGCTTACCTTACCGTTCTCTACCTTTGCTACTGCATTATTATCAGAAGCATAGGTTACGGTATAGTCGCTGCTTGCAGTCAAAGTGTTCTCGCCAGCCTTGACAGTCAGGGTAGGAAGTTCTTTTGCAGCATCGCCTACTGTTGCAGATATTGTTGCAGGAGAGAAGGATGCAGTAAGAGCTATCTGTGTGCTGGCACGAGTGATCTTGATGGCTGTAAACTTACCATACCAAAGATAAAACTCTGTAGCACCAATCAGATCGCTTCCTTCTGGAATCGTATAAGGATTATTGTTAAGATCGATGTTCGTTGCTTTTGGTGTATTTTTTGTCAGATACAATGAAGTAGAACTTGTTGCTGTGATGACATCGCCCTTGGCAAGTGGCTTTTCGAGGCTAACCTTCATATACGAATCACTGCTACCGTTCAGTTTTATACCCTCGTTAGATGCAATCATTACTGCGCTTTTTGGCTTACCATTATAAAGCGTAGCAGTACCACCTTCTATCGTTATATCGTCTGCTGTTAATTGTTTGCTCTTTTTAGCTTCAACATTCAGCGTTTTACCTGCAACTACTGTTGCAGACAAAATATCAGATGTTGCTGAATTATCACCAGTATTTCCATTATTATCTGTGCTACCATTATCCGTATTGGAGTTACTTTTGGCAGTTACATTTGTTTTGCTTGTAGTGATATTTGTATTACCTGATTTAGCTACGCAATAATATTCTCCACTTTCTGTTGGAGCATAAGTAGCATTTGTGGCATTTGCGATTTTTGTTCCATCACTCTTATACCACTGATAAGTGACATCACCGCTTCCGTATGCTGTTGCATCAAGTTTTCCATCAGTAGTAGTGAAGTTATAGCTTGGAGCCAAGTCCTTGGCAAACAGAATCTGCTTGCTGTCCTGGTTCTGATAAGCACGCTCGTACTCAGTTGCAGCCATGATGAAGCCACCGAGAACCTTGCCCTCGGTATAATAATATTTAGATGTTGGATCAGAAGAAGTTACAACTTTTGCATCTGTACCTGTCAGGTAATAATTATCATCTCCTTTACGATTGCTGTCTCCTCCAAGGCCAGCAGAAGTACAGCTGTGAACCAACTGAATAGTATTGTTGTCTGTATTGTCATAAACCATAAATTGATTTACCAATCCTTCGTATGCTTTCTTTGCGATAGGCTCGTAAGTTGCTTTGTCGAGAAGTCCGAGACGGATAGCCTTGAGATAGCCGGCAGTAAAGATAGAAGAACAAGATGCCTCAAGGTAATTACCAGTAAGCGAAGCAGGAACCTTATCCATCACCTGATACCAGCAACCAGTACCCTTATCCTGATATTTTGCAATTCCTTGAGCAAGGCTTGTCAAATAATCTTTGAAAGTATTGTAGTAAGTATTGTTTGTTGGCATTACTTCGAGAATGTCAACCAAAGCGAGGAAATACCAAGCGTTAGCACGCCCCCAGAAGGATGCAGAGTGATAGATTCCTTTTTCCTTGCTGATGCCAGCCCATGATTTAGATGCGTCATCACCAGGATTAGCTGTAAAACCATGATAAAGCAAACCTGTAGTTTTGTTGTAGAGCTGCGCCCATGTGATAGAAAATTGCTTTGCAATAATAGTCCAGTCATTGTCGGAAATATTATTTGTCTTGCCTGTATGCTTGATAATCTGAGCAAGCAAAGCTGGACCCATATACTGACCATCACACCACATCTGGTCTGTATAGTCTGTAGATTTGTGGAACCATCCGCCAAACATCGACTTCTGAACATCGTTAGCATTAGTGTTGTCCAATGCGCTCTTTTCTTTACCTATAACATAAGTTGAATTATAGGTTTTCATGTGTTCGATGACAGCATTTATCGCAGTATTAGCAACAGTTGTAGCCTTTTGAGATTTTAATTTTCCTGCAAGAATAGGAAAATACATCTTGGCTGCATTCATGTTGTCAAGAGTCATACTCGAATTAGCATAAGCTGTGCCAGTAGCATAACCTTGTGCAGCATAGAACCAAGGTTTTGACCAATCAAAATCTTGATAGAAATCAGCTGCTTCAAGAGAAGCTTTACCTACAAGACCTGCTACATAATCAAAAGTTCTATCAACTTCAGTCTTTCCATCAAGTTTGTACCAAATAACTTCTTTTGTTGGAGTTCCGTTATTATCGTAATAATCGAAACCGAACTTCTTTTGATTTCCATAGAAATCGTGAAGACGTGAATTAATCGCCCACTGCGAATAGCGGACAGCAGAATTGAATTTTACCCCCCCCATTGCTATCTGCCGCTTTCACTCCAATGACACTGAGGCATGGGAGTAAAAGAAGAAGAAACAGGCGAGCGAAACCACCTCGACTCATGTCGAGGAAGCGGAATGTAAGTGTTTTGTGTTTCATTTCACTTTTATTTTTATTGTTTTAGTGCTTATTTAGCTGTTTTATATTACTCATACTTCTACTGTAAGTCTATGCGCCGCTGATTTTTTCTTTAGTTATTTTTGATGGTAGTCTGTTTTAAACATCCCAGTATAGCGGTCGCAGTCGAGAACTTATACGATGAAATTTTTCGTGCAATCGATAGCACTTTCTTTTCGGCTGCAAAGATACGAAAAATATGTTAAAAAGAAATGAATCCATTTTGTCTAAAATTAGATTTTTTACGTAATCGTTTGCGTGTAATTTGCTTTTGGTTCTTGCGATATGCCTTTTTTTTCTTATTGTCATGCTTTCAGGTATTTATACACTTATAGAACTTTAGCAAGTTCAGAAGTTACTCAAGTTTCGCAAGTATAGAAGTTACTCGAGTTTCGCAAGTAGTTTAAGTACGGGCTGAAGGCCCAAAAGCTCAGTCAATAAGTTACAAGGCCTATAACTATGAATTCAACCTGTACGGTTGGCATGCCCTGAAGGGGCAGAAGCTCAGTCAATAAGTTACAAGGCCTATAACTACGATTTCAACCTGTACGGTTGGCACGCCCTGAAGGGGCAGAAGCTCTTAGCCCAGGGCAGCGC
>ERZ1031897.374-NODE-374-length-16414-cov-7.524360_pt1 | contig 16414 bp, 16 predicted proteins | sample MGYA00517881_ERZ1031897 | MGnify/ENA primary metagenome ERZ1031897 (study PRJEB33719, sample SAMN04261280) | wastewater metagenome | biome: rural village; feature: human; material: feces | host: Homo sapiens | place: El Salvador | collected 2013-01-07 ... | reverse complement strand
GTTCTGCTTATAATTAATTATTAAATCTATAATTAATATGAATTTTTATATTTATGTTTAATACTTATATTTAAGTTTAATATTAAAATGACAGTTAAAAAAATAGTTAATAATTTTCACATAATAAATAAAAGAAAGGACATAGAAAATGGAAAACGCAAAAATAACAAACCTCTATAATCTGGATGAAACAATCGCAAAGGAGTATTTATCACAGTTCACTTATCCATGGGAGGCACTTGCCGGAATAAGTGATTTCATCAAGGAACTCGGACCAACACTCGATCCTGAAATCTATGAGAAAAGAGGCGAGGATATCTGGGTAGCAAAGAGCGCAACAGTATTTGACAGCGCATATCTGCACGGTCCGCTCATCATATGCGAGGATGCAGAAATCAGACAGTGTGCTTTTATCCGTGGCAGCGCAATCGTAGGAAAGGGCTCAGTAGTGGGAAACTCCACAGAGCTCAAAAATGTCATCATCTTTAATTCAGTACAGGTGCCTCATTACAACTATGTAGGAGATTCAATCCTGGGATACAAATCACATATGGGCGCAGGCTCTATTACATCAAATGTAAAGAGCGACAAGACTCTTGTAGTCGTAAAGGATGTTTACGATACAAAAGAGGAGATTGAAACCGGCCGCAAGAAATTCGGCGCTATGCTCGGTGACCATGTGGAGGTGGGCTGCAACTCAGTGCTCAATCCGGGAACAGTAATAGGAAGAAATTCAAACATATATCCGCTTTCAAGAGTACGCGGAGTCATCCCTGCAAACCACATTTTTAAGGACAAGGACAAGGTAGTTCTTAAAAAATAGTAATGTTGTTTGAAAAAATATTGTATTTTTGTTGTTTTTTGTCGATGATACTCTAGACTTATGACAAAAAATATGAGAGAATAAATCGGGTATGTTAAAACCATAACGAAAGGAGTCTTAAGATGATTTACACTAAGGAAGTTGAAAACATGTGTCCTGTAGCTAAGGGCGCAAAACATGAGCCAGCTCCTATCCCAGAAGAAGGAAAATGGGTTCATTCTAAGAAAATTGAGGACATTTCAGGATTTACACACGGTGTAGGCTGGTGTGCACCACAGCAGGGTGCCTGCAAGCTCTCACTCAACGTAAAGAATGGAGTAATTGAAGAGGCATTAGTTGAGACTATTGGATGCTCAGGAATGACACACTCTGCAGCTATGGCAGCAGAAATCTTACAGGGTAAGACAATTCTTGAGGCATTAAACACAGACTTAGTTTGTGATGCCATCAATACAGCTATGAGAGAGTTATTCTTACAGATCGTTTACGGTCGTACACAGTCTGCATTCTCTGATGATGGACTTGCTGTTGGAGCAGGACTTGAGGATTTAGGAAAGGGACTTCGCTCACAGGTTGGTACAATGTACGCAACAAAGGCAAAGGGAGTTCGTTACCTTGAGATGGCTGAGGGCTATGTAACAGGAATCGCTCTTGACAAGAACGATGAAGTAATTGGATACCAGTTCGTTTCTCTTGGAAAAATGACAGATTTTATCAAAAAGGGTGATGACGCTAACACAGCTTGGGAGAAAGCTTCAGGATCATACGGTCGTGTAACTCCAGAGCAGGGTGCTGTTAAGATCATCGATCCAAGACAGGAATAAGAGGAAAGGAGAACGACAATGGCATTATTTGAATCATATGAAAGAAGAATAGACCAGATCAATGCTGTACTTAACAGCTATGGTATCAGCTCAATCGAAGAAGCTGAAAAGATTACAAAGGACGCTGGACTTGATGTTTACGATCAGGTAAAGAAAATCCAGCCAATCTGTTTCGAGAACGCTTGCTGGGCATACACAGTTGGTGCAGCAATCGCAATCAAAAAAGGATGTAGAAGAGCAGCAGACGCTGCAGCAGCAATCGGAGAGGGACTTCAGGCATTCTGTATCCCTGGATCAGTTGCTGATCACCGTAAGGTAGGTTTAGGACATGGTAACCTTGGAAAGATGCTCCTCGAGGAGGAGACAGAGTGCTTCTGTTTCTTAGCAGGTCACGAGTCATTCGCAGCCGCTGAAGGTGCTATCGGAATCGCTGAGAAGGCAAACAAGGTTCGTCAGAAACCACTGCGTGTTATCCTTAACGGACTTGGAAAAGACGCTGCACAGATCATCTCACGTATCAACGGATTCACATTCGTAGAGACACAGTATGACTACAAGGCAGCTAAGCTCAACATCGTTTCTGAGCATGCATACTCAGATGGACTCCGTGCAACAGTTAAGTGTTACGGTGCAGATGATGTTCAGGAAGGTGTTGCAATCATGCATCACGAGAACGTTGGTGTTTCTATCACAGGAAACTCTACAAACCCAACTCGTTTCCAGCATCCGGTAGCAGGTACATACAAGAAAGAGTGTATCGAGCAGGGCAAGAAGTACTTCTCAGTAGCATCAGGCGGTGGTACAGGACGTACACTTCACCCAGATAACATGGCAGCAGGACCAGCTTCATACGGTATGACAGATACAATGGGACGTATGCATTCAGATGCACAGTTCGCAGGATCTTCATCAGTTCCGGCTCACGTTGAGATGATGGGACTTATCGGAATGGGTAATAACCCAATGGTTGGTGCTACAGTAGCAGTTGCCGTTTCTGTTCAGCAGGCTGCTGATGAGGGCAAATTCTAATCAAAACGTATAAAACCCTATAAAAATGGGCTTTTGAGGGCTATCACATCGAAGTGATTTGATGTGATAAGCCCTCATTTTTTGTATTACTTGGCATTACTTGTCCATTTACCTGGCATGTGAAATATGTGATTGTCTTTGTATTTTTCTGTAGTTTTTAGGGTAAGAAATAACTCCCAAAAGCTGATGGGGTATCCTGCTTTAAATTTTTTTTACTGCATAAAAGAAGTTGAAAAAGGACATAATTATGGTATAATTAGACCATGTAGACGAGGAGGTGTTTATTATGCCACAAATAATTCCAATTAAAGATTTGAAAAATACATCAGAGATTTCTGATATGTGCCACAAGACAGAGGAACCTATTTATGTAACAAAAAATGGTTATGGTGATATGGTTATCATGAGCATGGAGATTTATGAGTCAACAATGAAACAAATCGCTATGTACAGAGATATAGAGATATCTGAAAAGCAGATAGAGGCAGGACAGATAAAGGATGCCAGAACAGTACTGAAAGAAACAAGGGCAAAGTATGGCTTATAAATTGAACGTTACTGAGCATGCCGATGAACTGCTTGATAATTTTGTATATCATCTGGTTAATCGCTTAAAGAATAAACAGGCAGCCAGACATCTGCTGGATAGCATAGATATTGTATATGACAGGTTGGAAAATAACCCATATCAGTATCCTGAATGCAGGGACACGTATCTTGCCAAGAAAGGGTATCGTGAGGCAGTAGTGCCACAGATGGATTATATTGTCATATTTAATGTGAGAGTGGATGTTGTGAATGTAGTTGGTATATTCCACCAGTTAGAGAATTATCAGAGCAAATTATAATACGTTTTGGGGGAGACCAGAGTCAGTCGAAAGACTGGCTCTAATTTTTTGAACATTTTTTCGCAGACAGGCAAATAACTGAACAGTTCATGCAACTTTTTAAGAATGATTCCAAGGCATTATTTACAGAAATTAAGACGAGAGCTAACATAGCACAAACCCATGATTGGGTTCAAAAATTATACGATTGGAGGATTTTCTATGTTATTAAACAGTATAACTGAAAGACACCTAAATTCTTTTGTTCTGTTAAAGCCAAAGAGCAGAGATAAGCAGAACCATGTCAGGGATTGGGATGTTTTGAACACAGCAAAAAAATATGATGATATTTTGAGGGTTGCAGAGTATTACAGGTCAGAGGGTATAAGCAATGCAGTCATATTGTCTACAAGTGATGAGCTTGTTGTTCCACAAGAGGAATCAGCTAAATTCTTTAGGGTATTTGATAATCCAACGGAGGATAGTAGACATATTGCAGATTTTAAGAGGTGTCATTGCTGTTATAAGGAATATCAGGCAATGTTATAAGATAAGCATACAGCCGAGCTTAAACAGCAGGAGGAAGCAAATAAAAGTTATAGGGATGTAATTTCAGGCTTTAGTAAACATGAGCTTGATATTTACTTTGCATATAAGGCTGTAATAGTTTATAATAGCTTATAATAATTTCCCTTGGTGCAAACCAACTGAGGAACAGAAAACAAAAATCGAGAAGACTGCACAAGCAATATTGGATGCTAGGGCATTATATCCTGATTGTTCGTTAGCTGATTTGTATGATGATTTAGTTATGCCATCGGAGATTAGGCGAGCTCATCAGTTAAATGATAAAGCGGTTATGGAAGCTTATGGATTTACTAAAGATACAGAGAAATGAATATAGAAGCGAAAGTGCTTGTGTTGCGACATTAATGAAAATGTATCAAGAAAGGATTTTAGAGTTGAAATAGAAATATGTTACCAATTTTAAGGAGTGAATTAAGGAGGAATGGCTAAGAAGGTTTTTATTTTAGAAGAACATTTGGATGATGATTATGAAATGGATTTTTTGGCAGAGGGGTACACTCACTTAAGAGCATTTCATGCTTGTAGACCAATGAAATTGTCAGACTATGTCCATAATGGAATTTTGCCAATTTCTTATGAATCAGCTTTGCAAGATGTTAGAAACAGAGTTGTCTGTGACTATGTATCTGAAGAAGATGCTATTTTAAAGTTAAAAAAGGAATGGGCAGGATTTGAGGATATACACAAAAGAGTATGGTTACAAATGAATAAGGACTTTTTGTTGGATACTGCAAGTCATTATTTAATATATGGTAGTGAATTTATTAATGCTCTTGCAATGCAGTTAGGATGTCGAGATAGATTGAAACAAATCGGCATCCCAACAATATTTTTTTGTGATATTCCTGTTGAGGATATTGCACCTATGACATTAAGAGATATTCAAAATGTATTTAATCTTGGATATATTGATGATATAGGTTTTGCAGTTGATGAAGTTCTGCCACAAGACATTGTTAATTATGAGCATCTGACAAGGAGATTGACTGACCCATATGGTGGTACTTATAAACCAGATTATGAAAAGTTAAAAATATATCTGTAGTTTTGATTCAGAAAACTATTTGTGCAAAAGAGGTGATTGCTGTGACTGATGAAGAAATGAAACGTTCATATGAGCATTATAGGCAATGGCAGATTAATAAGAGTCATTATCGTAGTGAGTGTATTGCATATGTGTTGATGCTAGGTTTTGGCGTATTCTTTGTTATAAAAAATTGGCAAGGCATATTTATCAGCTTAGGGATGGCTCTTATCGTGGGAGCAATCTGTTTATTGGTAAGAATATTATATAAGTGGGGAAAGAAGCAACAGGCTCTTTCAGAACTGAAGGTTATGGCTGAAGAAATGGGTGCAACTCATATTCAGATTGATAGTGAAAAAGGAACTATTTCTTTTGTTGCAGCATCTGAAAAGTTGGATGATGGAAAACTTGATGAGATAAGTAAAACATTATCAAATAAGGGGATGAAAATAAAAGTTTCACGCACAAAAGAGGAGAAACATGATATGGCTGAAGCTAAGTCAACTGAAACAGGATATGTAAACAAAAATAATCAGAGAAATAATGGAATAACACCTCAAGAGGGCACAGATAATAATCAGTATTTTTATGAGATGGAGTGTCTGAATTGTGGGCATAAATATTATGCAAATGGGACAGATATTTGGCAAAGAAAATGTCCTGCTTGCCAAGGTGGAAGGTCATAATTGCGAGGTATAGTACATGACGGATGAAGAAAAAGTAATAAATGAATTTTATGCAAAAGAATTCCCAGATACGATGACATTTGACGATATTTCTGTAAAGCTGGATACATTGAATAGTCATCCGCATATACAGCAATTGAGACGTATATTCTGTGATAATCTGGTGTTTGCATTAACAGAGGGATTTGTTAAATATGATGATGCATTTCTGGTAGCGTATGATGATTCTTTGCTTAAGCTTGTGTATGAAAATATTGAGAAGTTGGATAAAGACTTTTATTTCTATTGGGCTTTCTACTACTACTTGAAGAAACAGTATAAAAAGTGCAAAGACAATATACATAAAATCTGTAGTGAGCAGTTAAAAGATGGTGTTTTGAATGAAGATGTGGTACTGGATTTCTTCTTAGTTCCTTTCAAAAACGCTCCTGCTGAAATCTGGGATTTTATTAAAGATGAAGTGAAACATATAAAGACAGAGGATGGAATACCAGAGTTCTGCGATTTGATATCTTTGTATTATCGTAGTAATGATAATGATGCTGTGGTAGATGCTCTGCTTTCATTTATTCAGAAGTATCCTAACTACAAATCTCCAAACGAGATGCTTGGATATACTTATTATAATATGTCCATGTGGAATAATGCTATAGCCTGCTTTGAAAAGGTTGAGCAGGAGTATTATTTCTTTATGGCTGATATTTATTGGATGCTGGCATGGTCCAGTGGAAAAATTAAAAATTATGCTGATGAAGAAAAGTATTATCGGTTGAGTTACGAGCTTGCTCCAGAGGTACAGTTTACTTTGAATAACTTAGGGTACTCGTTATACAAACAGAAAAAGTATTTACAAGCCAAGGATATTTTCCAACAATGTTTGAATGAAAAGAAAGACTTGTCATGTGCAGCTAATAATTATGTGCGTGTGCTGATAGCACTTGGTAGGAATGCAGATGCAAAGAAATTTGTAAATTCTGGAGAGTTTAAAGTAGCGAAAGCCATTCGAGACAGAGTAAAGAAGCTGGATAATCATAATTCACGATTAAAGAAGAACGATGTAGTTGAGCCAGATCCAGACGATGCTGATAGTACAGAAAAACTTACAATCGATATTGGGGTAAAAAGACAACAGTTCTCTAATGAAAAGCTGTTAGAGGATGAGCTGATAGCTAGGATTGAGAGGGGGTTGCCGGTATTTGGTATGAACCTTAAAGTGTATAAACGCAAAGGTGAGTATGGAAGACAATATATTATTCCTGTCGGAAGGCTGGATTTATTATGTGAGGATACTGCTGGAAAGCTGTATGTTGTCGAACTGAAGAAAGATAGTGGTTATGATGATGCGTACGAGCAGACAGCTCAGTATCTTGATTGGTTTGAGAAAAGTAAAAAATTCAAAGGTAAAAAAGTGTATGGGATTATTTGTTTGAACACCCCATCACAAGAGCTTATTTCCAGAGTCCATGCTGATAAGCGAATGAGGTTGTATGAATATCAGATATCTTATACAGAGTTGTAAATTGTTATTGTAGAATGATAAATTATAGCAGTTATACTCTGCACATTACATTTGATAAAATCTGTGAGTAAAGAAGCCTGCATAAAAGCTAAGTAAGTTATCAATAAAATTGTGTAATTTATTTCTCATTGAAACACATCTCCTTTCTGTTTACGATGTCATTATAGAATATGAAGATTAATATTACTTGCCAAAATAATAGAATATATAGTCAAAAGTTGCTTAATACAGTGACAAGCTAAATACACGTCCATCAGCGTAGCTGATTCTAATGCGCTTGCGGCTCGCAACTGTGAAGGTACTGAACAGTTATGATTAATATTTCTTTAATTTTGTCAGCATACTATTTACATAGTACAAATAGTAAGGTACCTTAAAAAAGTACAGGACAGTACAATAATCAGAAAGAGATATGATAACAATGAAGAAGAAATTAATAACAATAATAATTGGAATGATGCTTTGTGCAGAACTTTTTGGAGGCTGTGGAAATAAGAATATAAGCAAGGATAATATTGAAACGGATACTGCCGAAGAATCGAAACCGCAGGATTCTGATAAAAAACAGGAGCTGCCGGCTGCAACATATATGGGTGGAAGCAATACCATTACTGAGGTGTGTAAGGAACTGAGTTCAGCCGGAGCATCGCATGTAGATACCTTTAAAGAATGGGTAACTGATTTTGCGGATTCAGCCGGGAAGAATGCAAAGCTGAAGGATATCTGGGCAGATGCGAATAAAATGAAAGCAGATACCGGTAAATGTATGGATGGCTGGGAGGCAAAGCATGACTATTCAGATGCCGATTGCAGGATGACAGCTTTTCTCCTGCTGGATGGGCTGCTTCACGCACAGTCAACGGAAGATAGCTATAGCGGTACGTATTTAATGTTTGATACACAAGCCATAGATAATGTAGACAGGTATGAAATCATAAGGCAGAATAAGGATATGTTTACTACCTTATACGGAGAAAAGAGTATTACGGATGACAAACATCCTGAAAAGACATTTTCTGATAACTGGAAGAAGTATGGATTCCAGATAGACAGTGACCGGATATCACTTATTAGCATAGCAATATATGATCCGGATTCAGATGCTTTTTTCGTGGGTCATACAGGCTTATTGATAAAGTACAGCGACTATTATCTGTTTGTAGAAAAAATAGCGTTTGAGCAGCCATATCAGGCAACAAAGGTAAGCAGTGTGGATGAATTGCTAAGTATCCTTTCTCTGAGACCTGAGTATTTCGGAGAAGAAAAAGAAGCAGGACCATTTGTATATAATAATGGAGACTATGTTGGAACACTAAAGAAGTAGTATAAAAAGCTCTCTGTGCAATGCACAGGAGCTTTTTTAATATGCTGATATTTATTTGTGCTGTCTGCATCAATTACATTTCTCACATAAAAGTGTAGACATAAGGAAATAGTTGGTGCTATAATAAATCAAATCGGAGAGCAAAGCAGATGAAAGTCTGTGACGCAAAGCTATAGGGCCTGTAAAATGGCAGCCAGTTGCATTAAATTATGTGCACTGTCTGTGAGGCAGTGCTATTTTTTATCCTTGAATAACTTTGATTCTAAAATAAAAGGATATAGGGTGTGAAAGTTTGAAACAATTAATAATATCAGAGGAAATACAAAAAGAAAAGGAACATGAAGGCAGTAACCGGATTTTGAACGAACGTAACCGGATATTATCAGCTTTATCCAGGGATTATACAACGATACTTTTGTGTGATTTAAAGCAGGATACATTTGAAGTTGTAAAGGGGGATATCTTTACCCACAATGCTCCTGAAGAAATGCAGCAATCAGTTCGTGGAAGTAACTGCTACTCGGAGAGAGTCCGGTATTATTTTGAAAATATCCTCATCAAAGAATCCGCTCCGGAGTATCTGGAAAAACTTTTGCCGGAGTATCTTATGAAAGAATTAAAAAAGACGGACAGTATAGAGATTTATCATAAGACCATTCCAAATGAGAGTGGTTTCACACATTTTCTTGCAAAGGCAGTACTGTTATCCAATGAGAAAGACCATTTTAAGATTATCCTCGGTTTCCATTCTGTAGATGAAATTATTAAAAAAGAGCAGGAGTTAGAGCTTCAAAGAGAGATTATCGAAGGTCTTGGAAAAGAATATTTTTCTATTCTGGCAGTAGAACTGGATGAAGATAGGGTATTTTCTTATCGAGAGTCTGAAGAAAATGGAAAGATAATTTCAGATTTCTGCAGAAAATGTGATAACAGATGGTCAAAAATAGTTCCTTTTTATGCCGAGACGATGGTATCTAATAACACCAACGGAGAATTTGAAAAGCAGCTGGGTCTGGAAACCCTGCGTTCACAGGAAGATGATTATTCCATGACATACGAGTTTAAGTCGGAAACAGGGATCAATTATCATCAGGTAAGAGTGGCATACGTAAAGAAAAAAGACGGAGCAAGGGTGGCTGTAGTCGGAACAAGAAATATTGACAGTCTGATAAAAAAAGAGCGTATGCAGGAAGAAAAGCTAAAAAAAGCATATGCTGCCGCAGAAAGTGCAAATAAAGCCAAAACGGAATTCCTCAATAATATGTCCCATGACATCCGTACTCCGATGAATGTGATTCTGGGATATAACCAGCTGATGAAATCGCTGTTGACAGAACCAAAGCAGCTGGATTATCAGAAGAAGATTGAACAATCCGGTAAACTGTTATTGTCCATCATCAATAATGTACTTGATATGGCCCGGATTGAAAGCGGCAAGATGAAAGTAGATGAGGATTATGAAAGGGTTGGCGAGATATTAGACGAAATCATAAGTACATTTGCATCTGAAGCGGAAGAAAAAGGAATTCATCTAAGTGGCAGTATGCAGGCTACACATAGATATATACTGTGTGATGGTACAAAAGTTAGGGAAATCTATGTAAATCTTATCAGTAATGCTATCAAATACACGCCGAGAGGCGGAAATGTATCAATCACTGTAGAAGAGCTGCCGTGTGAAAAAGAAGGATATATGAAGCTTAAATCCAAGATAAAAGATACTGGTATTGGCATGAGTAAAGAATATCTTCCAGTGTTATTTGAACCATTCAGTCGTGAACATAATACTACGATCGGAAAGGTCGGAGGAACCGGTCTTGGAATGCCAATCGTAAAGAAAATGGTCGACCTGATGGGCGGAAGCATTGAGGTGGAAAGTGAACTGGGAAAAGGAACAGTATTTACAGTTACGCTGATGTATAAAATAGCTGACGAGAAATATTACAGCCAGAAGATAGAAACAGCTGATGCATCTGATCTGAGAAAAAATCTGCTTGGGAAGCATGTTCTGCTGGCGGAGGATAATGACCTGAATGCGGAAATTGCAGTGACGGTTTTGGAAGAAAAAGGACTTGTTATCGAGCGTGTGAAAGACGGAGTTCAATGTTTGAACAGGATAGAGCAGATGTTACCGGGAACTTATGATTTGATACTTATGGATATCCAGATGCCAAATATGGATGGATATCAGGCATCACAGTGTATCCGGCATTTAAATGACAAAAAGAAGGCAGAGATTCCAATCATTGCCATGACAGCAAATGCTTTTGAAGAAGACAGGCAAAAAGCATTTGATGCCGGCATGAATGAACATATTGCAAAACCGATTGATATTGAGAAGATGGAACAGGCCATTCATCGTGTATTGCATATGCAGCAAAATTAAAATATAAGCAGGGATGAATAAAGCTTAGGAGCGTCGGATATTAAGGTAAGAGTAAAGAAAGAATATGAATACAGGAAGGAACAAATGAATATGACAGTACAAGAATGCTACGAGAGTATGGGAGCCGATTTCGAAGGGGTATTGGGCAGAATGGGGAGTGAAGGACTGGTTAAAAGATTTGCATTAAAATTTTTGGATGATTCCAGCTATTTAAATCTGCAAAAGGCTATACAGGAGAAGGACGCCGAAGAGGCTTTTCGCGCAGCGCATACAATAAAGGGAGTTTGCCTGAATCTTGGCTTTGACAGGCTGTATAAAATCAGTGCAGAGCTGACGGAGAAGCTTAGGGGAAGAGAACTAAACGGATACGAGGCATTATATGAGAAACTAAAAGATGAGTATAAAAATACCATAGGTGCCATTCAAAAATTAGATGAGTAGCAAAGGCAGGTCAGGTAAAAGATGCCAGAACGTCGCTTAGAAAAATGAGGGCAAATCAAATCCGGTGTAAATCGGTTTGATTTGCCCTTGTTACTTTGACACTGCAGAGCATCACCTTACACACATGCAGTACGTACGAGTCTATAATTCTATGATTTTTTCATTTATTTTTCTGGCATCTTTGCGATAGTGAAGCATGAATCCACCCCAGATTATAAACGCCAGAGCTATTTGAAATATGGCTGCGATAATTCCGTGAAGGATAGAACTTGTTAAGGTGACAGATGTTACAAAGTACATGGGCTTCGAATCTACGCAGGCATTTTACAACTATGACACAAGTATGCAACATAATAAACGAATGCTTCTGATAGAGTAATGATACACAATATCAGTTACACAGAAGCAGGAGGGTAGAAAGTGGACATGGCACAAAATAAATGTTGCAGACATGGGGCAAGTTTACGTCGAAGGAGACGCAGGCGCAGAAAAATACTGCGTTCTATCATATTTTCCTGTAGTATCATAGCTGTGGCTGGATTTGTGGCTGTTGGAAGCCGTATGATAACATCCGGCGATGGCGGGACAAATAAATATGATGTTGAAGCCGGAAATAATACATATGATAATGCTGTTATAGAAAATAGCAAAATCTCTGAAAAGAATAAGATACAAAATAATCAGTCGATGCTTGATGATATAATGAACAGCACCCAATATCCAAAACAGCTAAAGGACCTTGCTTTGAAGAATGAAGAGGCACTTGAGTTTGTGTATGATTATCCGGCGGAACATGTGAAGGAACACACAATTGACTTGACAGAAGAAGCGTCTATGGATAGTGTTCCTTTATTTGTGCAGTGGGATAAACGCTGGGGCTATGAAAAGTATAGCGGCAATTTCTTTGCAGCAAGCGGATGCGGTCCCACTACACTTTCGATGGTAGTGGTTTATCTGACACACAACAGGGAGGCATCACCGCTTGCAGTAGCAAAGTACTCAAAGGAAGCCGGTTACAGTGTGGATGGTTCAGGAAGTTCATGGACGCTTATAAGTGAAGGCTGCAGGCACTACGGCGTAAAAGCAAAGACAGTGGCGCTGGATGAGAGCAGAATGAAAGCAGAGCTTGATGAAGGACATCCTATTGTGGTAAATGTAGGACCGGGAGATTTTACCGATACAGGACATTTTATGGTTATAACAGGCTATGATGATGAAGGATTTTCAATAAATGATCCAAACAGCATTGAAAAAAGTGGCAAAAGGTGGTTATTCAAAAATATATCATCTCAGATTAGAGCGGTCTGGAGTATGTATGTGTGAGTGAGAATATATTTGTATAAGTGCCGGTAAAACATCCTATTATTGAGTTAAATAATAGGGTGTTTTTTACAACTATGACACATCTTTATGCTATAATAATTCTATCATAATCATAGAAGAGGAGCAGCTTATGACCAGTATTCTCATAGTGGAAGATGACAACGACATAAATAATTTAATATGCAACACCCTGAAGGCAGAGGGATATCAATGCGAAAGAGCGTTTGATGGCAAGGAAGGGGCGGACAAAATTGAGCAGAACAGATATGATCTGCTGCTGCTTGATATTATGCTTCCTGAGATAAATGGTTATGAATTGCTTGACTATGTCAGGAGAATTGGGGATACTCCGGTCATAATAATATCTGCTATGGGACAGGTGGATGAAAGGATACGCGGGCTTCGTATGGGCGCGGATGATTACATATGCAAACCATTTCAGATAGGGGAGCTGCTTGCGAGAGTGGAAACCGTATTAAGGCGCACTCAGCGCATGGCAGAGCGCCTGGAAATAGAGGATGTAGCTATAGATCCTAAATCACGTACAGTGACAAAGGCAGGTGAGCAGGTAGAGCTCACAGTAAAGGAATTTGATCTGCTGTATGAGCTTATGAAGAATAAGAATGTTGCACTCAGCAGGCGCAGGCTTTATGAACTTGTATGGCAGGAGGAGTATACTGGGGAGACAAGGACACTGGACTCACATGTACAAAGACTAAGGAAAAAGCTTGACTGGAATGAAAAGATTGTCACAGTTTTCAGGATTGGCTATCGTCTGGAGGTTCGCGGATGAAATTTTTCTATAAAATGTTTCTTGGAATGACAGTGATACTGGCTGTTGCCCTTGGAATGATAGAATATGTGACTCTATCATATTCACTGGAGCATGCAGTGAAAAGGGAGCAGGACAGTGCACTTTCACAGCATCAGATGATAAAATACTCGATTGAAACGGTAATCCTTAATATGAAGAGTGAGGATGTGGATAAGGAGCTTACAGATATGATGTCGCAGTCGGCAAAATCCATTGTTGGAGATGAAGGAGGAATGTATCTTGCTGCTGATGATGGAAAAAGGATATATGCCAATTCATGTAATTATGAGCAAAAGGATATAAAGGTAAAGGATGGTACGCTTACATACAGTATAGTGTCAAAAGAGAATACTAAAGATACCGGTGAAAAGCAAAGCGGCAGATATATCCATGTCAAAAGCAGCTTTAAACTGAATGATAACAGGTATATTCTGATAACGGAAAGTGATATTACACCGGTTTTCGATGAGTCAAAGGAGCTTAGGTATAGATGCAGCATGTACTACATTGTTATACTTGCTGTTGGTATGATGGTCATATTGATACTTTCCTGGATGATTACAAAGCCTCTTGCCGGATTAACAGCCACAACCAAAAAATTTGCAGATGGTGATTACACAGCAAGAAGTGATGTAAAGACAAAGGATGAAATAGGTGAGCTTGCGATGGCTTTCAACGAGCTTGCGAAAAACCTTGAAAGCAAAGTTTATGAACTTCAGATGGCGGCAAAGAAGCAGGAGGATTTTACTGCAAACTTCGCACATGAGCTCAAAACCCCAATGACATCAATTATAGGATATGCCGATACCCTGTATCAGAAAAAACTGTCCGAGGATGAGGTGCACAGTGCTGCCGGAGTCATACTGAATGAGGGCATGAGGCTTGAAGCATTATCATTTAAGCTGCTGGAGCTTATCACTCTTGATAAAAATGATTTCAGGCTTGAAGAAACAAGAATATCTGAGATTATAGCAGATTGTGTGGAAACCGCACATGAAGCGGCAAGAAAGCATAATACAGAGATTGTGTACAGTGCGGATGAGGCATGGGTGTGGCTGGAATATGATCTGTTTAAGACCATGCTTCTTAATCTGATAGACAATGCAGTGAAATCAGGAGGCAGCAAGGTAGATGTATCAGGCAGACTTATTTCGCACAGTATTTATCGTATTGCAGTTTCGGACAATGGAAGAGGAATACCGCCTGAAGATATAGAGCGCATTACAGAGGCTTTTTATATGGTTGACAAGTCGAGGTCGAGAAGTGAGCATGGAGCAGGGCTTGGGCTTGCACTTGTATCAAGGATTGCTAAGCTGCATGATACAAAAATCCATTATGAGAGTGAGTCAGGTAAAGGAACCAGGGTGTATTTTGACATGAAAGCGGAGGCATTGGATGAGAAGTAAGCATTTATCAGTGCGCAAATGTATTGATAAAAAACCGGATAAAATCAAGGGAATAGTGTGTATATGCATTATTCTGGCAGTTGTATGTGCCGGAAATATGATACCAAATTTTCTGATTTCACTTAAAGCAGCAAAAATTGCCAAAACGAGTACTACAATAAGCAACGCAGATATAAGCCCCTACAGCAGCTCTATTTCAGCTGAAGAGAGGCTTACTAAGATGATGTCTCTGATGCAGGACAATGTAAATGAGCTGTGGAATGGGAAATATAATGAGAAAAGGGAACCGTTGGATACTGAGATTCCGGTGGGACAGGCTTATATGGCTATTCAGACTTTTCTGAAGGGTGCCTGTGAGCTGCAGAAGCAGTCAGGTATTATGCAGATGCTCGGTGAAGACGATATAGTTATGCTCCAAAGCCTTGAAAGTAACTATTCAAAGGATACAGACAGTAAAACAGAACAGACATATGAAGCAGCTCCTTGGCAATATGGTGCAGCAGTTGCTTTGGATGATAGTATTGACAACACAATATCAGATTGTTTTGTAACATCGGATATAAGCAAGGAATTATCGGCGTGGATATTTATAATATCATTTGAAGATACGAGAATGCTGGTCGCTGTTGATGCGGTGCTTGGAGTACCGTTTTATATTACATATTATTGTGCAGATGTGGATAGTCCTAAGGCACAGGCTGCAGTGATGAGAGATTTATATGCAAAGACATATGGCAGTGATTATTCTATGGGGGATCCAAAAGAGTCTGAATCAAAAATAGATTCTTCCTTTGAGACAAATATAATAGAGAATTTTTATTATGGGAATAATTATACGCAAGGGGATGATGAATATACCGGTTTTGAACCTTATGTATACTCTTGTTCATCGGACAAGCTGCAGATGGAATATCAGGTTATTACAAGAATCCAAAGATTTGAAAAAAAGGGAAAGCAAGTGTCATCATATAATTCGCGTATTAATATATGTCTGTACTAACCGGACTAAAAAGCTCTCTGTGCAATGCACAGGAGCTTTTTATATGTAGACCTATATTAATTTGTGCTGTCTGCATCAATTACAGACTGAAAGAAGCAGGAGAAAATTTTGACACTCATTTCATAATAATTATAACAGTATCATTTAGTGCATGATTTGTATAATTTATTACATTGCTCTTTGCAAGGGTTTTGTTATATCTTAGATGTAGCAAAGCAGTTATTGTTCTTGGTTTTATATATCAATAATAGGAAAGTGAGGAAAAATATGAATGCTGATATGAAATGGCTTGATAATCCGGAAGTGTTTAAGGTAAATCAATTGGAACCACATAGTGATCATTGCTATTATCTGGATTATTCAGACATGAAAAAAGAAAAAAATCCATTATTACAGTCAT
>ERZ1031897.372-NODE-372-length-16472-cov-7.619906_pt1 | contig 16472 bp, 11 predicted proteins | sample MGYA00517881_ERZ1031897 | MGnify/ENA primary metagenome ERZ1031897 (study PRJEB33719, sample SAMN04261280) | wastewater metagenome | biome: rural village; feature: human; material: feces | host: Homo sapiens | place: El Salvador | collected 2013-01-07 ... | reverse complement strand
AGGAGCTCGAGTTCAAGGTAATCGAGTTTGTTAAGGAGACAAAGCGTATCATCCTCTCACATAGCCGTACATTCGAAACAGCTAAGGACGAGGTTAAGGCACCGCGCAAGCACAACACAGCTAAGAAGGAGTCTACTCCGGTTATCAACAACGTAGCTGCCAGCACAACTCTCGGTGACCTCGACGCTCTCGCAGAGCTCAAGGCAAAGATGGAGAAGGGCGAATAATCGTAACTCAAATCCATAAACATAATAAGAAGGCGACTGCTTATTGCAGTCGCCTTTTTTTACCTTTTAAGCACACCTACATTTTGTTAATGCGTGTTAACACATGAAAATACAGCCTTTTGTAGAGTTATATTTCAAATAAAATCAGTAACTTTGCAACATAATAATCCAAAACACTTACGTTTCTCTTCTGAAACGTAGTTTCTCAATTAATTTTTATTATGTATAGCAAAGACGAATTATCAGATAAGAATACTTCTGAATTGCAGGATATTGCAACCGGCTTGGGTCTTAATGTTCAGGACTACACCAACAACGATGAATTGGTGTATGCAATTCTTGACAGACAAGCAGAAGTTGAAGGCAACAAGAATCCTTTAGGAGGTACTAAGCGTCGCCGTACCCGTATCGTCAAGAAAGATACAGACAAAGTGTACACCGTGAACCAGCAATACAGAACAGCCCAAAACAGTAGAGCCCGAAGAGGTTTCTCCAAGCGAAGAAGACATGTCACTTGAAGAACAGCTCAAGGCTATTCCGAAGCATCGCGGCCGCAAGTCGAAAAAAGAACTCGAGCTGCTTTCTGCTTTAGAAGCACGCAAGCAGCAAACACCCGCAGAAGACGCAATGGAGGAAATGGTGTCTGCAGAAGAAAATAATATTGTTGCAGACGAACCGCTCCCCTACGCTCCTACCGATGAATACACAGACAACGGCAACACGGAGAATGTTGATACAGACGATTTCATTGTAGACGCCGTCAAATCTGACGATATTATTCCAGAAGAAGCTTTTCATGGCGATACTCAGGCAGAAGGCAAGATCCCTGACGCAGGCTTGTTGGAGCAGTTGCAGGCAAAGATAAACGCCCACAACTCTTCTAACGAAGAAGAGCAGGAAATGCCGAACGACATGTATTGGGATGGCGACCCTGCTGACGGAACCGACTTCATTACAGTTGTAGACCTGCCTATTGAGGATCAGGGTGTTGTGCCGACATACGACATGTTTGACAACCCTACCAACAACAATATTCAGCAAGAGCAGGCTCCTACATATCAACAGCAGGAACCCGCTGCTCCACTCTTCGACTTCACAGACCTTATTACAGCCAATGGCGTTCTCGAAGTGATGCCCGACGGATATGGTTTCCTGCGTTCAAGCGACTATAACTATCTGTCATCTCCTGATGATGTGTACGTTTCTACACAGCAGATAAAGTGCTACGGACTCAAGACCGGTGATGTCATTGAATGTCACGTACGCCCGCCGCACGACGGCGAGAAGTATTTCCCGCTTACAAGCATCGACCTTATAAACGGCAGAGAGCCTATGGATGTGCGCGACCGCATTGCATTCGAGCATCTCACTCCGCTCTTCCCTGACGAGAAGTTCAATCTCTGCGGCGATAAGGCTACAACAAACCTGAGCACACGCATCGTAGACATATTCTCGCCTATCGGCAAAGGCCAGCGTGCACTCATTGTCGCACAGCCAAAGACCGGTAAGACAATCTTGATGAAGGACATTGCCAATGCCATTGCGGCAAACCATCCTGAAGCATATCTCATGATGCTTCTCATCGACGAGCGTCCTGAGGAGGTTACTGACATGGCGCGCACAGTAAATGCAGAGGTTATCGCCTCTACATTCGACGAGCCGGCAGAGCGTCACGTGAAGATTGCAGGCATTGTGCTTGAGAAGGCAAAGCGTATGGTAGAATGTGGACACGACGTAGTCATTTTCCTCGATTCTATCACTCGTCTTGCACGCGCTTACAACACCGTTTCGCCAGCATCAGGCAAGGTGCTCACCGGTGGTGTTGACGCAAATGCACTCCAGAAGCCGAAGCGCTTCTTCGGTGCGGCACGTAACATTGAAGGTGGCGGATCGCTCACAATCATCGCAACCGCACTCATTGATACCGGTTCGAAGATGGACGAAGTTATCTTCGAGGAGTTCAAGGGTACGGGCAACATGGAGTTGCAGCTCGACCGATCACTCTCCAACAAGCGTATATTCCCAGCTGTCAACCTTGTTGCTTCAAGTACACGTCGAGACGATCTGCTTCAGGACAAGACCACACTCGACCGTATGTGGATCTTGCGCAAATACATTGCCGATATGAACCCGATAGAGGCGATGAACACCATACACGACAGTATGAGCAAGACGCGAGACAACGAGGAATTCCTGTTATCTATGAATTCTTAAAATGGAGAAATATATTGAAATCAAGGGTGCACGTGTCAACAATCTGAAGAACGTGAGCCTAAAGATACCACGCGATAAGTTTATCGTTATTACCGGAGTCTCTGGCTCCGGTAAATCGTCGCTGGCTTTCGACACATTGTATGCCGAAGGTCAGCGACGTTATGTTGAATCGCTATCATCCTATGCCCGCCAGTATTTGGGTAGAATGTGCAAGCCGGAATGCGATTTCATTAAAGGCTTGCCCCCTGCGATAGCCATCGAACAGAAAGTAATTTCACGCAATCCGCGAAGCACCGTTGGCACAACCACCGAGATTTACGAATATCTGCGCCTGCTCTTTGCTCGCATCGGCCACACCTTCTCGCCGATTAGCGGCAACGAGGTGAAGATGCACACCGTAGAAGACGTGATAGAATGTACACGCCAATACTCCGAAGGCACAAAGTTCGCCGTACTCAGTCCGCTCACATTGGTGAAGGACCGCGACATCGCTACTCAACTTTCTTCGGAGATAATGCAAGGCTATTCACGCATATTCTACAAGAACGAGTTCGTAAGAATCGACGATTTCATCGCTGATACCGAGACTTTGAAGACGGCAAACGTTGCAGACATATTCATTCTTATCGACCGAATGAGCGTCAGTAGCAACAAAGATGCCATCTCCCGCCTTACCGACTCTGTAGAGACCGCTTTCTACGAAGGCAACGGCAGTTGTCGCATCGTTTTCTTCCCTGCAAACATCGTTTACGATTTCTCTACAAGGTTCGAAGCCGATGGTATGACGTTCGAGAAACCAAACGACAATATGTTCTCGTTCAACTCGCCGGCTGGTGCGTGCCCCGAATGCGAGGGCTACGGCAAGATTATCGGCATCGACGAGTCGCTCGTGATACCCAACTCCTCGCTTAGCGTATACGACGGTTGCGTACAATGCTGGCACGGCGAAAAGTTGGGCATGTGGATGAAGGAGTTCTGCCGACGCGCTGCAAAGGACAACTTTCCTATCTTCACGCCCTACTTCGAACTGACCGCAGCACAGAAAGGCATGCTTTGGCACGGTCTGCCGTCTGACAAGCATCTAAGTCCAAGAGAGCAAGTAAGCATCGACGCCTTCTTCCAGATGGTAAAGGAGAACCAGCATAAGATTCAGTATCGCGTGCTGCTCAGCCGCTATCGTGGCAAGACGATATGCCCGAAATGTCACGGCACACGTCTGCGCCCAGAGGCTACGTGGGTGAAGATTGGAGGCATGAGCATAACCGAACTTATCGAGAAGCCGGTAGACAACCTGAAGGCATGGTTCGACAACCTCGTGCTTGAAGGCAACGAGAAGAAGATTGCCGAGAGACTGCTGCACGAGATAACCAGCCGACTGCAATTCCTGCAGGACGTAGGCTTGGGCTACCTCACGCTCAACCGCCCGTCTAACACATTGAGCGGTGGCGAGAGCCAACGCATCAACCTCACGACAAACCTTGGAAGTTCGCTCGTAGGTTCGGTATATATCCTCGACGAGCCAAGCATCGGTCTGCACAGTCGCGATACCGACAAACTCATACACGTGTTGCGCGAACTGCAGAAACTGCACAACACCGTGATCGTTGTTGAGCACGACGAAGAGATTATGCGCGCAGCCGACTATATCATAGACGTAGGTCCAGACGCCGGTCGTCTCGGTGGCGAGATTGTGTTTGAAGGTTCGGTGAAGGAGATTCTCGACAAGTCAAACAACAATCAGTCAGACCCATCAGAAGGCAAAGTGAGCCACACCGTGCGCTATCTTACCGGTCAGGACGTGATTGAAGTTCCGCAGTCGCGCCGCCCTTGGAACATGTCGGTAGACATAAAAGGCGCACGCATGAACAACTTGCGCGGCATCGACGTGAAGATTCCGCTGAACGTGATGACCGTAGTCACCGGCGTGAGCGGTTCGGGTAAGTCGTCGCTGATAAAAGGTATACTCTATCCTGCCCTCAAGCGCCATCTCAACGAGGTGGCTGACATGCCGGGCGACTACTCTTCGCTTGAAGGCGACTGGAACAAGCTGGCGCACGTAGAGTTTGTAGACCAGAACCCGATTGGCAAGAGTACACGCTCTAACCCTGCTACATACGTGAAAGCCTACGACGCCATCCGCCAACTCTTTGCCGACCAACCGCTCGCAAAGCAGGAGGGATTCACGGCGCAATACTTCTCGTTCAACGCCGAGGGCGGCAGATGCGAGGAGTGCAAGGGCGCAGGAGTGGTGACTGTAGAGATGCAGTTCATGGCAGACTTGGTATTGGAGTGCGACGCCTGTCACGGACGTCGCTTCAAGAAGGATATTCTCGACGTGCGTTATCATGGCAAGAACATATACGACGTACTTGAAATGACCGTTTCTGAGGCAATAGCATTCTTCACTGAGCACGGCAACAACATTATCGTTACGCGTCTGAAGCCGTTGGAAGATGTCGGTTTGGGATACATCAAACTTGGACAGAACTCGTCAACGCTCTCAGGCGGTGAGAACCAGCGCGTAAAACTCGCTTACTTCATCAGTCAGGAGCGCCAGGAGCCTACGATGTTCATCTTTGACGAGCCAACAACGGGCTTGCACTTCCACGATATCCATCGCCTACTCGATTCGTTCAACGCCCTTATAACACGAGGACACACGGTAGTGATAATCGAGCACAACCTCGACGTGATAAAGTGCGGCGACTACGTTATCGACTTGGGACCTGAAGGTGGCGACAAGGGCGGCAATATCGTATGTTGCGGCACGCCGGAAGATATTGTGCGTTGCAAAGAGAGCCTGACGGGGTATTATCTGCGCGAAAAGCTCACAAACAATAAAGCCTGAGCACAAGAACACAAACATTCTGTCAAAGGAACAGTTACACATTAGCTGAACAAATATTAGTGGACACCGAACGCAATCCGATCGGACACCGAACGCAACCCGATCGGACACCGTACGCAACCCGATCAGATTCCGAACGCAACTCGATAAGACACCGACCGCATATAGATAGTTTGCGGTCGGTGTTTTTTTATATCTACAAACTTAAAAGCGTAAACCAACTGGCAAACAAAGACACAATATATAGCCGCAAAGGAAATAAACGTTAAAAAATTACTACACAAATTGAAAAAACACAGGCAAATAGGCTTGCAAGTAAAGATTTTTATGTAAGTTTGCATACGACAAACAATAAACCTAAAGCTATGATATACGTAACCTTACCTACTACCACGGAAGAAAAGCGATTAACGTACTATCTTGCTATGGAGGAATACGTTGCAAGACACATGGAAAGCGACGATTATTTCTTTATGTGGCAAGTCACCCCTACCGTTATATTTGGACGTAATCAGCTCATTCAGAGCGAAGTAAACCTGAAATACTGCCGCACACATGGCATAAACACATTCCGCAGAAAAAGCGGTGGAGGCTGCGTATATGCCGACAAGAGCAACATTATGTTCTCGTACATCACGCATGACGAGAACGTGAACCTCACGTTCAGCAAATACATAGGTATGGTTGTCGAAATGCTGCGCAAGCTCGGAGTGCCGGCTACAGCAAGCGGACGCAACGACATCATGATAGGCGACCGTAAGGTGTCTGGCAATGCGTTCTACCACATCCCGGGCCGCAGCATCGTGCACGGCACTATGCTCTACGACACCAACATGCAGAACATGGTGGGCGCCATCACGCCGTCTGACGAGAAACTTGTGTCGAAGGGTATAAATAGTGTCAGACAGCACATCACGCTGCTCAAAGACCACATCGAGATGGATATTGAGGCGTTCAAAACATTCGTGAAGAACGACCTCTGCAGCAGAGAAGTAGTGCTCGACGAGGCTGCAATGGACGAGATTTCGCGCATCGAAGAGGAATATCTCACACCCGAATTCATCTACGGCAACAACCCCAGATACAACATACAGCGCCAAGGTCGAATAGAAGGCGTGGGCGACTTTGTCGTGAACATCGAGATGAAGAACGACGTAATAAAGGATGTGGACATCAAGGGCGACTACTTCCTTGTGGGCGATATCGGACAGCAGGTGATAGCTCCACTCATCGACCGACATCTCACTAAAGAAGACCTCGAAGCAGCCCTGCCCGACCGCCTCGACGATGTAATACTGAATATGAAGAAAGCCGACTTTGTCGGATTGCTACTAAATAAATAATGTATACGAATCAAACCTAAACACTACTAATATGGAAAAGAAAACATGTCTCTATGACAAACACGTGGCTCTCGGAGCCTTGATGCAACCGTTTGGCGGATTCATCATGCCTATCCAGTATTCTAACATTACTGACGAGCACAACGCTGTACGCCAGCATTGTGGCGTGTTCGACGTGTCGCACATGGGCGAAGTAACGGTTAAGGGTCCGGACGCAGAGCGCTACGTGAGCCATATCTTCACAAACGACGTGCGTGGAGCTGAGCCTGGCAAGATTTTCTACGGCATGATGTGCTACGAGAACGGTGGCACCGTTGACGACCTCTTGGTTTACAAGATGGCTGAAAACGACTTCTTCCTCGTTATCAATGCTGCAAACATCGACAAGGATGTAGAGTGGATGAAGAGCCACTTGGAAGGTTTCGACGTAGAGTTCGAGAACCGCTCAGAATACTACGGACAACTCGCTGTGCAAGGTCCGGAGGCAGAACAAGTAGTAGAGGAAGTGCTCGGATTGGAGTGCAAGGACCTCGTATTCTATACAACAAAGACCATCGACGTAGCAGGCGAGACAATCATCATAAGCCGCACCGGTTATACTGGTGAGGACGGATTCGAAATCTATGCTTCTCACGCTTTTATCAACGAGCAGTGGGATAAGCTCATGGCTTCGGGCCGCTGCAAGCCTTGCGGACTCGGTTGCCGCGACACTCTGCGCTTCGAGGTTGGTCTGCCGCTCTACGGCGACGAGCTGTCAAGCGAGATTTCGCCGGTAATGGCAGGCTTGAGCATGTTCTGCAAGCTCGACAAGCCTGAGTTTATCGGTAAGGAGGCGCTTGCCGCTCAGAAGGCTGAAGGCGTCAAGCAGAAGGTTGTGGGCATCGAGCTCAACGACCGCGCTATCCCGCGTCACGGCTATAAGGTGCTTCACGAGGGTGAAGTCATCGGCGAGGTTACAACCGGCTACCACACTATATCTTCAGACAAGTCGGTCTGCATGGCTCTCATCGACGCACGCTTCGCAAAGCTCGGCACAGAGCTTGAGGTTCAGATCAGAAAGAAGACCTTCCCGGGCGTTGTTGTAAAGAAGAAGTTCTATGACAAGCACTACAAGAAGTAATCACATAACAATTCATAGAAGGGTATGGCATCCGTGCCATACCCACGCACCCCTATCTGCACATTCTATAATACAAGAATAAAATTTAAACTAAATAACAATTAAAAAACAAATCTATTATGGCAAAAGTAATTGAAGGACTCTTCTATTCAGAGTCACACGAATATGTAAAGGTTGAAGGCGATTTCGCTTATGTAGGCATCACCGACTATGCTCAGCACGCATTGGGCAACGTGGTTTACGTTGACATGCCTGAGGTAGACGACGAGGTTGAAGCTGATGAGGACTTCGGTGCTGTAGAAAGCGTGAAGGCTGCCAGCGACCTTATCTCTCCGGTTTCGGGTACTGTGGTTGAAGTGAACGAGGCTCTCGAGGACAAGCCAGAGCTCCTCAACGAGGATGCTTTCGAGAACTGGATCATGAAAGTTCAGATGTCAGACAAGTCTGAGCTCGACGCTCTGATGGACGCTGCTGCATACGAGGAGTTGTGCAGCAAAGAGTAACTGAAGCACATCAAATCAACCATTGTCGAGCTTAAGGCTCGACAATAAACCGATCAAACTATGAACTTCAAATTTTTTCCACAGACCAAGGAAGAAATAGAACAGATGCTCAAGCAGGCCGGCATGAATTCGCTCGACGATCTCTATGCCGACGTGCCTGAGCAGATTCGCTTCCGTGGTGAATACGATTTGCCCGATCCGATGAGCGAAACAGAGATTCGCTCGTTGTTCGAGAAGCTCGGTGAAAAGAATCGCCGACTTACTGTGTTTGCTGGAGCAGGATGCTACGACCACTACACACCAGCTGTAGTGCCAAACATCATCTCGCGCTCAGAGTTTCTCACAAGCTACACTCCGTACCAGGCTGAGATTTCGCAGGGTACACTCCACTATATCTTCGAATACCAGAGTATGATGGCAGAACTCACCGGCATGGATGTTTCAAACGCATCTATGTACGACGGTTCTACCGCTACGGCTGAGGCTGCAATTATGGCTCTTGCTTCTACAAAGAAGACCGACACGGTGCTTGTATCGGCTTCGGTAGACCCAAAGGTGCTTAATGTAGTGAAGACTTACGCTCACTTCCACGGCTTCAACGTGGAGCTTATCGCAGAAAACGACGGTGCTACCGACAAGGCACAGATGGACCCTCGCCTCGAAAAGGGCGGCGTGGCTGGCGTAATCGTTCAGCAGCCTAACTATCATGGCATTGTTGAAGACTTCAGCGGCTTTGCCGATTCATGTCATGCACATAAGTCGTTGTTCATCGTGAACAGCGTGGCTGCCGACCTCGCATTGCTTAAGACTCCAGGCGAATGGGGTGCTGACGTAGCAGTAGGCGACGGACAGTCGTTGGGCATTCCGATGTCATTCGGCGGTCCGTCTGTAGGCTATATGTGCTGCACCGAAAAGCTCATGCGCAAGATGCCGGGCCGTATCGTTGGCAAGACTGTAGACAATCGCGGACAGCGCGTGTTCGTTCTCACATTGCAGGCTCGCGAACAGCACATCCGCCGTCAGAAAGCTACATCTAACATCTGCTCTAACGAGTCGCTCATGGCTCTCTTCGTTACTATCTATATGTCTGTAATGGGCAAGGAAGGTGTGAAGGAAGCTGCGCAGATGTCATACGACGGCGCTCATTATCTGCATGACGCTTTGATTGCAACCGGTTTGTTCTCAGACAAATACGAGCGTCCGTTCTTCAATGAGTTCTGCGTTAAGTACAACGGCGATGTCGACCGCTTGCAGCAGCGTTTCATCGAGAACGGCATCTTAGGCGGTGTGAAGGTTGACGCTGACACATTGATGTTTGCCGTTACCGAAAAGCGCACGAAGGAAGAAATTGATAAACTCGTTAATATTGCAAAGGAGGAAAAGCTATGAACAATCGTCTTTATGGAAACTTGATTTTTGAGTTGTCTAAACCCGGACGCTGTGGCTATTCGCTCCCAAAGAACGAGTTCGGACACCATGAGGTGCCGGCAGAAATGCGTCGTTGCGAAGATGCTAAATTGCCAGAGTGTGACGAACTGACCGTGGTACGCCACTACACAAATCTTAGCGCAAACAACTTCGGCGTTAACAACGGCTTCTACCCTCTCGGTAGCTGTACTATGAAGTACAACCCTATCATCAATGAGGAGATAGCTGCTTTGCCGCAGTTCGCAGCATTGCACCCATTGCAGCCTGAGGACACATGTCAGGGAGCATTGCAGGTATACTATGATATGCAGAAGGCTCTCTCTGCAATAACCGGTTTGGAGGAGTTCACACTCAATCCGTTCGCAGGTGCTCATGGCGAGCTTACCGGTTTGATGGTCATCCGTGCGTATCATCAGAGCCGTGGCGACTTGAAGCGTACAAAGGTTATTGTGCCCGACTCGGCTCACGGCACAAACCCGGCTTCGGCTGCTGTCTGTGGCTTGGAGATTGTAGAAGTGAAGTCTACAGCTCAGGGCGTGGTTGACGTTAACGACCTTCGCGGTCTGCTCGACGACACCGTAGCTGCTGTGATGATGACAAACCCAAATACATTGGGACTCTTCGAGCGCGAAATACCTGAGATACAGAAGCTCGTTCACGAGTGTGGCGGCTTGATGTACTACGACGGAGCTAACCTCAACCCGATGCTTGGCGTTTGCCGTCCGGGCGATATGGGCTTCGATGTTATGCACATCAATCTGCACAAGACTTTCTCTACACCTCACGGCGGTGGCGGTCCTGGTTCAGGTCCGGTCGGCGTGCGTAAGGGACTGGAGCAGTTCTTGCCTGTACCGAAGGTTGAGAAGGTGGGCGATCGTTATCGCATTGTAACTACAAACGGTCAGGACTTCAACGTGCATGTTGGCGAGTTCTTCGGCAACTACGCAGTTATGCTCCGCGCATACACATACATCCTCACTCTCGGCAAGGAACACATCCGCATGGTTGGTCCGCTTGCTACACTCAATGCCAACTATATCAAGGAGGCACTTAAGGATGTATACGAGTTGCCCATACCGACAGTCTGCAAGCATGAGTTCGTATTCAACGGCTTGAAGGACAAGTCAACGGGTGTGACAACAATGGACGTAGCAAAGCGTTTGCTCGACTACGGTTATCACGCTCCTACGATCTACTTCCCGTTGCTGTTCCATGAGGCAATGATGATTGAGCCGACAGAAAACGAAAGCAAAGAGACGCTCGACGAATTCATCGCTGTTCTGCGTAAGATTGCAGAGGAAGCAAAGACAAATTCGGAAGAGGTGAAGACAGCTCCGCACAACACTCCGACAGGTCGTGTTGACGACGTGCTGGCTGCTAAGCAACCGATACTTACTTGGAAGCAGCTTTCCAACTAATTAACCATAAAGGGTGTGCTAAAATAGAACATAAGTCAAATAGGGCTCAGCCCGATATATTCTATTTTGGCACACCTTTTTTAATATAAACTGTAAACAAAATGACTAAAACAAATCTCATCATTATAGGTTCGGGCCCCGGAGGCTATCGTGCTGCGCACTATGCTGCGCAACATGGACTCACCGTGACCATCATTGAAGCAGCCGAGGCTGGTGGCACATGCTTGAACCGCGGCTGTATACCGACAAAGACTCTCTGTCGAAACGCAGAATTTGTAGACACCATGCAGCATGCTGATGTCTTCGGCGTAGCGCTTGACGGTTTCCAACTTCAATTCCCGAAGGTTATTGAGCGCAAGCAGCAGGTTGTTGAACAGCTGCGTAGCGGCATCGAGACGCTGATGCAGACTCCTGGCATTACTTTCGTTCGTGGCTTTGCTCACTTCAAGGATAGCAAGACTGTTGTTGTAGGCGAAGAAGAGTATACAGCCGACAACATTATGATAGCTACGGGCAGCGACTCAAAGTGTCCGCCTATTGAAGGCACAACATTGCCGGGCGTTATCACCTCTACAGAACTTCTCGACATCGACCATATTCCTGAGCGCTTGTGCATCATCGGCGCAGGAGTTATCGGCATGGAGTTCGCTTCCGTGTTCAGCAGTTTCGGTAGCAAGGTGAGTGTGATTGAGTTCCTCAAGGAGTGTTTGCCGGTTCTCGATTCGGACATCGCAAAGCGTCTGCGCCAGACTATCGGCAAGCGCGGCGTAGAGTTCTCTATGCAGTCGGCTGTTAAGTCAATCGCAGAGACAACTACAGAGGACGGTAAGCGCCAGCTCACAGTAACGTACGAGAAGAAGGGCAAGCCTGCGCAGGTGGATGCAGACGTTGTGCTCATTGCAACCGGTCGCAAGCCGAACATCGAAGGTCTTGACCTCGAACTCGCAGGCGTTGAATACTCGCCGAAGGGAATCGCAGTAGACGATGATTTCCGCACAAATGTTGAAGGCATATACGCAATAGGCGACGTGAACGGTCGTTGTATGCTCGCTCATGCAGCAACATTCCAGGGTCTGCATGTAGTGAACAAGATTCTCGGTAAAGAAGACGATATCAAGTTTGACGTTATGCCGTCTGCTATCTTCACTTATCCCGAAGCTGCAAGCGTAGGAAAGAGCGAAGATCAGCTGAAAGCGGAAGGTTGCGAATACGAATGCCGCAAGGGTTTCCACCGTTCAAACGGCAAGGCTCTTGCTATGAACGAAACAGATGGTATGGTGAAGTTGTTTGTCGACAAGGCAGACGGAAAAATTCTCGGTTGTCATGCTTTCGGAGCACATTCTTCCGACATGGTGCAGGAGATTTCGGCTCTCATGAATCAGGGCGCAACCATTACAGACCTCGCCAACTGTATCCACATACATCCCACTTTGGGCGAGATTCTGCATGATATCGCTCTATAACAAAAGACATCATCGAACAAATCGATACAAAAAATAAATGAGGCTATAGGACAATGGTTCTATAGCCTCATTCATTTTTCAAAGTTAGTCTACCCTACTTAATGCAGTCGGTCGTATTATCTGTTTGTTACCACAACCTTCTTGCCGCTGACAATATACACGCCTGGTGTCAGATTCTGAAGGTTGTCACCAACATAAACGCCATTGATATTATAGACCTTTTGACTATTCGACTGCGAATTAACTTCAACATCAACAATACCATCAACGATGGTTTCTGTATCATAACTCAACACCTGATCTACTGCTTTTCTTGGAATGATGAAATACACTCTTGTGCCCTTCATTCTGTGATCATTTTCAGAAGGTCTGAAGAACGTATTGTTGTCGCCAAGGAACAGATTCGTACCATCGGGATTCAATTCGGTTGCCTGATATGTACCCTTCATGAAATATCCATCTGCACCAACCTGCAAATCAGGATGTGCAGCCATATCAATCTTCACATTTTCAAAGAGAAGATTATCAAGATTCTTATTGGGCTTAATCAGATATGGAACACCAGCCGCCAAATCGTAAACAGGCTTGAAGTACATAACCGTTCCATCCTCCATGTGGTCGAATGTTCTCAATTCTACTTTCTTGCCTCCAAAGACCTCAACCAACTGCTCCTTCGCAACGTTGAAAGGCAAACAAATAGTGTACCATGTATCATCAGCAACAAACGATCTCTTCAATTTGAAATGCACGGCAGTCTGGTCATACTCCTTAATCTTGGCATCAGCCTCAAAGTCTGTATCAGAAATCTCAAGAGAAGGCACGGGGTTTATGAATATCTCGATCTTTTTGATGTAGCAGATTCCTTCTGTTTTAATGGTAAATGGCTTAGAATCAGGAATATTCACAGTAAATTCATACTCAGAAAGACCAGTAACTTCACCTGAACCATTTTTAAAATAATCTGGTGCCTCATTATTTAATATATAAGGCATAGATACATTAGTATTTTGTTCAAAAGTTACTCTTATAGCATACCCATTTGGAGCAAAAAAATCAGGACTATTAACATTTCCTCCACCTCCTATAGAGGTCAAAAACCCCTTGTAAATCCTATGTTTACGAAAACTATGTGTCTTAAATTCATAGTAATCTCCATTATCTGCCTTAAATTGATAGTTTTTCTGCAGACCATCATTGGCAATCTCCGTAGGCATATTATAAAACGCATCATTGTCTGCCGAGAACACAATTGTTGCCTCACTCAATCTGTCTTGATACGTCAGAGTATAAGAACCCTCCGACTCCTTATACAAGTCTGAGCCAGCATATTTTGCCGTTATCGTTGTTGTACCAAATCCGTTTAATGTGATTGCACCAGTAGACTCATCAACTGATGCAACCTTCTTATTGCTACTTGAATATGAAAGTTTTGCATCAGCAATAGTCTGGCCATTTTGAAGTGTCACACTTGCTGTAGGCAAAGAATATTCCTTACCTTTATATATTGTCAAATCCTTTGAACTGAACGTTACAGAAGTAGATTGCTTTATTGCCGATTGTGAGCCTTCAGCTTTATATATTGCAAGCATTCGTCGAGGAGCATCGTGATAAGTGTAATCATAGCATGAGAAGCCAGTACCCTCTGCAAAAAGAAACGCTTTCTTTACTTTATTTTCAAATACTATTTCAGCATGTGTTTTATCTATTGCTATAGTAGCCTTAGATGTATTATCAGGAATTGATTTTAAATCTGTAACATTAGGTGAAGAAGGTGTTGATCCGTTAGACAAATATAACCCATCAGCCGTCTTCAGATAGTAATACTTCGTTGAAGTAGTCTTTTCAAGTGTAAGAATTGTAACGATATTACTTGTTGTAGCAACACCATTACCAATAAGAATATCGGTAAAGTTAAAATATTTCACACCATTCCAAGTAGAAATGGCCTTAGACAATTCTTCATTCACCACAATAAACCGATCGCCATCATTCAATTCTTTGATACTATTAATACGAGTGAAAGTTTGTTCTTCTGCATGCACAGACATGCCTGTTCCCATAATAAGACATACGAGAACAAACAGATAATTGAAAAACTTCAATTTGATAGTCATTTAGTGATTAGTTAAATTAAAAATGGACGAAGGCGTCCAAACATAAACGAGCACACTTCATGCAATTGGTTTTATCACACAAAGTGTGCCAGTCTATATTCTATAATGTTTACTGATGCTGCTCACGAAGCAAGTCATTCACAGTCTTCACGGGATTGAATGTGCCGATTGGCACCTCAACGAAGATTGTGTTCCAGTCGCTCATTGCGCCATTCCAAAGACCCGGAAGTTCGAGAGCCTTAAGTTCCTTGCCGTTCTTGCTCTTAGAAGAGATGAAGCCTGTCTTCTTGTCGACATACTCCGGAAGGTTGAAGCGATTGCCCTTGTAGTCCTTTGTAGCACAAACAAGGTCAACTGGGTTAAAGTGTGTGCCTTCCTTGAACATGCGTACATACTCCTCGTTGTTTGTATCAATCTGGCTCGACTCAAGAATCTGCGGACTAACAGTTCCGTCGTTGTTGTAGCAGAGGAACGGACCGCCACCAGGCTCGCCTACATTCTTCACTACACCACAAACGCGGATAGGTCTATTGAACTTAGTCTTGAGGTATTCAGCCAATTCGGCATCTGCCAGTTCTGCAGCGCCAGCCTTCTTGCAGCACAATGTTGTCTCAACGAAACGTAGCATCTCTGTAAGTTTCTCGCGAGAAGGCACGCCAGCCTCGAGTTCGCGCAGATAATCGAACACCTGTTTCTGAGTATCAACGAGAACGCCAGCAATAAGCTTCTTGTACAAAACAGTCTCGTCCTTGATTCTATCTGGCACAACGTTGTCGATATTCTTGATGAACACAACGTCAGCCTCAATCTCGTTGAGGTTCTCGATGAGTGCGCCATGACCGCCCGGACGGAACAGCAATGTGCCGTCTTCGTTGCGGAACGGAGTGTTGTCTGTGTTTGCAGCTATTGTGTCTGTGCTCGGCTTCTGCTCAGAGAAACTTACGTTGAACGTAACGTTGAACTTCTTCTCCATGTAAGGCAGACTCTCTGCCACCTTCTTCTTGAAGAGTTCGAGATGGTCGTGCGAAACCGTGAAGTGAATGTTAGCCTTACCGTCAGAGCAAGCATAGAGCGCTGCTTCTACGAGATGCTCCTCCATCGGAGTGCGCGGACCATCCTCATACTGATGGAACAGCAGCAAGCCCTTCGGCAACTGACCATAGTTCAAGCCCTTTGCCTCAAGCAGGTTTGCTACGACAGCCTTATACTTGCCGTGCTTGATAAGGTCGCAAACACATTCGCCTTCGTTCTCCTTGCACTTTGCGCAAAGAGCCTTCTTGAAAGCGAACTTCTTGATATTGTCGAAGAAGAACTTCTCGAAGTCGGTAGTCGGCTCGTCATAGTCGGCAGAAAGGAACGCAAAGAGATTCTTGAACATACGGCTCGCAGCTCCACTTGCCGGCACGAACTTCACGATAGTATGCTGGTCGCTAAGATAAGCGCTCCAATCGTTAACGTACTTCTCAACTTGCGCAGAGTCTGGCGAGAAGATGCCGTTGCCTACTGCTGCTGCAGCTTCAATCTTCAAGAACGGGAATCCTTCCTTAATCTGTGTGAGTTGATGCTCGATAGCCTCGGGTGTAATGCCTCGCTGTGCTATCTGGGTTAAATCTTGGTTAGAAAACATAATATTGTAGTTTTAAGAATTAAATTCAAGACTTGGCTTAACACATACAAATGTAAGGACTTTTTCTCAAATGAGGGAAAAAAACGCCCATTATTTTATGAATTAGAATTATTATTTATAATTTTGTGGTGATATTATCTCCGACAATGATTGAATCGTATTTGCAT
>ERZ1031897.371-NODE-371-length-16485-cov-5.424711_pt1 | contig 16485 bp, 15 predicted proteins | sample MGYA00517881_ERZ1031897 | MGnify/ENA primary metagenome ERZ1031897 (study PRJEB33719, sample SAMN04261280) | wastewater metagenome | biome: rural village; feature: human; material: feces | host: Homo sapiens | place: El Salvador | collected 2013-01-07 ... | reverse complement strand
GTATATAGTAAAATCAAGAGTGCAAGCTTTAAAAGGAAATGTTAAGGTAGTAGATAGTGAATTTGGAAATATTGGTACGACAATTCGTGTTGAGTTGCCTTTTAAAAATAAAAAATAATGGAAAAAGATTTCTATATAATTATCGTTGATGACAATATGAAACCAACTGATCCATTCATTATGTGGATGAAGAGAAAAGTGTTGAATGCAGATGTTGTTTCCTATAGAACAGTAGAATATGCTTTGGGTTTCATCTTTGAACATTTGGAGGAGAACATGATAATATTTTAGATTGCAAGTTTAATATGGGACTGCAAGGTGTTGATGGATTGAAAAGAATTCGTGAAAAAACATCTCTTGTAAGTATTGTCATGATGTCTGCAAATTCTCTTAATCAAATGGAAAATTCGGAGTTAGAAGCAATGATTAATTCTGATAAATTGTATTTTATAAAAAATGATGATTTAAGGAAAGCAGAGGAACTCGTTGCAAAAATTCAAAATAAATGGGTTTCTGAATTGGATTGCGTCTTAGAGCAATGGGTTAAGAGTCACAATAGTGAATTTCGCAGCAAACCATATATGGCAACTTCTGATGGAGTGTTGTCCTTAAATGATGTTTTAGTTCGAATAAGAAATAGAACACCGTTGGGACTTAAATTAGAAAAGCAGATATTGCAAGTTGCAGTTGATAGTTTGACTAAAGATATAAGGAAAAATGATAGATGTAATTAGCTTTACTGACGAAAAAGACAAAAAATTAGGTACGTATTTTCAAGATAGTAAAAATAGTCTAATTAATAATATAGGGTCGTTAGACGATGTTTGTGTTCTAAAAGAGGTTGGCTCCGAAATTTGCACAATGTCTAATGTTAATCAGATAATGTCAAATATAAATAATAAATGTATATGTGCAGTTTATACTCATGGTAACCCTTTTGCATTTATGGCAAATGGAAAGTCTTACATAACCAAGGAGAATACTCTGCATTTTAAGGATACATTTGTTTATTCTACAGCTTGTTTGACTGCAAGGGATATAGGAAAACAGTTGGTAGATGATGGTTGCTTGGCTTTTGTCGGATTTAAAGAAGAATCACAAGTCTTGTGCGATCCGGATTATGCAAACGTTATAATGAATTGCGATCAAGCTTGTTTATTTGCCTTCTTAAATGATAATATAAATTTAAAGGAAGCTCTCAAACTGGCTATTACTTATTATAATACGCAAATTGAAAACTGCTCAAGAAATGATAATATTATTTTGCAATCAATACTTATTGCTAACAGAGAAGCACTTTGTATGTATGGTGATGAGACTTTGACACGTAATGATTTTAACCATTAATTATTTTCATTATTATGCTTACAATATCAATTGAAATTAAGAGCAAATAGCGAACAGCATGCTTTTTCTTTTGTACTGGCAACACTTCATGGTGATGTAGTGTATTCTCTGTTTACATTATGAATATTTCAATGACCATATTGTCACTCTCTCTCTTTGTAGCCTTTGCAATAGGAGCTCTCATAGGCTATATCTTTCGTTAAGCACTCAAATTAAGGCTTAACGTACCTAAAGTGACCGCTTACAAAAATCAACAATATAATGATAAATACAGCCCTCACATATGGCATTATTCACTATTTTGTGATGTTGGGTAGGAGGACGGATCCTAATCCGATAGCTACGCTCCCGCCTTTATGTATGAGGCATAACTTACTTCACTATTTGACGAGTTTGCCTCATAATGTGTATCATTATCTGCATGGTTGCGACTATTTGCAGCGTGTGATGCTATCTGGGGAAAAAAGCGGATTGGAAGTAGATTTCATATTTAATGATTCTATAGAAGAGCCATCATTCAGTATGGTGCTTTCTAAAGGGTTGAATGTGTTTCTTATCTGCACCGATAACGATGATGAACTCATTGAGATGAATATTAGTCTGTCGAGAGTCTGTACTAAAAACTGCCTTTTCTGGCTTGATGAGAAAAAGAAGGAGATATTTATCATGCCGAGGGTTGTGACATCCGCTGAGGAGTTCTGGGATTACTTATTTGAGTATGCGCAACCGTTGATGAAAGACATTGAAACTCCGCTTTGTGTGCCTCTTTGTGGTGGTAGTGTTGAATTCCCATATTTTAGGCCAGCAAACATCACTTTCTTTACTTTGGCATCTGCCTTGGGAAACTGGGGTATAGGTTCTTATGTCAATAGTCACAAAGAAAAAGAGATTCAGATCAAAAAAACGCAAGAGGCTCTGGCGGACATGTATGGATGGAAGAGGCAAGAAAAAGCTGTTGATATATTAAGTCAGCTTTATGGATTATGTCAGGATGCTTTTAAAACGGCTTCTGGCAAAACTATAGGATTCCCTGATCAGAACTATCCGCCAATTGTTATTGCTGCACCATATACTACGAAGGATGTAAGGGATTTGTTTAAGATGATGGCTAAGAGCGAGAAACCACTTCAATCAATAGACAAGGTGGTAGAAATGGAACAGACGCCCAACTATTGCTATGATGTCAAAGTAGGAAATGTAGAGAATGATCTTCGAAAAATAGACGACTTTATCCGTCTCTTTCATGTAAGTAGACTGGACTTTCTAGACATTGTGGCGAATTTGCATTGCTCATTCCGTTTTTCTCCCTATTTACGATTGCCTTTACTTTGTAAAAGTCTCAATACGGAATTGTCGTTTGTAAGTGCAAAGAACAATATGCAGTTGGCCTATTCTAAAGACCGCATGGCATACAATAAAGCCATCCATAAAGTTGGAGAGACGATGGCGCAAAAGCTGTTGGCCCCTAAAACGGCAAAGATGCTGGAAAAGATGCCTGCACAGATAGTAGCCATGACAGACCTCCCGATAGAGTGGATGGAAGTGAATGGAGTTCCACTTGGCTTTACACACGATGTTTGCCGTATGCCAGAAACACCATCTTCAGGGATGTTGACTCACTATGGTATAGCAAGGTTTTCAAATATTTACAGAATACCTGAGGATATTTTGTCGAAAACTCTTGTGGTGTATGGTTGTAGGGAAGATGCGTTTAAGAAATGGCAAGACAAAGCAGATATCTGCGCCCAGACATTAGGTGCTAAAACTGTTGTTTGTCAGAGTATAGATGAGTTTGAAAAGGCTGTTAAGCAGCATAAGCCGGACTTGTTGATTATTGATACTCATGGCGGAACGGATCTTAGAAATCATCAAAGTTTTATATACATGGGCGATGATAAGGTGTATCCCAAAGACATTTCTACAAGAGGAATATCAGCCAGGCTGGTGTTTATCTCTGCATGCAATACAGCTCCATGTTATAATGATGTAAATACTGTAGCCAATGCACTTCTTGAAGTGGGCGCATCTGCAGTGACTTCTTCTTATCTGCCTTTGGATGTTATGGAATCATCAACGCTGTATATACGTATTCTGAATCAACTGAATCAAGCTGCACGGCAGGATATACACCGAAACTGGTTAGCCTTTATTTCTCATATACTAAGGACGTCGTTTATCATGACACCACTAGTGGAAAATGCTCAAAAGAAAAGTCCAGAGTCAATGGATCCGATGCTGTTAGGTAAGGTAAACATGTTATCAATGTCTTTTGAGAATAGGGCAGAGCTATACAGAAAACTCAAGGGTGGTGAGAAGGTGGAAGGATTGAAATATGATTTTTCGAAGGTAGTTCCTCATTATCTGATGTATACTACTATAGGTAGGGCGGATCTCATCATGTTTGAGTCGTCTATGAAGAAGAGGAAAGAAGAGTACGAGAAGATGATGAAGGATGAATAATTTAGTAATGATTATGCCACGTCCTAAAAAGTCAAAATCCAGCTTTAAAAAGATGGTCAGGCCTGTTGGTTCCACGCTCGCCATTATTTGGCGGATATCTATTTGGTAGATTCGCTATTTTGGAGATGGTACGGATGCAGAGGTATCGAAAACTTCCCAAGCCGTCTTTGGGTGACTATATATTGCAGGTTATCTTTAATTTGCAATCAGATTTCCCAGGAACAGAATTCTTTGGTGCAGAAACCTTTTTAAAAGAGGCAACAATCAATCATGGAATTTCTAAAGAGGTTGTTATGGAATTAGATGTAGATGCGTATAAGAAAATAGTGGATTCTATTGTTCGATATGCTGCCAAATTGAAAAGGGTATCTATAGAGAAAATACTTGATTCTATATAGCAATGGTTAGGGCAAAAAGGTATGATGCCTACAGAATTGAAAAAGGAGTTCTTTGAAAGTTATTATGATGAAAAAGTCAAAATAGGTGATAGACATGAGAAAAAACGCTTTGCTGTGGTTCTTACCCAGATTTTAGCAAAATACTATAAGAGTAAAGGCTAAATCCAAACAAAAAAAAGTTAAAACAAAAATAATCAATGGCTCTCCAGCCCCTGTTTATAAGGGGTTGGAAGCAATTGAGTGCTTACATTTACTTGATATGAGAAGTTTTGAACAAATACAATTAACATTGGGAATAGAGGACAGTTTAGTTCCTATAGACGAATTGATTTCAATTCTTGATGGTTTCCAAGGAGTTACTCTTTCGATAAATGAAACTTTAAATAAAACCTATTCATGTGGCTTTGATAAAGTAACAGTACAAGTATTAGGGTTTGAACATGGAAGCTTTAGAATACCATTTAGTATTGATAAATTTTCTGAACACATATTGTGTCCTGTATTATCTACAGTTATAGGTAGTTTGATAGTTTGGTATTTGACAACAGATAATAATCAAATGAGTATCCAACTGCCAAATGAACAAGTTTCGATAGATAGAACAGAATTTGATTGTAATAAAAAGGTTAGAGATTCTGTAAATAAAATAGCAAAAACTGTTATAAACTCAGAAAAAATTTCTAATTTGTCATTAAAGTATAGAGATGAGGATAACCAAGAGGTGTCAGTGCAGATAGACAAAAATCAGCTCGCTAATAGAATAACAGATATTGAAGGAGATGTGGTTATTCAAAACATATCAAATGTGCGACTTGAAATTGTATCGCCAACTTTGGAAGCAAAGTCTGTACAATGGAAGGTACGTTATGAAGGTAAGGTTCGTTCAATGAAAATGAATGATTTGGGATTCTTGGAGTTGATTGGGAGAAGAGACATTGCTTTTAGCAAAGGAGACATTATAACTTGTAATATCCAAATCACAGAAATAACAGAGATTGATGGTAGTGTAAAATTAAAATATGCAATAACGCAAGTTCATAATTTCCCACATTATCACAGAGTTATTAATGCTGAAGAACAAAACTTGAATCTAGAATAGTTGTAATGTAAGTATTCTTTTACCTTTGTATCGTCAATTTAAATATTCATATAGTACAAGAAAAGAAGCAAATAAGCTGCAAGCCAAAGTTCACCGAGGTCGTAATCGGTGAGAACTTAGATATTCTAGAGATACCATTAGATAACAATGAAACAGAGTCTCTAATCTGCGACATGGTAAAAGGGTATGAAGTCTAACTTATTTATGTGTTGGAAAGTATAAAGGCAATGTCAGAGGATAAACTTTATACTCTTTTTCTCGAGTTTTGGGATGATGAAGAATAATAAAAAATGAAATTAAATTTTAGTCAAGTTATGGTATAACCTCCACTGGCATTAGCTGGTGGAGGGCTAAGCCTTATATACGGATATGTAATATGAGGTGATACCGAATAATAACCATAAATATATGTGTGGAATAGTAGGATATATAGGACAAAACGAAGCATATCCAGTCCTGATAGCAGGACTGAAGAAACTCGAATATAGAGGATATGACAGTGCCGGAGTAGCACTCGTCAATGGAGAGGACAAACTCAATGTCTATAAGACAAAGGGCAAGGTGGCAAACTTGGAAGAACTCGCAGCAGACAAAGACTGCGGAGGCCATATCGGTATAGCCCACACCCGATGGGCAACACATGGCGAACCATCAGCCGAAAATGCACATCCCCATGTCAGTATGAGTGGTGACCTGGCTTTGGTACATAATGGCATCATCGAGAACTACCAGGTGCTGAAAGAACAACTCATAGCACGCGGTTATCAGTTCAAGAGTACAACAGATACCGAGGTGCTGGTACAGTTGATAGACTCATACTATCAGCAGAATGGCAAAGATTTGGTGTCAGCCGTTTGCCAGTCACTGAACGATGTTGTGGGCGCCTATGCCATTGCAGTTATTGAATGCAAGAACCCCACTCACATTGTGGCAGCCCGTCAGTCAAGTCCATTGGTGGTAGGAGTAGGAGCCGACAAGCAAGACTTCTATATCGCCAGTGATGCCACTCCTATCGTAGAATATACCGACCAGGTAGTCTATCTCGAAGACGGTCAGATAGCAGAAATCAGAATCGGTAAGGATATAGAGATGATCAATCTCAACCATAAGTTATGCGATTATGACATCAAGACCGTAGACCTCGACATCTCCAAACTCAGCAAGGGAGGCTTCGACCATTTCATGCTGAAAGAGATCTACGACCAGCCCCAGTGCCTGAAAGACTGTATGAGTGGTCGCCTGTTTGCGGATAAGGACAATCCATCCAACAACCACATCGTGTTGTCAGCCCTTACAGACTATAAAGACCGACTCATGTCAGCCAAGCATATCATCATCGTGGCATGCGGAACAAGTTGGCATGCAGCCCTCATCGGTAAGCAGCTCATAGAGAAGATGTGTCGCAAGCGAGTAGAAGTAGAATATGCCAGCGAGTTCCGTTATGGCGAACCCGTCATCGAATCTGATGATGTAGTGATAGCCATAAGCCAGAGTGGCGAGACTGCCGACACCTTGGCAGCCATTCAACTTGCCAAGCAGCATGGAGCATTGATCTTCGGCATCGTCAATGGCGTAGGCTCATCCATCGCCCGAGAGACAGATACAGGCATCTACATTCATGTGGGACCCGAGATAGGAGTAGCGAGTACCAAGGCCTTCACCGGTCAGGTCACCGTCCTTACCCTCTTTGCCTTGGCGTTAGGTCATGAGCTTGGCACCCTTTCCGAAAAAGACTATGTAGAGACCATCGCCGAGTTGGCAGAGATACCCGGCAAGATGGAGAAAGTGTTGGAGCAGACGCCATCGATTTCCCGACTGGCTAAAGTATTCACCTATGCACATAATTTCCTCTATCTCGGTCGAGGATTCAACTATCCCGTAGCATTAGAGGGAGCCTTGAAGCTAAAGGAAATCAGCTATATCCATGCCGAGGGCTATCCTGCAGCCGAGATGAAGCATGGTCCGATAGCCTTGGTAGATACCGATATGCCGATCGTCTTCCTTGCCACTCATCACCAGTTGTATGAGAAGATTATCAGCAACATGCAGGAAGTAAAATCCCGCAACGGACGCATCCTGGCTATTGTTACCGAAGGCGACAAACAAGTCAAGGCGATAGCCGATTCTGTGATAGAAGTACCGCAGACCCTCAATGCTTTAGTCCCTCTTCTCAGCGTCGTTCCCCTGCAGATACTGGCGTATTATGTGGCAGTAGATAAGGGATTGAATGTTGATATGCCAAGAAATCTGGCAAAGAGTGTAACGGTAGAATAAAGGCAGAATAAATCCAAATTCTGAAGGACATAGTTAAACATAATCATAGAATCTATGAATAATTTCAAAGATATAAAAATAGCCGTAGCCGGAACAGGCTACGTAGGTCTGAGCATAGCCACGCTATTGTCTCAGCACCATCACGTAACAGCAGTAGATGTAATCCCCGAAAAGGTGGAGAAACTCAACAATAGAGTTTCTCCCATCCAGGACGATTACATTGAGAAGTATCTGGCAGAAAAGAAGCTGAATCTGACAGCAACCCTTGATGGTAAATCTGCTTATAAGGATGCAGACTTTGTGGTGATTGCAGCACCAACCAACTATGACCCTGTAAAGAACTACTTCGATACAACCCATGTCGAAGAAGTGATTGACCTGGTATTGGAGGTGAACCCAGACGCAGTGATGGTTATCAAGAGTACCATTCCTGTAGGCTATACCCGCAGCCTTTACCTGAAGTATGCCAAGAAGGGAGTCAAGAAGTTCAATCTTCTTTTCTCACCAGAGTTCCTTCGTGAAAGCAAGGCTCTCTACGACAACCTCTACCCAAGCCGCATCATTGTAGGCTATCCCAAGATTATCGACCGTCCTGAGTTTGCTGAGGAAAACGAAGCAATCATGCAGGTAACCGATGTTGAGAAGTTGAAGGAAGCAGCCAAGACATTTGCTGCCCTTTTGCAGGAAGGTGCCATTAAGGAAGATATCGATACACTCTTCATGGGCATGAAGGAAGCCGAGGCAGTGAAACTCTTCGCCAACACCTATCTTGCTCTTCGTGTAAGTTATTTCAACGAACTCGATACTTACGCCGAGGTCAAAGGTCTCGATACCAAGGCCATCATTGATGGAGTAGGACTTGATCCACGTATCGGTACCCACTATAACAACCCAAGCTTCGGTTATGGCGGCTATTGCTTGCCAAAGGATACCAAGCAGCTCTTGGCAAACTATGCCGATGTTCCAGAGAACCTGATAGAGGCGATTGTGGAAAGCAACCGTACCCGTAAGGACTATATCGCAGATGCCGTATTGCAGAAAGCCGGTTGGTACAGCTATTCCGAGAACAACCAGTTTGGTGCAGAAGTCAATTCATGCGTCATTGGAGTCTATCGCCTGACGATGAAATCCAATTCCGACAACTTCCGCCAGTCAGCCATACAGGGCATTATGAAGCGTATCAAGGCAAAGGGTGCAGAGGTGATTATTTATGAGCCAACACTCGAAGATGGCAGCACCTTCTTTGGCAGCAAAGTAGTCAATGACTTGGAGACATTTAAGGCTCAGAGCCATGCTATCATCGCCAACCGCTATGATGCCTGTTTAGATGATGTAAAGGATAAGGTATATACCAGAGATATATTTAGAAGAGATTAGAGATAAAAAGGTTGTAAGTTGTCACTTTAGCTGTAAAGTGTATGTTACTGAAGTTTCGCAAGTTTTGCCCCACACGCCCTGAAGGGGCAGAAGCTCTTAGCCCAGGGCATCGCCCTGGGTTATTACGGGTGATAGCCTATCGCCCTGTAAGGGCAAAAGCTTTAAAACTCCAGCAAATGTCGCAATTATAGAAGTTAAAGCCATAAGCCAATAGAGGGAATGTCTTATGTTTATTTTCAAGCCCACAAAGGCTGTTGGCTATAACTTCTGAACTTGCTAAAGTCATTTTTGGGGAATCGTAAGCAGAAAATGCTAAGATTTGATACGAAATCCAAAAAATATTTGTATTTTTGCAATAAATTCGCCCTTCCCTAAGAAGAAAGGGCGATGAATGTAAAATAAAGACACATGTGCAGAGGCTGCGTGCCCAATAAAAACTCAATTATACAATTCAGATGATGCACATTATGAAAAAAGCGACAAAGCTACGACAACCATCGGGTATGGTTGCAGCAAAAGACATAAAGTAGAAAGCGAATATGACGCAGGATTGCTTGAATTCACCTTCTACAGCCGACGTAAGCTACCGCTTACCAAAGGGCATCCACGTTACTGGGGCTGATGACAAATCGGATCCAGCTATAGAAGGAATGCCCTGGGGCTACTTGTTTTTTCACAACAAGACAGCCCAGGCTTTTGAGAAGGAGATGAAAGACCATAACGACCAAAACAATTCTACTATTCCTTGTTTCATTATTCATGATTACAGCTCTTCGATCCAGCCGAACAGAGCGTGAGCATCCAAGCAAGGACATTCCTTAGGCGTGGTGCCGGGCAAATCACGATGCCCCACGATTTTCGCCTTCGGAAACAGCCGGTGAAGGCGAGACAGCACATCAATGATTCTTTCCGTCTGTTCAGGCGTGCGAGTATCACAAGGCTGCGCATGCTCATTCAGTCCACCCTCGTAGCAGATACCGATAGAACAACGGTTGAAAGGTCTCGCATGCGCCCCCACTTCGAGCAGAAAGCGATGTTGCGTCATGCTACCATCCTTGCGGATGTAGAAGTGGTAGCCCACATCATAGAAACCACGGCTCTTATGGTCGCGTCGAAGTTGTTCCACACTATAGTCCTGGTTGCATCGAGTTGCCGAGCAGTGCAAGACCAAAAACTTCACGGAGTCGGCATTCATCATCAGTTTGCCGTCCTCCACTCTGGCGAGGAGTGTGCGTTCATTACGCACCAGCTCCTCTCCAATCGATAAAGGAAATCTTTCTTGAATCATTTTTGATGAATTAAGGGAGTTAAGAAGTTAAGACAACACCTTTGTGGGTGCAAAACATTAAAAGAGAGCACTTGTGCACGAGCTTACGCCCAGTGCAGTCAGTGCAGCGATGATAGCCTGTACAACAGCATTCATGATAGATACCCAAGAAATCTTCTTGGAACCATTGTTGAAATTTTCATTTTGATTATTCATATGCATTTGATTTTAAAATTAAAATAGTGGAGATTGTGCCTGCGCCCGATCGCACTCGGGCGCAGCGCATTCCTCATTCGGGATTATTCACCATCTCCGGTGCCTTCGGTTCCCTCAGTTCCGCTGTTCTCACCGCCTGCTGGAGTGTTGCCACCTGAAGGGTTTCCGCCAGAAGGGGTGTTTCCGCCAGTTGGAGTGTTGCCGCCTGAAGGCTTGTTGCCACCTGCTGGAGTGTTATCACCTTCCGCATCATCGTCCTCATCGCTCTTTTTGTATTTCACAAGTGAGATACGATTTGGCGTCAAGTCGTAGATGCGCTTTCCGCTATTGTCGACAGTGAACGAAGGACGGAAGCCAGGTATGATACTCTTTACCAAGTTGGCGTTAGCCTTCTTTTCATCTGTAACCGACTTAGAGGTAATAAATCGGAGATAGACAGTTCCGAAGCCCAGCAACTCGATGTTGTAACCCTTGGCAAGGTTTTCCACCACATAGTAGGCATATCGGTCGAGCACAGCCTTTACGTCAGCTGGAGTTGCTGTCGATTCTGCCGAGATCTGCTTAGCAGCTTCTTCGGTAGTCAAGGTTCCATAACTAACAGGACGAACACTGTAGACTGTCTCACCCTCGCGCTTACCAATAGTAAGCTTGCGAGAAAATACTTTGTAAGCTTTACTCATAATTTGAAATTGTTTAAAAAGTTAATATTAAAAAATGTCAGCCTCCCTGCAAACAAGGACTTCGAGTGAAACCAGGTGTAGAATTAGCTTAGCTTTTAATTTGACCAGCTATTAAATCACGGTTGTTGCCTAACGTTGTTTCTTCACTCGTCATTCCTCGTTTTTCGTTTGGCTAGTGCAAAGATACAACATTGCCAAAAGCGATATGTCGCAGAGTGTCGCAGAGTGTCGCAGACTTCAAGACTTAAAGAAGCGCTTCGTTGCACCTTAAAGAAGCGCTTCGTTAGCAGTTAAAGAAGCGCTTCCTTAGCACCTAACAAAGCGCTTCGTTAGGTCTCATAAAAGCACATCATCGATTTCGCATATTGGTTCCCCTAAATATTCCTCAATAAGCTTCACCTCTCGAATGGTGAGAAACTTTTTCTTATCGAAGTTTCTGCCTTTGGCAGTAAGGATTTCGTAGAGTTCTACGCAGTGTCTGATCTCACGGGTCAGTCGGCGGACGGCTTTCTGAGGGGCGCAGTCAGGAAAATACATCATTGACAAGATGCGGCGGGTATAAGTTGCTTTATATTTCATATACATTAATATATTAAATAGTGATATAATCATAAAAATTAAAAATCATTTTCTGATTTCGTGAGCAAAGGTACTTAAACTAGAATTGTGGGTGTTGTATTCCATAGAGTACATCGCTGTTAACAGATTTTTAGGTTTGATTTGCGTTTTTTAGTATTTGGTGTAATTTATTACGTGGAGTAATAGATTTTATGCCTAATGAAAACCAAATCGACGAAAATCACGGCGAACAGTTGGTTAACCACTGCCGCTAATGAAATTCGCCGAATTCAGGAAAGATGGAAGATCCCTTCTCGTAAGCAGTTCTCTAAGTTGTTAGGCATAAATGAGCGATCTCTGGCTAAACTTTATAAAGTTCCCGCTGACGACACTCTGGAGCGCGATACCGTACTACAAATGTTTAGCAATTTAATGACCTCAGTCCAATTTGAGTTCAATATTCCAGAGGATGTAAACAAGGAGAGGCAATTGTTGTCTCAAGCCTTGATGATGGTCGTTAGGGCTGCTTACCCAGCAAAGCAGGAATTGGTTGACAAAGCTACTTATGAGATGGAGCATCAGCAGGGATGTGGACTTCCTATCAAGTAGATTAGCAAACTTTGTATAGTTACAACCAGTGGTAGTTTGTAAAAGAGCGAAAGCTACTACTTGATACATTTGCAACGAGATTTTAATGAGAGTGATTCCTTTGAGGCAGCGTAGGATTACCCTACCTGTCCCAAAGGTTTAATGAAGTTAGAAAAAACAAAATGAAAAAATTGACCTGTCAGTTTTTGTATTCTTGTTATATAGTTACCTTTCAGGCATAAATTAATGTTAGAGAGATGGAAACAAAATCTATTAAAGTAACCAATTTATTTCTTGACCTTGACAATTATCGTTTTGAGCATCAATCCTCGCAGTTGGATGCCATCAACAAAATGATCGAAGTGTATGGTGATAAATTATACAAATTAGCAGTTGATATTTTGACGCATGGTTTGAATCCAACAGATATTCCCATCGTTGTAGAATCGCCAGCCGATAATGGCAAATATATCGTAAAGGAAGGCAATCGTCGTATCACGGTATTGAAGATACTCCTTAATCCTAATCTGATAGAGGACATCAACCAGTCGCTAAAAAAGAAATTTATCAAATTGGCGGAAGTAAATAAAAAAGAGCTCATTCGTAGTGTAACTTGTGCTATTTGCGATGCTGCTGAGGCTGATGTATGGATAGAGCGCAAGCATTCTACAGATTTGAAAGGAATAGGCACGCAACAATGGAATTCCATTCAGAGACAACGGTTCAAAGAAGCAACAGCGGGAAAAATGTCGTATGCCCTGCAAATTATCAAGCTGTTGAATGGGTCGTCCTATGTAGATGAACAGTTCAAGAGTCAGTTAGAAATATTGAAGATTACTAACCTGCAGCGACTCATCGCCGATCCTGTAGTAAGAGAATATTTGGGAATGTCTTTAATAAAAGGAAAACTGACATCGGATTTGAAAGAAGAAGTGCTTGTGAATGCTTTGAAAGAAGTTGTCACGGATATGATGGCAGGCGATTTCAAAGTTTCTAAGATATATGATAAGAAAGCTCGTGAAGAGTACATTCATGGTGTATTTCAAAAAACTGGCAGTCCTAATACTATAACGAACAAGACAGATAGATGGGAACTCGTCACACAGCCTGAACAACAGAAAGAAGAGAAAGAGCAGAATAAGGAGACTCGAGTTGTCCAGAAGAAGCCGAGGTCAACGCTTGTTCCAAAAAGTTGCAATTTACCAATTGACAATCCTCGTGTAGCTTCCATCTTTCGTGAAATGAAGGGCTTGTTGGTGCGGAGCTTTGTCAATACGGCAGCCATTCAGCTAAGAGTTTTCTTAGAGATGTCTGTGGATGTTTATATAGAAACATTCCATCTGTTGGCAGAAGGAAAACTCACATCAAGTAAATCCGGAAAGAGTCTTTCCGAAAAAGCAAATATTGTTATAGACCATTTGAAAAGTATAAAAGCAGTAAATACAGATATGACGAAAGGGATGGAGTTTGCCTTACAAAACAAACAATCTCCAATGTCTCCCGAGTCATTGAATTCCTATGTGCACAACCATCTTTTTTCTCCAATGGCAGAACCCTTGTTAAGCGAATGGGACAATGTGCAGCCATTCTTTGAAAGTTTGTGGCAAGCCGTTGCCAATAAGAAAGGAAAAGAATCATGAAATTAGTATCCCCACTTAGATATCCAGGAGGAAAAGCCAAGATTGTAGACTTTGTGAAGCAAGTGATAAGAGACAACAATCTTTTGGATGGAGTATATGTCGAACCTTATGCTGGTGGCGCAGCTGTGGCGTTGTCGTTATTGATGGATGAATATGTCAGTCGTATCATCATTAATGATAAAGACCGTTCCATATATGCTTTTTGGCATAGTGTGCTGTATGAGACAGATAGTCTTTGTTCGCTGATAGAGGAAACTCCAGTTACGATGGATACATGGAAAATTCAGCGTGAGATTCAGAGCTTGAGCAATAAGCAGACTGCAGATTTGTTGCATCTCGGATTTTCCACCTTCTTTATGAACAGGACCAATCGCTCTGGTATCATCAAAGCCGGAGTAATCGGTGGTTTCGACCAAACGGGAAATTACAAGATAGATGCACGTTATAAGAAGGAAGAATTGATAGCTCGCATTCGTCGTATCTCCTCTTATTCCGACCGCATTAAACTTTATAATTCAGATGCCGTAGATTTAGTAAAGCTCATACAGCAGGAAGTACCTCAAAATAGCATTTTATATTTAGACCCACCTTATTATAAGAAAGGGCGAGGATTATATATGAACTATTATGATGATGCAGATCATGAAAAAATCCGCGATGCTATTTCTTGTGTCGATTCATTAAGATGGATGGTATCTTATGATAATTCTCCATTTATTCAAGACTTGTATAAGTCTTATCGCAGCCAGCAGTTTTATCTCAACTATAGTGCGAATAACAATGGCAAGGGAACGGAGGTGATTTTCTTTTCAGACAATTGTGAAGTATCCGATGAAGCCTTGTCAAAGTTGAAAATAGTAGATTCCGGTTTATAAAAGCATGTAAGTTTATGCAATAATATATATTCAGTTCAGGCAATAATATATAATGTACGCGCGTGTACGCGTACCTTTATATATATTACGCATCGCTTGAATAACTTTTGAGCAATAAGGCTATCGATTTTAATAAGTTTAAAATATACTATTAGCAATAAATCTTTGGCACTCGATGTAGCTGTTCTATATGCTTATATGAGTTAGTTGTTGTGGTAAAGATTAATATTGTAGGGTCATGCTAATCAAAAAAGTACATATAGAAAAATTTCGTGGTTTCCATAACCAAGACTTTGAGGTAGGCTCCATGCTTACTGCTATTGCAGGACAGAATGGAACTCAAAAATCAACACTATTGGGAATAATAACCCAAACGTTCACATTGGGTAAGGATAAGAATCCAATGGGTGGAGAGAAACCACTATGTGGAGGAAGTTACCGCTCTGCGTTTAGCGACAAGTTTCGCCTTTCTCCTAAGTTTGATCAACCAGGCTCTCATGAGTGGACACTGACATTTGATAATGGAAGCGATTATACTATAGAAAGCATTCTTCGCTCTGATACTAAGACCATACGCTTTTGGCAGAAAAGCATGAGAGGAAAAGGAGATGGATACATCCAATACCCAACAATCTTTTTAAGTTTGAAGCGAGTTCTGCCTGTAGCAGAATCAGGAAACGTATCTGAATCTCTATTGCTTTCTGAACAGGAACTCATAGAGTTCAAAAAACTTCATGATAAAATTCTGATTACAGAAACCAATATAGAGTCTGCTTCCTTTCTTGAAAATGTCAATAAGCAGACGATAGGTATTACTACCGATAAATATGATTGGAATGAAAACTCTGTAGGTCAAGATAATTTAAGCAAGATTATACTCGCTTTATTTTCATTTAAGCGTTTGAAAGAAAAGTACCCGAATGATTATAAAGGTGGTATTTTGGCCATAGACGAACTTGATGCAACCATGTATCCAGCTTCGCAAAAACAATTACTCAAGACGCTGCGAACGTATGCATCTAAACTAAACCTGCAGATATTTTTTACCACGCATTCCTTATCCTTATTGGAGAGCATTGACGATTTAATCGGTGAATGTAGTCAAAAGGAAGTAACTAAGGACCAAGTAAAACTGATTTATCTCAAACGTCAAGATGAAAATATAATCATTAATGACAGAGCTTCATTCCGTAATATTACATTGAATCTACAGGTGATCCAAGGCAAAGTGAAATCTGTTCGAAAGATTCCTGTATATACAGAAGATAAGGAAAATATAGTGTTTGCTAAGCATCTGTTGCGAGGTAAAACTTCTCAACTTAATTTCATAGATATTGACTTCTCTGGTGCAAATTTAATCTCGTTAGTATCGAAGAAAGTTCCTGCGTTCATAGAACCAGCGGCTGTTGTGATAGTTGATGGTGATGCACGTAAGGAACCCAACAAGATGAAGGCTATCGCTAAGGCTAACAACATCTTAGTTTTACCAACCAACATGTCACCAGAACAATTGACTTCAACTTTTTTGCATGATTTATCAGAAGCAGATGAACTTTGGGAAAATATAGCTGAAGGATATAGCAAGCAAGTTTGTTTCAGAGACATAACTTATGACGAAATATTGCATGATAGGGTAAAAGCTAAAACTTGGAAGATTCTAGCAAATCATTTTATACCCAATCCCCCTCACATTGATGATTCTGATA
>ERZ1031897.368-NODE-368-length-16529-cov-6.805997_pt1 | contig 16529 bp, 9 predicted proteins | sample MGYA00517881_ERZ1031897 | MGnify/ENA primary metagenome ERZ1031897 (study PRJEB33719, sample SAMN04261280) | wastewater metagenome | biome: rural village; feature: human; material: feces | host: Homo sapiens | place: El Salvador | collected 2013-01-07 ... | reverse complement strand
GGTTAAAGTGGGAATCAATTATGATAGCCAAAAGCGAACTATAGGGGATTGGAAGATAGAAGAAACATAAAAATATACAAGATTTTGAAAGAAAGCCTCGGCTACTAAGATGTAGTCGGGGCTTTTTGAAATTTGTTTTTATGCAAATACTACGTATATCCCCCTTTTCAATCGTATTATTAGCAAATTAGCAAATAAAAGAAATATTGCATGAGACAGAAAGTTTTATACATGATTTTAGTGGCTTGCCTGCTCCTGGCAAATGCTTCTGATGGTGTTGCCAAAGGTAGAAAAAAGGCGGAAGACCCGGAGATTTCAAAGCTCAAGGGGAAGATAGAGAATGTGATGCAGAAGGTGGATGCGCAGCCCGACTGGCTCTACTCCCGACTGCAGATGTTCTGGAACACCCACGCTTCTGATGTCTTCGTAAATGGTGAAACTTTTGCGAAGGTGGGGGGAGAACGTGCCCCGGAACCTACCGTGAAATATAACGGAACCCGTGGAACAGCCTCGCAATACAATCGTCCTCGTCTGGAAGATATGATTCCATTCGATGACGATGAACTGGGTAATGTTACCTATGTAAGCAAAGCTTCTGGCAAGATGGAGAAGACTTCGCCTGCCAAGACGGGTTGTAATATCGCCAGCATGAACCGACAGATTATGGGCATTGCCCGAGATGCAGCCTGCATCTATGCCGCTACCGGCGATATGCGATACGGCAAGATGGCGGCTAAGGTGTTCGATGTCTATATGAAAGGCATCGCCTATCGCAATGTGCCTATCGACCTGAACCACGGTCATCAGCAAACACTGGTGGGAATGACTACCTTCGAGGTTATCCACGAAGATATCATCAATGAACTCACCCAAATGTATCCACTCATCCGAAATCTCGTAAAGGAAGACCAGTCTATCATCGAGGCAGGTTTCAAGAAGTGGGCAGAGAATATCATCGCCAATGGTGTGCCTCATAACAACTGGGACCTCTTTCAGGCAGATTTCATCGTAAAGATAGCCTTGATATTGCAGGATAACCAGGCTTATGCCGACGGCAAGGGCAAGCAGTATTATCTGGATTACGTGGTGAATCAGAACAGCATCCGACAGTGGAGCCTGAACAAGCTCATCGACTTCGGTTTCGATCAGAAGGCAAAGATCTGGTATGAATCTCCAGGCTACAGCACCACGGTGCTTAGCACCCTCTGCGATTTTGCCAATATGCTCGATGAAAAGGCGGGGATCGATATGTTCAAGCAGCGTCCTATCCTGATAGATGGCGTGAAGACCTCTGCCGAATATCTCTTCCCAAACCGTATGATAGCAGGTTTCGGCGATACCCATCCGAACTATCTGAACCAGGGTGGCATCAATAATATCCTCAAGTATGCCACCCGTCATAAGAACAAGGGTCTTATCGCAGATATGAATCTCTTTAAGAGCGCTGTTTCAAGCGATGCTCCGGTATCAGAAATCGAGAAATATACCAGTACGATGTTCTATGCTCCTAATGTATCGTGGATAGCGATGCGCACGGGTATGGACAAGCAGCACGACCTGATGGCTTCCATCAATGCCAGTCTGGGTAACCACGCCCATGCCAACGGCATCTCTCTGGAGCTTTACGGCAAGGGTTATGTACTCGGTCCTGATGCAGGAATCGGAAAGCATCTCTATAGCGGACTGGATTATCTGGAGTATTATTCTCAGATGCCAGCTCATAACACGGTGGTGGTAGATGGCGTATCGAGCTATCCGGTGATGATGTCGCAGCATGCCTTCAAGGTGGTGGCTTCATCTCCTGAGGTAAGCGCGGAGAAGCCTGCCAGCAAGAAACTCTCGGAGCAGAAGGAGAAGATGACTTACGCTACTGTAAGCTTTATAGAGCCGGAAGCTCAGGCAGAGCAGCAGCGTACCACAGCCATCGTGAAGACCAGCGATAAGGGCGGTTATTACATCGACGTGTTCCGCAGCCGAAAGAAGGAAGGGGGCGACAAGACCCACGATTACTTCTATCATAACCTGGGGCAGGAAATGAAGGTGATGGATGCGGCAAACGGCAAGGTGCTCGATATGAAGCCTACCGAGGAACTCGCCTTCGCCGGAGGTCATCTCTATGCTTATTCCTATATATATAATAAGGTGAGTGCCGAAATGACCTCTTCTGTAAAGACCCAGTTTGTAACCAAGATAGAAGATGAGAAGGTGGTGGCAGCGATGGACAACCAGAAGGAGATTACGATGACGATGTGGATGAAGGCGGATGAAAACCGCACCATCTTCCAGGCGCTTTCTCCTGAAAACAGAGAATACGAACGTATGCCTAACCAGCCTTATAAGGTAATCGACCAGCCGGTATTGACCTTCGTGGCTCGCCAGAAGGGTGAGGCGTGGAATCATCCTTTCGTCTGCGTATATGAACCAAGTTCTGATACAGAATCGGGCGATATCGCATCGGTAGATTATTTTACCCCAAGCGAGCAGGGTGCCGTGGGCATCATCGTGAAACTGAAGGATGGAACCGAGCAGCGCATCGTCTGCTCAGAGAATGGAAAAGTGAAGTTGAATTAAAACAAACAGACAATGAAAAAGATAGTTTTAGCAATTTTGATGATTTTTGCGTTGGTTTCTGCTCATGCTGCAGAAACCTTGCAGTCGCCTGATGGCAAGTATCATTTCGTCTTTGAGCAGAAAGGAGGTCGTCTTGTCTATCATCTTAACTATGCTGATAAGCAAGTGGTTGAGGAAGGCGAACTAGGTGTGAACATCGACAACCATCTGGTAGAATCAGCGATGGGAATTCCTGTGGATACCAACCGGGTTTGGACCACCGGTATGGAAGTCATCAAGGTGGAGCGTACTGCCAAGGATGATACTTGGAAACCGGTCTATGGTGAGTATGCAACTATCCGTGACCATTACAATGAGATGACCATCCATTTGATGAAAGGTGGAAAACAAGGAAACTTCAATGATAATGGCTATGACAAACGCCAGCAGTATCTCTTCGATATTATAGTGAGAGCATACGATGAGGGAGTGGCTTTCCGTTATCACTTCCCTGAGGCAACGAATGGCTTGTTTATGAATATTACGGAAGACTTGACTTCTTTCCAGTTGGCACCAGGTGCTGAGGCTTATCATTTTGCATGGGCACAAGCTTCTCCTAAGAAGGTAAAACTCTTGAAGAGTGAACCTGTATGGAAGGAAGAATCAGACCGACCTCTGGTCTTGAAGTTGTCGAACGGCATTTATACTTCCATCGGCGAAGCTGCCTTGTCTGATTTTTCACGAGGAAAGATAAAGTTGGTTGCAGACAATAAACTTCAGATGTCGATGTTTGATACGGCAAGTGTTATCACGGCTTACGACATACCATGGCGCGTTGTTATGGCTGCAGAAAGAGCTATCGACCTGATAAACAACAAGCAGTTGATGCTCAACTTGAACGCACCTTGCAAGATAGCTGATACTTCCTGGATTCGTCCTGGTAAGGCATTCCGTGTATGTCGACTGGATATGAAAACGGCTTTGCAGGCTATTGATTTTGCCGTAGATCGCGGATTGCAGCACATCGAGTTGGATGCAGGTTGGTATGGATCAGAATGGAAAATGTCTTCATCTGCCCTGAAGGTGTTGGAAACTCGTGACATTGATATGCCTGAGCTATGTAGGCAGGCAAAGAGCAAGGGTATTGGCGTATGGCTTTATGTGAATCAGCGTGCGCTTTCCCAGCAATTGGACAGCATCTTGCCTTTGTATCAGAAGTGGGGCGTCAGCGGCATCAAGTTCGGTTTTGTACAGGTGGGCTCCCAGAAGTGGACAGCCTGGATGCACGATGCCATAAAGAAATGTGCCGATTATCATATCATGGTGGATGTTCACGATGAATATCGTCCTACGGGATGGAGTCGCACTTATCCTAACCTGATGACTCAGGAAGGCATCGGAGGTAATGAGGAAATGCCGAATGCAGAGCACAATGTGATTCTTTCATTCACAAGATTCCTCTGTGGTCCAGCTGATTACACTCCTTGTTATTTCAATGGCAGAGTGAAGAATACGAAGGCTCATCAGTTGGCAATGCCAGTGGTATATTACAGTCCGATTACTTTCCTGTATTGGTATGATTTGCCGGATGTCTATAAGGGAGAGAAGGAATTGGATTTCTGGAAGCATTGTCCTACGGTATGGGATGAGAGCAAGGCTCTGGCTGGAGAGATAGGAGAGTATATCATTCAGGCTCGCCGCACAGGTAATGATTGGTTTGTGGGAGCGATGAATGGCTTGCAGGCTCGTAATATCACCCTCAATACTGCTGATTTCCTGCAGAAAGGCAAGAAATATCGTGTGGAAATCTACAATGATGATCCATTTTTGCAGACCCGCACCAAGGTTTCTTCTACAGTGGTGAATATCAAGGCGGGCAAGCAGCTGAAGCTTCATCTACAGGCTTCTGGAGGTGCAGCCCTGCGTTTTGTTCCTGTAAGATAACAGATAATTAGTTTTTTAGCGTTATAGTAATTAAAAGTCTCGGTTGCCCATTGGGTGGTCGAGGCTTTTTTCTTGTGGGAATATTTGGCGATTATTACGTATTTATATATCTTTGCACGTATAAAATAAAAGAATCAGATAAATCAAAATAAGCAATGATGAAAACAAGAATAATGATGCGTGTAAGCGTATTGGCTATTGCCTTGGTGATGCAAGGCTTAGTTTCTGTAGCCCATGCCGTAGGTGTGGGAGGCAGTGGAATGTTTCAGTGGTCTGTGGAATTGAGAAGATATATTTCCAATGAAACAGGCAAGGCACCTGTGGCTTATCTCTGGGTTCCAGAGGGCTGCAAGCAAGTAAAGGCAGTGATGCTCTCGCAGCAGAATATGACAGAGGAGGCTATCTATAAGAACCCTCGTTTTCAGGCAAAGATGAAGAAACTGGGCGTTGCCATGGTATGGGTGGCTCCTGCTTTTAATAACAATTGGGATCCTAACTCTGGTGCACAGAATATCTTTGAGGAATTGATGGCGAATCTTGCTGATAATAGCGACCATCTCGAGATAGCGAAGGCTCCTATTATTCCTCTGGGACATTCGGCGCAAGCCACGTTCCCCTGGAATTTCGCGGCTTGGAATCCAGACCGCACCCTCTGTATCATTTCCTTCCATGGTGATGCGCCTCGTACCAACCTCTGCGGTTATGGTGCGGCAAACGTAGAGTGGGGACGCAACCGCAACATCGATGGCATTCCTGGCTTGATGGTAGAAGGCGAGTATGAATGGTGGGAGGCTCGTGTGAATCCTGCCCTGGCTTTCCGCATAATGTATCCGGAGAGTTGCATCTCCTTCCTTTGTGATACGGGCAGAGGTCATTTCGACTGTGGTGACAGAACTGCTGATTATATCGCCAAGTTCATTCAGAAATCATTGGAACAGCGCTTGAATGCAGATGGTAGTTTGCGTAAGCTTAATCCGAAGGGTGGCTATCTTGCCGAGCGTTTCCATTCAGATATGATCGGTACGGATGGTGCAGATAAGGGCAAGGCTCCAGAGAATGCCAATACCTCCCGTCCTCAACCGGCTCCTTATGCTCTGTATAAGGGCGACAAGCACGATGCCTTCTGGTATTTTGATAAGGAAATGGCAGAACTCACAGAGGCTCGCTATAAGGAGACCGCAGGCAAGAAGGTGCAGTATGTAGGCTTTGAGTATCAGGGCAAGCTGATTTCTTTCAACGAAAAGGCGCAGGGCGGAATGCAAATCAAGATAGAGGATGCTTCTTCAGAGAATTCTTCTTCTGTAAATGCTAATTCCAAGGAAAAGAAGGCTATTCGTATTCATTTGAAGGCTGTTTATACCGATGCCTCCTATAACGTTCTTTCGAGTGTGCATGGCAAGAAGGCTCCTCATATCGAGGTGATCTGCGGACCTTTGAAGAAAATCAACGATACAACCTTCGAGGTTTATCCATACGAGGCTGGTTGGGACAATCCACGTAGAAGTTTTACTGCCTGGTTGGTAGCTGTGGCAGATGCTGATGGTGGATACAAGGGTGCTGTGCAGCCTTTGCGTATCGACCTGCCAGCAAGTCTATGCAGGGGTTTATAAAATGTGTAGTGTAATTTATTCCATAAAGTAAGATAGTAAAAATGAAGAAGTTTTTCCTCTTTTCCTTGTTGGTGGCATCTGCGCTTTCAATTCAGGCAAAGACACCAGCAGATAATCAGCAGAAAGCAATTAAGTGCCAGCCTTTTGGGTTGTCGCAGGTACATCTCCTTCCTTCCCGTTTTCAAGAGAATATGAAGCGAGATTCGGCTTGGATGATGTCGATACCTGTTAGCTCACTCTTGCAGAGCTTCCGCAATACCAGCGGTGCCTGGTCAAGTCGTGAGGGTGGTTACATGACGGTGAAGAAACTCGGCGGTTGGGAATCTCTTGATTGTGATCTCCGCGGTCATACCACAGGTCATCTCCTTTCGGCATACGCCACGCTCTATGCACAGACTGGCTCTGCAGCAGTGAAGGCGAAGGCGGATAGCATCGTGAATGGTCTTGCCGAGGTGCAGCAGGCATATGGTAGAGATGGCTATCTGAGTGCCTTTGCCGAAGGTCTCATCGACCGAAATATCCAAGGCAAGAGTGTATGGGCACCTTTCTATACGCTCCATAAAATCGTGCAGGGCATGATAGACCAGTACCAACTCTGCGGCAATGAAAAAGCCTTGGAGATAGCAAAGGATATGGGCAACTGGGCTTATAACAAACTCAAGCCTCTTTCAGAGGAGACTCGAAAAAAGATGATTCGCAATGAGTTTGGCGGTTTCAATGAGACGATGTACGAACTCTATGCCTTGACCAAGGATGAGAAGTATCTCTGGGTGGCAAAGTATTTCTATCATAACGAGAAGATAGACCCATTGAAGAATGGCAACAACGACCTCGGCACCAACCATGCCAATACCTTCGTCCCGAAACTCTTGGGTGAGGCGAGAAACTATGATATATTTGGTGCAAAAGATAGTCGTAAGGCGGCAGAGCTTCTCTTTTGGGCATTGGTCAATGACCATGCCTTTGTAACAGGCGAGCTTTCCGATAAGGAGCATCTCTTCAAGCCAACCGAGCAGAGTAAGCATCTCTCTGGCTATGATGGTGAGAACTGCTGCACCTTCAATCTTATGAAACTCGCCGACCATCTCTTCTCTTGGAATCCAAACAGCAAGATTGCCGATTACTACGAGCGTGCGCTTTATAATCATATCCTCGGTCAGCAGGATCCAGAGACAAGTATGGTTTGTTACTTTACTCCATTGCAGACAGGTGCTTATCGTCTTTATTCAACCAAGGAGAATAGCTTCTGGTGCTGTGTGGGTAGTGGCTTCGAGAGCCATGTGAAGTATGCTTCGAGTATCTACTTTCATTCTGCCAAAGATCTCTATGTGAATCTCTTCATTCCATCCAAGTTGGATTGGGAGGGTACAACTTTCACTCAGCAGACCGCTTTCCCGCAGTCATCGACGACCACTTTTAAAGTTGAGGGCAAGCAGAGAAACTTTACCCTCCGTCTCCGCTATCCATCCTGGACTACCAAGATGGAGGTCAAGGTAAATGGCAGAAAGGTGAAAGCTGTCAAGGGAACAGATGGCTATGTGGCAATCTCCCGTCTCTGGAAGGCTGGCGATCAAGTTGAGGTAAACTTCGGAATGAAGCTTCGTGAAGAATCAACCAAGGATGATGCTTCCAAGGTAGCCTTGGTATATGGTCCTATCGTGATGGCTGGCAAGCTCGATGCCGTGGAGCATCCTTTCAGCGATCCTACGAAGTACAACGATTATTATACCTTTGACTTCAAGATACCTGCTGCAACAGTAGAAAAGGCTAAGTATGATGGCTTAAAGAACATTAAGAACTTCAAAACCAAGCAAGGTATTGAATTAGTGCCATTCTATGACGCCCATCACTGCCGTTATGTGGTATATTGGCAGAAGTAATGGTGTAATGAAATTTAAAAAGAAAATAGGTGGATGCAGAATTCTCTTTGACAAGAGGCTCTGTCATCCACCTTTATATATATATTGATTGTAGATTAGCGCATATATTTGTATCTGTAGTCTTTGCTCTTAATTAACTCTAAACCAGTCTGCATCAATCCATCCTCGGTTGCCCTTGGTGTTCTTGCGCTCGCTCACAAATCCCATCTTGGCTCCTATCCATTTGCCTTGTCTCAGGATAAAGAAATCGCCTGCGTTTCTGTATCGCTTGCCGTCAAGACTGTAAGCAAACTGGCATTTGCCGTCTTTTACCTTCATCTGGAGATAGATATCGAGATAGATGGCTGGAGAATATGGAATGGTATCCTTCTCTGATGGCTTGAAGGTAGCGAGTGTCTTCTCTGTTTCAATGCCGCTTAAATCAGCATCCTTGCAAGAAAGCTGCTGGAGTAGGAAGTTATCTCCCATGCGACGGACAACCAGTGCCTGATAATCCCTGCCCATCATAATGACACCGCCATACTGATCATCCTCTTTCGATGCAAAGCGAATCTTTGCGGTAGCAGTGAAATCCTTGGCTGGAGTCTTCTGGAGTAGAAGATTGCCAGCCTGCCAAAGACTCTTGAATGGTAATGGCTTGCCAGCTTCATCTGTTGCGGTAAGATCTGCGGTATATAATCGCAGACAATCATTATTGGTTGGCATTCCCCAAAGCTGGTTATAGTTGGCGTGCCATTGCCATTGCAAGCCTAGCTCTGTACTGTTGAATTCATCAGATTCCTGAGGATTCATCTTTACCTTTGATGTCGATTTCGGTATGCGATAGGTGAGATAAGGCTCGCCACATCCGTCGCCATCCTTGTCATTGCCCATTACTGGCCATCCTGTCTTCCAATCTACAGGCTGCAGGAAGACGACGCGACCGTATGCTGCCTTGTCATTGAAATGAAGGAACCAGTCTTCGCCTTGCGATGTATGAACCCATGCTCCTTGGTGAGGACCATTAATCTTCGTTTTGCCTTGTGCCATCACCTTTCTGGCTTCATAAGGGCCATATATGTTTTTGCTTCGCATGGCAAGTTGCCAGCCCATCTCTACGCCTCCAGCTGGGCACATAATCCAGTAATATCCATCTCGCTTATAGAACTTCGGACCTTCTGTAGTGTGGTTCTTCTGTCCTCCATCAAAAACGATGCGAGGCTTGCCTATCGCCTTGGTTCCATCGGCAGAAAGTTCACGAACAGTGAGAACGGAATTAAAACCGGAACGGCTTCCTGCCCATCCATTCACGAGATAACATCTTCCGTCTTCATCCCAGAGTGGACAAGGGTCTATCATTCCTTTTCCTGCTATAACGCAGACGGGTTTCTCCCAAGTGCCACGTGGGTCTTTGGTCTTCACCATGAAGATGCCGTGGTCTGGGTCGCCCCAGTAAATGTAGAATTCGCCGTTGTGGTGTCGGATGGCTGGTGCCCAAACTCCCTTGCCGTGTTGAGGCAGGTTGAAAAGTTCCTTGGGTTCCTGTTCCTGCAGGGCATGTCCGATAATCTCCCAGTTTACCAGGTCCTTGCTATGAAGGATAGGCAGACCTGGGATACAATTAAAAGAACTAGCCGTGAGATAATAATCTTCTCCAACAGCTACCACGTCTGGGTCGCTATAGTCGGCATAAATTACGGGGTTGGTATAAGTACCGTTGCCATTATCGGGATTCCAGACCTGCGAATGATACTGGGCTTGGATCGACATAGGCGTTGCCAGCAAGATGCTCGAAAAGAGCAATGATGTAATTCTCTTATTCATATGATTCTCTTATTCTTTTATAATGATACGTATGATAAAGGAAGATTACTTATATGTTTATTGTCAGCTTTTCTACTACAAATTTAAGTATTCTTCTCGTTCGATTCGTATTACTAATAAAACAAAGACAATGAAGATAAGAAGAATACTTTTTTGTATGGTCATGGTTGCCATATCGCAGATAAGCATGGCGCAGAAGGTGCAGACTGCTGCGCAGGTTCCGGCACTCGATGTTGATAAACAGTTGCAATACTGCCACAAGCAGGTGAAGCGTGCCTTGGCTGAGTTGCAGCAGAAGGATGGTTCTTTCGATTATACGATGGAACCTCGCAATATCCTGAAAGGTGATAAGCAGAAGGGCTGGAACTGTAGAAAAATGGATAAGGATTGGTGCTCGGGCTTTTGGCCAGGCATCTTATGGATGGACTATCAGAATACGAAGGATGAGGCTGTGAAGAAGGCGGCAAAAGGCTATACTGAGTCGTTGAAAGGTATTGCCTATCGTCCTTGTCATGATCACGATATCGGGTTCTTGATGTTCTGTTCTTATGGAAAAGGCTACGAAGTCAATCATTCACCTGAGTACAAGAAGATAATCTTGGCATCGGCTGATTCATTGGCAACGCTTTTTAACCCAGTAGTGGGAACCATTTTAAGCTGGCCGAGAATGGTAGAACGCGAGCATTGGCCTCACAATACTATTATTGATAATATGATGAATCTGGACTTGATGTTCTGGGTGTCAAAGAATGGCGGTAATAAACTCCTTTATGACTTGGCTGTGACTCATACCAAAACAACAATGAAAAATCATTTCCGTCCTGATGGAAGTTGCTATCATGTGGCGGTATATGATACCATCAATGGTGACCTTATCAAGGGAGTTACCCATCAGGGGTATGCTGATAATTCCATGTGGGCAAGAGGTCAGGCATGGGCAATATATGGTTACACAATGGCTTATCGTTATACAAAGAACAAGATGTTTCTTGATTTTGCGCAAAAGGTTACCGACATCTATATCAAACGTTTGAAGGAGACGAGTGACGATATGATTCCTCTTTGGGATATGGATGACCCTCGTGGAGTTAAGTCGGCTCCTAAAGATGTGAGTGCAGCTTGTATTGTAGCCGATGCCTTGTTGGAGTTGCAACAATATGTAGATAAGGAAAAATGTGATGAATACAGACTGTTTGCCTTACAATCCTTGGCTCAATTAAGTACGGATAAATATCAGAGTGGCAAGAAAAACGTTGCATTCCTGATGCATTCTACGGGTCATCATCCAGCAAAAAGCGAGATTGATGCAAGTATAATTTATGCGGACTATTATTATATGGAAGCTTTAGTTAAAGTCAAGATGTTAGGATTGTTGAATAGGATATCATAGTTTTTATAAGCTTTAGGTTTATATATCAGTTAGACTTATAGGTTTTGTTGAAGCATATGTGAAAACAAAAGGGTGAAAGAAGATAATCTGCAGGAACTCTTATGTAAGAGGAAAGGCAGATTATCTTTTTTGTGAGGAATATCTTGATGAGGATAAAAAACTATCTTTTCTGTTGGCTAGCTAAAATATTTATGTTATCTTTGTGCCAAAATTGCAATATTTGAATATGAAACAGTTATATAGACTTTTGCTCTTGTTGTGGTGCTGCGTCTCTGCTTTGCATGCGGAAACAAAAGTAGATGCCATTCATCTCTTGACAAAGGACGATGGAATGGCGGGGGAAACCGTGTCTCGTGTCATCATTGACAAATATGGACGCGCTGTTGTTGCAACGAATGATGGTATAAGTATTTATAATGGTAAGCGTTTTACAACATTCAAGATGCGCAGGGATGCTAATATGCCTAATTATGTATATGATGTATGTATAGATAATCAGCAAAACATTTATGTTGCTACAGCCCAGGGAGTTTTTGAAAAGAAGGTTAATAAAGCTTCTTTTCAGCTTATCTTGAAGGAATTTGATAGGATGGAAACGCTGGCTGCTCATGAGGGTAAACTGTATCTGGGTAATACAAATGGATTTTATGTTTATGACGGGAAGAAGGTTAAGCAAGTGGCTGTTAAGTCTTTTGCTAAAGAGATCTTAGCAAATAGCGTGAGAAGCATAAAGGTAGGTGAAGATGGCAATCTGTGGTTCTTGACTCGTTATGCCTTAAATCGTTATGTTCCTTCTTTGGGAAAAGTAAGTTCTTTTTATTTGGCTGCAGACATGCCTAAGAGGGCCGCGATGAGCCAGTTCGGGCTGTTGGGTGATAAAGCTTACATTGGAACCAAGAATAATGGACTGTTTGTTTATTACTTTAACTCAAAGAAAATTCGAAAGATTCCTTATGTAAGTAATGTCATAACCTCTATTCAGGTTACATCTAAAGGGGATGTTTGTGTGGGTACGGATGGCTCAGGTGCCTTTTTGCTGGATGGAAAGACTGGACAATTGAAAGAGAAGTTTGATATGAATGGTGACAAGGAACATCGTACTCCTTGTGATGCTGTCTATTATTATATGAAGGATGGGCATGGCAATGATTGGCTAGGCTTTTATCGTTTTGGGTTGGCACATTCTTATTATAATCAGCATATCTTTGAGCCATATCGCTTTGGAGACTTTACAACAGAAAAGTTGAATGTTCGTTCTTTTTACATTAATAAGGATGTAAAGGTGATAGGAACGAATAAGGGATTGTATTATATCAATGAGACAAAGAATATCGTGAAGCATTTTCCTGCGGAAATGCTAGGAGGCGCACACATTATTATCAAGATTTACTATCATCTTGGCTTGTTCTATATAGCGACTTATGATGGAGGATTGAAAATTTTTGATCCTGCTTCCTTAACTATTCGTCCCATTCTTAATGCTCCGGAAGTGTTGTCTAATACTACGATTATTTCTCTGGCAAGCCGCAATAATGGTGAATTGTGGATAGGTACGGCAGAAGGCCTTTTTGTGTTGGATAAAGCTGGACGTATAGTGAAGAAAAACGGTGGCTTTGGTGGCACTGTCACAGGTTTGTATTTTGATAAAGGTGGCAATGGATGGGTGTGTTCTGAAGAGATGGCCTATTATAGCGCTCAAAAGGAAAGTTATGATAATACGGTCTTCCCTAAGGGATTTTTCAATATCCAGAAAAATGTAGAAGCTATTCCTGGTAAGAATGGGCGTATCTATTTCTTCAAGCAAAACAAGATCTTTTTTACAACTCAAGACATGAAGCTGTTTGGTCAGTTGCAACTTCCTGCAGAGTTGAGTGATAAATGCTGCTATGCTTTCTTGGACGATCGTAATCGTTCTTTTTGGCTTGCTACTGATAATGGCTTATTTTGTTTGGATTATCAAATGCAGAATTTTGTACATTTAGGAGCGGGGGAAGGACTGAAGTGCCAATTTGTAAATGTAGATGGTATTCAGGTTGACCAAGATGGTGTTGTCTGGGTAGCTACTACAAATGGTTTGATGCGTCTCAATTCCAAGGCTTTAGACCAATGGCTTCATCGCAAGAAGTTTAACTTGTCGCTTTTTGATATCCGAATAGGAAGTGATTTGCTCGACTTTACCGATGAGAATAAGGTTAACAGTACTAAGAGAATTTTGCTTCCTTGGAACATCTTGTCTGCAAAACTAGCTCTCAAAGTAATACTTTTGAATTATTCGCATAATAAGGACAGACTTTATCAGTATTGTTTGGGTGATGGTGACAAATGGGTAACTTTTGCAGATGGTGATGAGGTTTCGTTGAGTCATCTCTTTTTGGGAATGCATCGTCTGAAACTACGTTTGGCAGGAGTGGCTAGTTCTGAGAGTAACATAGAAATTTTGGTTTATCCATCTTGGCTGGCCATCATGGAGTTCGTCATCCTTATAGTAGCATTGATACTGCTGCTGTTTTGGCGTAGATATCATAAGGATACTAAAGTTCTGTTGGAGGAGCGTAATGAAATAGAAGGCGCCTTGATGGAGGTGGAGCAAGAACAGCAGGAAACAGAACAGGCAGGATTGCAAATTCCTAAATATACTCGAGTAAAGATTGATGAGGAGGAATTTGCGGAAATAGTGAGTAGGATGAAAGCGTATATAGAGAAGAATCGCTGCTATACTGACCCAAACTTTAAGATGGGTGACCTGGCAGATGCCTTAGGTTTGTCTTCGAGCAAACTGAGCCAGGTATTCAGTTTGTATGTTAAGGAAAACTATTACGAATTTATCAATAAATACCGCTTGGCAGAATTCAAGAGATTGATAGAAACTGGCGAGTATAAGCGATTTACTTTGACTGCATTGAGTGAAAAGTGTGGCTTTAAGAAATCGAGCTTCTTCAGTACCTTCCGAAGAGTGGAGGGAATGACACCTATGGAGTATTTGAAGAAGAGAAATGTTAAGTTATAAACCTTGCACTTGTGGTGTGTAAAACATACACCACAAGTGTGGTAAATTTAGATGTATTCAGTATAACTGATTGATTGATAGTAACCTAAACTCAATGGATTGCTTCCTAATTTATTTGGTGTAGACTCCATCGTTTTTTCTTGTTTTTATGGATAAAACTTTCTACTTTTGCAATCGACAATCGAAATGTTTTATTAATAAACCTATTAATGATGGAACAAAAAAAACAACTTCGGCCTGATGGTAAACTCATATCATCACTCTATAATGAGTATGCAGATGACCTGAGACGTTATTTGTGTAGCTGTCTCCATAATATGGATGATGCAGAAGATATGTTACATGATCTTTTTATTAAGGTTATGGATATAGAGGTGATTCCTGAGAAATCAGTACATTCTTTACTTTTTATCATGGCAAGACGCATGGTGATAGATTTGCAGAGACATCGGGCTTTTGTTCGTCAGTCTCAGGAAAGGTTCTTGAAATACAATTCCTATATGGATGAGGACTCTTTGGTAAGGCGTGTGGAATCTGCCGACCTCTTGTCTTTTGAACAGCGTTACTTGTCTCAGTTGCCAGTAAAGCGTGCTTGTATATATAAGATGTACAAGCATGAGGAAATGACAGCTCCGGAGATAGCTCTTAAACTCAATTTGAACAAGCGAACAGTAGAAAGTCATATCTATTTGTCAACGAAAGAAATGAAGTCTTATCTTAAAAACATTATATAATCATTATGAAGAAAATAATTATCCTATTCATTGCAGGCATGATGTCTATGAATGTGAGTGCTCGGCATTTTGTTCATCCAGGTATTTTGCACACAAAGGGTGATTTAGAACGTATTCGTCATTTGGTAGAGCAAAAGGTGGAACCTTCTATTGGATCGTTTGTCATCTTGAAAGCAGACAGAAAGTCGCATGCTGATTATCAGGTGCAGGGACCTTTCCAAAATATTGCTCGAGCAGGAAAATACGGTTATACCAAAAATCCTTGTGAAGAAGATTTCAATGCTGCTTACTATAATGCCTTGATGTGGAGTATTACGGGAGATACCAAGCACGCTGACAAAGCCATGGAAATAATCAGGGCTTATGCCAAGACAACAGAGAAGATCTATGGTCCTGACGATCCTCTTTGTGCGGGACTTCAAGGCTTTATTTTTGTGAATGCTTCTGAGTTGATGCGCTATACATATCCAGTTGCACAATATTCAAACGGTTGGCAAAATGAGGATACGAAGCAGGTTGAGGGGCTTTTGAGAAATGTTTTCTATCCGGTGTTGGATACTTTTGTACATTCTAAACCTTATGCCAATGGCAACTGGGGACAAAGTGTTTACAAGATGTTGCTGGCAATGGGAGTATATCTGGATGATGATCAGATTTTTGAACAGGCGTTGCAGCTTTTTGACCATGGAAACGATAATGGTGCTCTTCCGCATTACATCGCAGAAACGGGGCAATTGCAGGAAAGTGGACGTGATCAGGCTCACACCATGTTGGCAATCGGTTGTCTTTCAGAAATGGCTGAGGTAGCTTGGAAGCAAGGTATTGATCTTTATGCTGCTTATGATAATCGCATTATGAAGGGCATGGAGTATCTCTCTAAATATAACCTTGGTTATGATGTACCTTTTAAAACATGGACTGACAAGACCGGAAGATACAATAATTGGATCACTCTAGGAGAAAGCTCTCGTGGTGAGTTTAGATCTGTGTTCGAATTGGCTTACAATCACTATGTCTATCGCCGTCATCTACAGATGCCTTATACAGACAAGGTGCTGGGATTGATCCGTCCGGAATGGCAGGGTTTTACATGTGATAATCCTGGTTTTGGAACTCTGCTTTTTTATTTGGGCAAGGGTGTTGAGAAGGCTGTGCCTGGAAAAGTCAACGAGTTTCCGATGCAAGCATGGAAAGGTTGGAAAACTCCTTCTTTGAGTTGGAGAGCTAATCAGGGTGAATATGAATTCTGTGTTCCTTCATTGTCCATGAGTAAATCTTTGGATTATGCTGCAGGAGAGTATCCTTTGATTGCTGTGAAGGTGAGTAAGATGCCTAAGAAACGCAATAAAAACTGGTTCCGCTTGTGCTATAGTGTGAATAGTGCGCCTGAATATTGGACATTTGCAGAAAGCAATTCAAAGCGGGTGGGTAAAGACATTTATGTTTTCAATATAGATGGTGTCCGTTCCAATAACTCTACTCCTTTTGCTAAGCGCAGACAGAACGTAACACTTATCCTTGATTTTGGTAAAACAGGAGATGAAGGAGTGATAGTGGATTGGATTAAGTCTTGTTCATCAATAGAAGATATAAAATAATAAACAACTTTTT
>ERZ1031897.362-NODE-362-length-16610-cov-16.127877_pt1 | contig 16610 bp, 11 predicted proteins | sample MGYA00517881_ERZ1031897 | MGnify/ENA primary metagenome ERZ1031897 (study PRJEB33719, sample SAMN04261280) | wastewater metagenome | biome: rural village; feature: human; material: feces | host: Homo sapiens | place: El Salvador | collected 2013-01-07 ... | reverse complement strand
TGGGTTATGCTTCTGCACATCCTCACACCGTGAAGCCTCGCAAGGAGGATTACTATCGCATCATCAAATAAAGGTACACCGCCTGGTTTATGAAACATATATATATAAAAAGGTCTCATGAAGGAAAGTATTCATGAGACCTTTTCTTGTATATGTATATAATGAAGCTATTACAACTTTACACTTGCCAATACCTTATCTGTAGCTCCAGCCAAATGAGCCACGAAGGCTCCAGCCTTATCGCCTGCCTGCTTCAGGAAAGCCTCATCGTTCATCATGGAACTCATCAGCCCATCGAAGTCCTCATAGGTATTGATTTCAAAACCGCCACCCGACTTCAGCAAGCCCTGAGCTTCCTGGAATTTCTTGTTGTTCGGACCAAAGATAACCGGCATATTCCATACGGCAGCCTCCAGTGTATTATGAATACCCACACCGAAACCACCGCCGATATAAGCCACATCACCATAATTATACATGCTGCTCAGCAATCCGAAGCAATCGATAATCAGCACATCAGCCTTGGCTGCCTCCTCAGGAGTAGTCTGCGTATAGCGCACCACCTTCTTATTCTTCAGCAAGGAGAGAATCAGTTTCAGATGCTCCTCGGCAATCACATGAGGTGCAATCAGCAGTCGCCAGTCCTTATGCTCATTGAAGAAGCGGATAAAGATTTCCTCATCAGGAGGCCAGGAACTACCAGCAACGAATACCTTATAGTCAGGACGAACAGCATTCTCCGAAGAAGAATCAGAAGAAGCCGAAGCATTTCCTTCTGGCGTCGCCACCCCACTTCTGAAAGCCTCGCAGATAGGCAGATGTTTAGCTGCCTGCTTAATCTGGAGCACACGGTCGAAACGGGTATCTCCTACTACATCCACATCCTTGATTCCGATGCTTTCGAGCAATCGCTTGCTCTCCTCGTTCTGCACGAAGAAACGGGTGAAGCATTTCAGAACATTCGCATAGCTTCTGCCATACCACTTGAAGAACACCTGATCCTCACGGAAGATGCTACTCACACTATAGGTAGGAATATTGCGATGCTTCAGGATATGAAGGAAGTTAGACCAGAATTCATACTTGATGAAGAAAGCCATCACCGGACGTACCAGACGAAGGAAGCGGATGGCATTCAGGCGGGTATCCACAGGCATGTAGCAGATGATATCAGCCCCCTCATAGTTCTTGCGCACCTCATAACCCGAAGGAGAATAAAAGGTGAGCAAAATCTTATACTGAGGATAATCCTTGCGGATTTGCTCCATCAATGGTCGTCCCTGCTCAAACTCGCCGAGCGAAGCCGCATGAAACCAGATGTACTTGGCATTGGGATCCACCTTCTGCTTTAATATCTTGAAAGCCTCACGCTCGCCACGCCACATCTTGCGCACCTTTTCATTAAACAAACTGGCGACGGCTATGCCCCAAAGGACGAAATAGATTACGATATTATAGATCATGATATTTCTTTATATTGGTTACTATCTATAAATACGTGAACTCTCTGAGGAAAATGCCGCATCATCTGCCGGCCATTTCCCCAGAGAGATATTTATATTCGAAAATTAACCCAGAACTTCGATTGCCTTGCGAAGACGACGCAATGTCTCCTCCTTACCAAAGAAGGCAGAGATGTCGAACATGCCAGGACCCTTACCCTCACCAACGAGAGTCAAGCGGAAGGCGTTCATCACGTCGCCGAGCTTATAGCCCTTGTCCTCTACCCACTTCAATACGATTGGCTCCTGACCCTCGATAGAGAAATCCTCAATGCCCTCGAGTACCTCAGCGAGTTCGGTCATCTGCTGTGCAGAATACTCCTTCCAGCGCTTCTTGGCGGTCTTGGCATCATACTCTGTAGGAGGAATGAAGAAGAATGAGCACAATGGCCACAACTCATAGACGAAGTTCACACGGTCCTTCATCATGTGTACCACCTGCTTTACTCTATCCAAAGTCTCCTCTACACCATTGTTGGCAACAATTGGTGCAAAGAGGTTGGCAATCTCATCATCACTCTTCTTGAGAATGTACTCGTGGTTGAACCAGATACCCTTCTTGAAGTCGAACTTGGCACCAGCCTTAGAGCAGCGGGAGATATCGAATGCCTTCACCAACTCGTCGAGAGAGAAGATTTCCTGCTCTGTACCTGGGTTCCAGCCGAGGAGCGCCAGGAAGTTGACCACTGCCTCTGGGAAGTAGCCACTCTCACGATAACCGGAAGAAACCTCACCCGTCTTAGGGTCGTGCCACTCCAATGGGAATACAGGGAAACCAAGGCGGTCGCCATCACGCTTAGAGAGCTTACCCTTACCCTCTGGCTTGAGGAGCAAAGGCAGGTGGGCGAAGCGAGGCATGGTGTCCTCCCATCCGAATGCCTGATAAAGAAGAACGTGCAATGGAGCACTAGGCAACCACTCCTCACCACGGATTACGTGAGAGATTTCCATCAGGTGGTCGTCTACGATGTTGGCCAAGTGATAGGTTGGCAATTCGTCTGCGCTCTTATAGAGAACCTTGTCGTCCAAGATGTCGCTCATCACCTTCACGTCGCCACGAATCATATCGTTGACGTGGATTTCCTGTCCTGGCTCAATCTTGAAGCGAACGGTGTACTGCTTGCCGTCGGCTATCAGCTGATCCACCTCCTCCTTAGAGAGAGTCAGGGAGTTGCGCATCTGCATACGGGTATGAGCATCATACTGGAAGTTCTGGATCTCGGCACGCTTAGCCTCCAACTCCTCAGGAGTATCGAAAGCGATGTAAGCTTTGCCATTGTCCAAAAGCTGCTGCACATACTTCTTATAGATGTCGCGACGCTCGCTCTGGCGGTAAGGACCATGCTCACCACCGAAGCTCACACCCTCGTCAAACTGGATGCCCAGCCACTTGAAGGATTCCAGGATGTATTCCTCGGCTCCAGGAACGAAACGATGAGAGTCAGTATCCTCGATACGGAACACGAGTTCACCACCATGCTGGCGGGCAAACAAATAATTATAAAGGGCAGTACGAACACCACCGATATGCAATGCACCCGTTGGACTTGGGGCAAAACGCACTCTTACTTTTCTATCTGTCATGTCTTATTTTATAGCTAATTTTAAATTTTTCTGCAAATTTACATCTTTTTTTGCGATTATAATAGTTTTTTTTCGTATTTTCGCACTGTGAATGGGAATTAATCGTAGAAAAGTGGTCTTTTTGCTCAAAACTGAGGAAAATGAGCAGCTTTTTCGCCCCATATCAGGAGTTAGACAACAAGAGTATTCACGACTAAACAAAGCGATACAATATGAGCATATTTAACAATCCGGAGGAGAACTTCTGGCGCAACTTCATCACCAAGGTCGTCCTCATCCTCTTCACCGTTTCCATCATTGTATGGTTCCTGCCACGCAATGAGGGCAGACAGTTCCGCTACGATGTAGGCAAACCGTGGATGTATGGTTCTGTCATTGCCACCTTCGACTTCCCTATCTACAAGACTGACGAGTCGATCAAGCACGAACAGGATTCGCTGCTCAAGCAGTTCCAACCTTACTATACGGTGAACACCACCGTGGGTGACGAACAGGTTAAGCGATTCCTCCACGACTTCAGCCAGGGCATCCCGGGATTGCCGAAGGAATTTGTGGGGCTTGTTGCCCAGCAGCTGCATCATGTTTACCAGACGGGAATCGTAAGTACCCCCGAGTACAATCGCATCTACAAGGATTCCACAAGCATGATCCGCATCATCAGCGGCAAGAACGTAAAGAGCGTACCCATCGGTACGTTCTACTCTACCATTGCTGCATACGAACGCATTTTCTTCAACCAGCAGATTGCCGAACAGCGACAGATTCTATCACGCTGCAACCTGAACGACTACGTGGAGCCTAACCTGATATACGACAAGGAACGCTCGGAGACGGAGAAGACCGATTTGCTGAGCAGCATTCCGCTGGCAAGCGGTATGGTGATGAGCGGTCAGAAAATCATCGACCGTGGTGAAGTCATCACCCCTTCCAACTATCGGGTGCTCACATCCTTTGAAAAAGAGACGAAGCGCCGCAGTTCCACCGAGGATGAACTTACCACCACCATCATCGGCCAGGTACTTTTTATCTTCCTCCTCGTCATCATGTTCACCAGCTATCTCACGCTGTTCCGCAAGGATTACTTCGACAAGCCTCGTAGCATCACCATGCTCTATGCGATGATTACGCTGTTCCCTATCTTCGTGTCACTCATCATGAAGCACAATTTCTTCAGCGTCTACATCATCCCATTCGCCATGGCTCCTATCTTTGTGCGCGTGTTCATGGATTCCCGAACGGCATTCATCACCCATGTCACGATGATCCTCATCTGTGCGGCTGCGGTGAAATACCAGTACGAGTTTATCATCGTACAGCTGGCATCAGGTCTGGTTGCCATCTACAGCCTGCGTGAACTTTCCAAGCGTTCGCAGATATTCATCACGGCCCTGCTGGTCACCCTGAGCAGCGGCATAGTCTATCTCGCACTCCAGCTGATGCAGGACAACCAGGTGTTCAACATCGACCGCAGCATGTACACCTATTTCACCGTGAATGGCATCTTCCTGCTGCTGTCCTATCCGCTCATGTATATCATTGAGAAGACATTCGGATTCACCTCTAATGTCACCCTCTTCGAGCTGTCTAACACCAACAAGGGATTGCTCCGCAACCTGAGCGAGATTGCACCGGGCACCTTCCAGCATTCCATCACGGTGGGTAACCTGGCAGCAGAGATTGCCAACCGCATCGGCGCCAACAGTCTGCTGGTACGTACGGGCGCACTCTATCACGACATCGGAAAGATGACCAACCCAGTGTTCTTCACGGAGAACCAGGCGGGCGTGAATCCACACGACCAGTTGAGCGACCTGGAGAGTGCCCAGATCATCATCAGCCACGTAACCGAGGGTCTGAAAATGGCAGAAAAGGTGGGACTTCCGGGCATCATCAAGGATTTCATCACCACCCATCACGGCACAGGTCTGACCAAGTATTTCTATGTAAATTATTGCAATGAGCACCCTACTGAGGTGGTGGACAAATCACTATTCCAGTATCCGGGACAGAACCCATTCACCCGCGAACAGGCCATTCTGATGATGGCTGATACCGTGGAAGCAGCTTCCCGCTCGCTCAATGAATACACAGAAGAGAGCATCAGCAACCTGGTAAACAAACTCATCGACGGACAGGTGGCAGAGGGCTTCTTCAAGGAATGTCCTATCACCTTCCGCGACATCGCCCTCGCCAAGCTTGTATTGACTGAGCGACTCAAGGCCATCTATCATACCCGCATCTCTTACCCTCACATGAATACGAAGGCTGAGAAAAATGCAAAGAGTGACACTCCTGAACAGGAGGAAGCTCAAAACGAGGAAAAAATGATAGAAAAGGCGGAAAGCTAAGCACTTAGCCTTGCCCTATTTTACATCTCAAAAACTCCTTTTTCCTGCACAGTTTTAATAGATTGTGCAAGAAAAAGGAGTTTTTGCGTTAATATATTTTAAATAAACTCCCGTTTTAATAGAGAAATAGAACATTATAATTACCTTTGCGGACGTTTTTATTTAATATTATTAAAATGAAGAAAGTAAAATTAGTTAGTTTAGCCATTGCGATGGCTTGTGCAGCACCTTCTTTTGCAGGTGGTTTGCTCACTAACACCAACCAGCATGTTGCATTCAACAGAATGATGAGCCGTGAGGCTTCTATCGGTATTGACGGCGTTTATTACAATCCTGCCGGCGTTGTATTCATGGGTGAAGGAAAGCATCTTGCCATCAACTGGCAGTTGGCTTACCAGACACGTAGCATTGAAAATGATTATCCTTTGTTCACTAACAATGTGAACAATCCTATTACTCCACGCGAGTTCAAGGGTAAGGCGTTTGCGCCTGTCATCCCTTCTTTCCAGTATGCTTATAATAAAGGCAGATGGTCTCTCCAGGCTGGCTTCGCCCTTACAGGTGGCGGCGGAAAGTGTACCTTCGATGATGGATTGGGCTCTTTCGAGAAGATTGTTGCCGAAACTGCTTTGGCAGCTTGCCAGTTGGCAGGTGCTGTGGATCAGGTGGCTTCACAGTATGGAGTTCCAGCCGTATTCACTGGCGAAAATGCTTTCGGAAAAAAGGGACAGTATAGCTACAATAGTTATATGCACGGCCGCCAGTACTACTATGGTCTCTCTTTAGGTGCAGCCTATAAGTTCAGCGACAACTTCAGCGCATTCGCTGGTGTACGCGGTGTCTATGCATCTACCAACTACTACGGATATGTAGAAGATATCAAGGTAGGCAACATGCCTCTCTATAAGGTGCTCGACCCAACCAAGGAAACAGCTGCCAACATTGAGTTGAGCTGTGACCAGAGCGGTGTGGGCTTCACTCCTATTATTGGCGTGGATTTCAAGACTGGCAAGTGGAACTTCGCAGCTAAATACGAGTTCAAGACCCGCATTCGCTTGAAGAACAAGTCAGTAAACCAGGTGCCTAGTATCGGTAACCTTCCAGACAACCTCCGCAACGCTTACATCGCAGGCGGTGTACCAGAGCAGGCTGCTGATGCTATCTTGACAAACGCCACCATCCAGGGAGCAATGGGGCAGTTGAAGACCCAGTTCGATGCCAAGCTTGATAAGGCTATCGGCGAATACGCAGATGGTAAGAAGATTGCAGGCGATATTCCTGCATACCTGGCACTTGGTGTAGGTTACAGCCCTGTAAATGCCGTACGCGTAAACGTAGGTTTCCACTGGTTCGACGACAAGCACGCTACATCATACAACAATCGTCAGGAGAAATTGGACCGTGGTACCTTAGAGTACAACGCAGGTGTTGAGGTGGATGTCAACAAGAAGATTACCTTGAGTACAGGTTGGCAGAACACCAACTATGGCTTGAGCGATGAGTATATGGATGACAAATCATTCGTTGTCAGTTCCAACTCTGCTGCCGTTGGCGGTGTTTACCACATCAACAAGAAGATGGATTTGAACGTGGCTTACTTCCACACATTCTATCAGCATAAGAAGACCTCAGAGAATGTTCAGCTCAGTGCAAACCAGAGCATCAACTACACCTCTGATTACACCCGTAACAACAACGTGTTTGCGGTGGGTCTCGATATCAACTTCTAAAGAAGAGGTTGAAAAAAGTAGAATTAGACTTATGTTTCCTAAACATAATAGATCAGTCATAACTACAAACATGCAAAAAAGGCTATCCCTTTCCTTCGATTGGGATAGCCATTTTTATTTTGTCACATCAATCATCTGTCTGATTATTGCGGATCCACATCATAATATATCTGCAAAGCTCCATACCTCGGATCTTTTGCCATCATCTGCTGGGCATACTTCAGATATTCGCGCACCTTCTTCTGGTCAATGCCGTTCTCCAGCTTGATGACAATCTTGCGAATATTCATTGTCTTTACACGTGCCACAGCCGGCTTATCCGGTCCGAGCACTCTTTCGCCAAACCAGCTTCTCAGCGTCTTGCCGAGCTCCAGACTTGCCTGCTGGCACACCTTCTCGTTCTTATGTTTCAGGTACACGTTGATAAGATGGAAGAACGGTGGATAATGAAACATCCTTCTCTCCTCCAGAATGCCCTTGAAGAGGGCTTCGTAATCATTGTGTACCACCTGACTGATGATAGGAAGCGTAGGATTCTTGGTCTGCAGAATCACGAGTCCCCGCTTGCCCTTTCTTCCGGCTCTTCCGCTCACCTGCGCCATCATCATGAAGGCATGCTCGTAGGCTCTGAAGTCAGGATAGTTCAGCATCGAGTCGGCATTCAGAATACCCACAACCCTCACTTTGTCAAAGTCGAGACCTTTGGATATCATCTGCGTACCTATCAGAAGATTGGTCTTTCCCGATGAAAAGTCGCTGATCAGTCGCTCGTAGGCATTGCGCGTACGGGTGGTATCCAGATCCATGCGGGCGATACGTGCCTCAGGGAAAATCTCGGCTATCTGGTCTTCTATGCGTTCCGTTCCGATACCTCGTCCCATCAGTTCCGTACTACCGCAGTTAGGGCATACCGTAGGCACGGGATAGGTGAATCCGCAGTAATGGCAGGTCAGCAGATTGATGCTCTTATGCAGGGTGAGCGAAACATCACAGTTCTTGCATTTCGGAACCCATCCGCACACCTTGCACTCTATCATCGGTGCAAATCCCCTTCGGTTCTGGAAGAGAATGGCTTGCTCACCATTCTTCAACGCCTCCCTCACCGCAGCCAGCAACTGTGGCGAATAAGCCCCCGTCATCATCTTTCTATGGCGAAGGTCCTTCACATCCACCACCTGAATCTCCGGCAATTGGATGTCCTTGAATCTCGTCTTCAGTTCCACCAGTCCATACTTGCCCTGCTGGGCATTGTAATAACTCTCCATCGATGGCGTAGCCGTTCCCAGCAGCACCTTTGCCTCTGGATACATGCTGGCAAGTACGATGGCGGCACTTCGGGCATGATAGCGTGGCGATGGGTCCTGCTGCTTGAATGAGTTCTCGTGCTCCTCGTCGATGATGACGAGTCCCAGTTTCTGGAAAGGCAGGAAAACGGCACTTCTCGCTCCCAGGATTACAACATAAGGATGTCCCGATAGCTGCTTCTGCCAGATTTCCACACGCTCCGCATCACTGTATTTAGAATGGAAGATGCCGAGCCGGTCGCCAAACACCTTGTGCAGTCGCTCCATAATCTGAACGGTGAGGGCGATTTCGGGCAGCAGATAAAGCACCTGCTTATGTTCCTCGATGGCTTTCCTGATAAGATGGATGTAGATTTCAGTCTTTCCACTCGAAGTCACACCATGCAGAAGCACCACGTTCTTATTCATCATCTTCAGGAGTATCTGATTGTAGGCATCCTGCTGGGCTTCGGAAAGCGGTTTGATGAGTTCGAAATGCGATTCGCCCGAAGTGTTCAGTCTGCCCACCTCCAGTTCATAGGTAAAGAGGATTCCTCGGTCGATAAGTGCCTTGACGGCTGCAGCCGTGCATCGTGCCTCGTTCATCAGTTCCTCCTTGGTCACCTTCTTGATGCCTTCTCTTGGCGTATCACCCTCCAGACTGTCCCAATGGGAAAGGGCAAGGAAGGTGGTTAAGGTCTTCGATTGCTTCAGGGCACGCTGCACCATATTGAGTGCCACGTGCAGAGCCTGTTCATTGCGATAACTGCTAGCCAGCTCCACATAGAGTTCCATCTTGGGCTTGAATTTCTCCGTAGATTTCATGCCCGATGGCATGGCAGCACCAAACACATCGCCCATGGGAGCCATGTAGTATTCGCTGATCCATTGCCAGAGACGCATCTGCTGGGGAAGGAGCGACGGATATTCGTCGAGCACCGCCTCGATGGGCTTGCAGGTGAATTCCGGCTTTTCCGAATGCACATCAACAACCATCGCGATATACTTTTTGCTCTTGCCCAATGGAACAAGCACGCGCATGTTGGGCACAACCTTCTCTTCCATCCCTTCGGGGATAGAATAGGTAAAGGTTCCGTCAAGCGGAAGAGGCAATATCACATCTACGTATCTCATGTTATAACGTTCTCCTTTTCTTTTTACGATCTAAAGTTCTGCAAAGATAGCAAAAAAAAAGCAGATACCCAACTAGGGGTACCTGCTTTTATATATTTTAATGTATAAACTTGTGAAGTGTACTGTCTAACTTCTCATTAGAACCAGTAACCCAAGGCAATCTGCCAAGAGTTGTTGCGGCTCTTGTCCTTGCCTGCATTGGTAAGTGCCTCGGCAGCCTTGACAAGGCTGGCATCAGCCGACTTGCCACAAGCGATGTTATAGTTGGCTGAAATCTGAAGATGGCTCAACAGGGTAATACCAGCACCTACGTTTACGCTGAAGTTTGACTTCTTCAGAGAATAGCTGCTTGTCTCATTCCACTTGAAGTTCTTGTCACCTACATTGATACCCCACTGTGGACCAGCAAAAACAAAGGCATTTGCCAAACTGCTCAAGCCGAAGCCATAACGCACGTTCACAGGGATGTTAATAGACTGCTGCTTCACGTTGACTTTACCCAGTTCACCATCAGTATCGGCATACTTAACGTCAGCCTCTTTCTGGTCGTACAAGGCTGCAGCATCGAAGCTCAAGCCTACGATAGGCACAGTAAACTTAACCATAGGACCAACAAAGAAACCAGTCTTGTTGGAAGCATCGAATACATCCTCGCTAAACGACATGCTTGTCACATTCAAACCGCCCTTCAAACCGAACTTTACCTGGGCGTTAGCGCTAGTAGCAAACATCATTGCTGCTACCAAAAATACAAGAGATAAAATCTTCTTCATTTTTTCTACCTTTTAAAATTAAAATTCTATTTTTCTATTATCACACTCGTTGTGATTCTTTTTCTAATGTCTCTGGCGGCGCACGGTTACTCGGGCAGAACCGCTGGATGCAGAAGAAGAACTGCTGTTGCTGCGCTTCTCCCTTACCTTAGCCTGCTTGCTGGAAGAAGAACCGCCACGGCGATTGCTCTTCTTCTCCTTCTTCACCTTGCCCTTTACGTTCTTGTCCGCCTTGGCAATACTGTCGAGCGAATCCTTCTTCTCCTGGTTTCCCCAGAGATTCTTCTCAAAGGTAGCCAGTTCGCCCTCAATTCGCTTCTGCTCCTTTACCAGAGCCGAATCGGAGTGGCAATACTGCGCCAAAGTTTGTCCCAACATATTGTTGGTCTTGTAGATTTTTCCTTTATACTGATTTCTCACAAAGTAATCATCCACACTCATCACTGCCGCATTGTTCAGATTGCTGGTCATTATCTGCTGCTTGGCAAGATAAGGAGCCAGGTCGTCGTAGCGCACCCAGAAAAGCGGATACTTGGTTCCGCCATCGCCGAAGTCATCATCACGGGTCATGATAGGACAAAGTGCCAACACCTTGGTATGGAAGGTGGAAGTTCGCTGGTCGAAATAGGTTGACTCCTTAATATAATATGCCTTCACTTCCCTGGAAGGAATGTCGCTGTTGTCGAGCGAGATTCTTCCGTTTGCCTTCTTTTCATAATAGATATGATAGTTGTCCAGGAAAGACTTCGGGTCTACCCTGTCTGCTGCCGTAAAACTCTCGTTACCATCCAGACGATATTGGAACACCGCCACCTTACCGGTCATCATCAATCTGAAGATGTTGGTAAAGAGGTTCATCTGGTTGCCCATAGGCTCTACAGGATAATACAGTCCGGCATTGGCATTATCGGTAAGACTCAGCTCACGATAGATGTCTCTTCTCCATACCACGTCCTCCTCCATAGGAGCAGCAGTAGGGAAAGAGATTTGTGCACGAGTGGTAATGTTGCCGGCATTCGATTTCTTTGCAGCCGCCTCCTTTGCCGCCTGCTTACGACGTGCCTGAGGTTGTGCCACGATGCCCTGCACCATTCCCAAGAGCATGAATATGAACAATATCTTTTTCATTATTTTGAACTTTGAAATTTTACTAATTTATTTCACGATTACTTCCATCGCAGTAGGCAGATTTCTCGTGATACCATCCGGCCCCACAGCCTTGATATGCGAAATATAGAAACGGCGACTGCGAGAAAGCTTTCTGAACTCGTTTCTCTGACGGTCGGAGAAGTTGGAGCCTGCTGATGCCAATGGGATGGCGTTACCCATGTTGTCGAAGAAGACGGTCTCGAAACTCAACACCTTGAAAGGTATATCCAGCAATCCGTCGTCGATGGCTGCATGGATACCTGTAGCTCCCATCAGAGATGCCTTCGCCAGACCGCCGCCACGGAAACGGGTGGTTCCCAATGCCAGGTAAGCCGTTGGATCAGGCAACTTTCTTACATGGAATACGAATGGAGGCATCGTGCGGGTCTGTCCCTTGTCGCGTGCCGTTACACGGATGGTCACGTCCTTGCCCACTGCCGCTGGTGTCGCCACGAAATGACCGTTGCCCTTCGATACGAACGAACCGCCACTCATAGAAGCCGAGATGGCATTGGCTGGCACGCCCGGTACACTGATACTGATAGGATTCTGAAAACCTGCATAGAGCACGTTCATCAGGTCTGCCGCCACTGTTGCCGTATTAGGTGCCGGAATCACGCTATATTTCTGGATGAAGTTGCGCTTCATCACGTCGCCCTTGGCATTGTTCATCAGAATGTAGCCGGAGAACTGATGCTCTCCCACTCCACCTGCCGTAAAACTATACTGTCCACGGGCGCTGTTCACTCTCATGCCGTTCACATAGATTTCCGGTTGCTGGGTAGTATCCACGGCAGCCATCACAATGTTGGCATTGAATCTTTCGCCCGGATAAAGCGTGGTCTTCTCAGGAATCACGAAGGCATCGAGCTTGTTCACACGGATATCCTTCATGTCGATATTCGCAACCAGGTTGTGCAGCACTTCTCCCTCGGCATAACGCACATCGCTCTGAATCTTCGAGAGTATGGTCACGGCAGCAGCCACTGGCATGTTCTCAAACATGTATTCCTGCCAGTTCTTACCCAGATATTTCTCGCCCTTAGGCACCTGGGTAGAGAAGTTGCTGGCTATGATTTTCTTCTGATGCTCATCTGTCACCAGCTGCAGGATGCGGTCGCGATAGCGATTCAGCTCCGTATAGAGTTTCTTTCCCTTGCCCGAACCCGGTGCAAGCATCACGATGCCGGCAGCCTCCAGGTTTTCCTTGTTCTTGATATTGCTCACGTCGCCATCCTTGCCGTCAGCCTCCTTTACGATAGCAACCTTCAGTTCCTGGGCAAAGTTATAGAGCGCATCGCTCATGTCCTTCACCTGCTTAGCCTTCTCGAACCATTCCCTCACCTTGGTAGGGTTTTGCTTCATCTGATCGGCAAAGTCACTATAGATTGCATTGTTCTCTGCGGAAGAGTTGGCTGTGGTTCGATTCAGACTGTCTTCCACAATAGAGAATCCGTCGAGCACCTCCGTAGAGACGTTCAACGCAAGCATAGCCATCAGGACGACGTACATCAGGTTAATCATCTTCTGGCGTGGTGAAACGGGTCTTTTCTTTATAGCCATTTATATTAATTTGCTAAATTCAATACTTTTCTTTACTCTTCACTCTTTACCTGAGGAGCCGCAGCACGCATGTTTACGGTCATCGCCTCTATCATACGTGCGTAAATCTTGTTCAACTGCTCAATCTGCTGAGCCATCTTGCGGCTCTGCTCGTTGATCTGGTCAATAGTTCCAATCTGCTGGCTGGCACCCTTCAACTGCATCTCATAAACCTTGCTGATACCTGTGAGCGTACGGTTCAGGTTCTCCATCTCCTCGCTGTCACGGGTCAAACGGGTACTCTGCTCATTCACCTTCTCAAGGGTTTCAACAAGCTTCTTCAATTCCTCAACATAATTGTTCTGTGCATCAGCCATTTCTGGGGTAACCCCCTGCTGACCAGCTACCCAAGCGGTATTACCGCCAGCAATAGTGGCACCGGCTACGGCTGCGCCACTCTCCGAGAATCCTGCTCCTGGAGCTACGGCCGCCGCAACGCTCTCGTCAATCTGCTCAGCGCCTTCGCTCTCGCTTCCAGCAACAGAAGAAGATGATGCAGATACACCAGCACCTCCGCTAAAGCTTCCGCCGCCGATGATGATGGTCTGACCTGCAGCAGATGCAGCAGCTCCTTCTGTCTCCCCATAAGTAACCTTTCCAGTCTCCAAGTACTCCTCAGTAACATGAGTAGGAATATCTCTGCCGTCGGCTGTCTTGTCAAAAGGACGGTCGAAGGCTGATAGGAAGAACACGAACGCCTCAGTACCCATACCGGCAAACAACATGAAATTGGCTCCCGGCAAGTGGGTCAACTTAAAGAGGGCACCCAGGATAACGATAGATGCACCCCAGCTATAAGCATAGTTCAGAAAGGTCTGTCCAGGCACACTGTCCATCCATTTCTGCAGATGATATACGATGTTAAACTTACTATATTCGCCCATTTTTATTATCTCCTATTCTTGTTCTTTGATGGTTTCTGTTTTGCACTCGATGTGGTGGCAAGACTGCGCACACAGCGGAATCCGATATACGAACGTGGCTGGTTCTGGTATTCCCAGGAGCGCCATGCCGAACGGATGAACGATTCCGGATCTTTCCAGGAACCGCCTCTTACGCTCTTCTTCTTCAAGCGGTAAGGGTCTTCCTTCGCTGCATTGTATTTCAACTCAGGGTTCAGGTCGTTCATAGCATCCACACCAGCCTCGGTATAGATGGTACTGGTCCATTCTGCCACGTTACCTGCCATATCATAAAGTCCGTTTGAGTTTGGCGAGTAGATGCCCACCTTGCTGGTTATCAGATTGCCGTCCTTGGTATAATTACCGCGATCTGGCTTGAAGTTGGCATAGAAGCATCCGTCTCCGTTCTTCACGTCCTGGTTCTCCCAAGGGAACTCGTTCTGGTTCTTGCCTCTTGCCGCATACTCCCATTCTGCCTCGGTAGGCAGGCGATAGCGCTGCACAAATCGGGCTTCAGGACCCAGACCTTTCAGCAGATAGTCGGTACGCCAGGCGCAGAAAGCATTTGCCTGCTCCCAAGTAACGCCCACCACCGGATAATCATTGTATGCCGGATTACTGAAATAACTTCTCAAGTAAGCCTCGTTGTCTGAATTGCGGAAATCATTCACCCAGCAGGTGGTGTCTGGATACACATTCACGATGTAGGTATTAAGGAAGTCCCATGGTCCGCTCAACGGGCGGTTGATGGTTTCGCTGATGATTCGTCCCTCATCATCCACATAGGCAGTATCCTTAGAAATCATCACCACCTCGTTGGCATTCACCTGCTCATCGGTATTCAGGTTGCGCTCCTGCGGGTTCAGACGGTTTCTGCGGAGTGCCGCAGCGGTATAATCGTAAATCTCGTATTTGTAGTTCAGCTGTCGCCAGTCAATCAGCTTTTCGCCAGTCACAGGATTGGAAGTATAGAGACTTTCCATCGCTCTCTTCTCATCCTCGTTTGGCTTTCTTGGCAACTGCTTCTTCCAGTTAATCTGTGGAGTCACAGGGTCGCCGTTCTTATCCTCGGTAATCATGTAAGTCTCGTCGCCGCCATAGGCAGGGTCAGCCAGACGGGTACGGAGGATGGAATCGCGCACGTAGGCGATAAACTGCTTGTATTCTGAGTTGGTGATTTCCGTATCATCCATCCAGAAGCCATCCACGGAAACATCCTTGCGAGGCGTCTTCTGTCCCCACAAAGAATCCTGGGTTTCCAGACCCATCTTCAGGAATCCTCGGTTCACCTTCACCATGCCGTATGGGGCAGGTTCGGCGAAACTTCTTCCGCCAACTCCAACCACCTCACCGCCTCTGCCAGCCAACGAGCTAGACTTGGCACCGAAACAACCGCTGAGGGTCAGGAGAGCCACCAGCGAGCTGAGGAGCATTATACTTTTCTTCATATTACGGTTCATATTCTTGATATTCTACTAGAGTATTCTTACACTTTGATGTTTGTTTCTACCTTTCTTTACCAGGTTCAGGTCCATCTGGTATCCGATGTAAAGCTCATGGCTTCCGTTGCCAAAGCTCAGCTTCGAGGTGTACCATTCATAACTGTAACCCAGAATGACGCCATGGAAGGAACCGCCCACCAGGAAAGTTACGGAATTGTCAGGACTGTAGGTCAAGCCGCCATAGAGCAGACGCTTGTCGTATTGGTAAACCAATCGCCCGGTAACGTCGCCTCGCCATGCCGTTCCGTCATACTTCACGAGGGCAGACGACTTTATAGTTAAAAACGGATTTCGGAGCTTAATATTGTATCCGCCAGTCAAATAATACGTTGCGTCAATCTTAAGCTCATTGGTTTCTCCCAGCTCGATGGTTGGAGAGGTAAGATGCTGTGCGGAAAGTCCCACATACCAGTTGCCATGCAGATAGTAGAGTCCGGTTCCCGCATCAAATCCGCTACCCTTCACTTCAGATGTGGCGAGTGCAGGGTCGCCCGATTCGCCGGCATCCACTTTGCTGCCGTCGAAACTCTCGCTGAGGAATCCGGCTTGCAGGCCCACGCTCATCGTTCCTCCGAAGAGTTTGGTCTTATAGGCATACTGCAGGTTGAGTCGCTGATGGGTGAAGAGTCCTATCTGGTCGTTCATCATCGTAGCGCCCACGCCGTGATAATTCTTCAACGCATAGAAAGGCAGGTCGGCTGCCAGATACATGGTTCTAGGATTATGTTCGAATCCGGCCATATCCAATGCATAAGCAGCCGTTACGTTGAGTTTTGCCTGCTTACCCACTGCCGCAGGATTGTAAGATGGTTCCATGTCGAAATAATGACTGAAGGAAGGATCATACTGTGCTCTGGAAACGAGCACTCCTGTCAGCAAAAAAACTAATATGATGATTCGTCTTAACACAATGTAATAACGTAAAAGAGGGCGAAATATTATAAATCGCCGGGATTATTATATATTAATAAGGTATAGTCGGAAGAGAGACTTCAGAAAGATGAAAAAGGCTGCCCCCTGGTAAGAGAACAGCCCTATCATCGACTTTTTAATATTCGTCGTCATTCCATAAGAAGTCATCCTTTGAAGGATAATCAGGCC
>ERZ1031897.357-NODE-357-length-16675-cov-7.810590_pt1 | contig 16675 bp, 17 predicted proteins | sample MGYA00517881_ERZ1031897 | MGnify/ENA primary metagenome ERZ1031897 (study PRJEB33719, sample SAMN04261280) | wastewater metagenome | biome: rural village; feature: human; material: feces | host: Homo sapiens | place: El Salvador | collected 2013-01-07 ... | reverse complement strand
TAAAGGTCTCCTCAAACTTAGATACATAAATGTACCAAAATTTGAGAAGAACCTACTACCAAATAAAAATATAAGTTTCTTTCTATATTTAACCTTTATTTACTTTTATAGCCCGATTTCTATAATATTTTTAATTTTATAAAGATAAATCTATTAATCCTTTGTACTTTCAAATCTTTTAGCTATCTTTGCACCATAATATAATATATAATTAATTCTATAATGTTATGGATATAAAGAAAGCAATAAAAGAAAGTGGATATACCATATCAAAGGTTGCAGAAAGGTTGGGTATCGCTCAACCATCATTAACCGCTCAACTTATAAATGGTACAATGTCTTTATCACGTGCAAAAGAGATTGCCGATATAATAGGTGTATCTCTTTCTGAGCTTGTAGCGGACGAAAACGAGCAACAGGGTGCTTCCCTTATCTGTCCTCATTGTGGCAAGCCGATAACTTTGCATATAGATAAGTAACGTGGGGAACATTCCTTACAAGTATTAATAATTAAAATAATAAGAATATGAAGAAGTTTTTATTTATCGCTTCAATGTTGTTTCTTACAACATTAGCATCCTTAGCACAAGGGGTTAAGTTTCATTTAACCCCAGACTTTAAGTTTGTGGCAGATGATGGCAAAGAGTTTATTGTTGTTCCTATGAATGGTTATTCACAAGATAGCTTGTTTAACATTATGGAAACATACCTAGATAGGACATACCCAGAACCATACAATGACATTAAAAAGTCAAAAAATAACACCCAAATTATAGTTAACGTTTTCTTAAAAAAGGCATATACAGATAAGGCATTAGGAATCTCCCTATTTATAGATATTTTATGTACTTATTCATTTGAGTTCAAAGACAACAAAATTAAGATAAATCAGCCAACAGCATATCCAACAGTTAACGGAATCAACAATTTAACCAAACTAGAGGTTTCATGTGCCAAATTCTTTAAGGATGGAAAAATCAATCCAAAGAAAGAAAAGGCATACTATGATATGAATGCTTCTATAAATAATGAATTGAATAAGATTTTAACAAATGCTTTCAGCAAGGAAGAAGATTGGTAGAAATAATGTTGATAAGTAAGGACGGCAACCAAAGCAGATTTGCGTCCGTTCCATAGTCCAACTTTGGTTTGTGGTTGCATCAAGTTAAGAAAGAGGACGGAGCAATTTTGCGCTGTCCTCTTCTTTCAACGAGCTAGGAAACAAGCCCGATGGTTTTCACCCAAATGGGGGAAAACTATGTAACATCTTGATTTTCAACGATAGCCGATTTTTAGGCTCTCGTACTAACTTTTTGGGGTAACGCTTGATAATCAACGAGAAAGCAATTTTGCGCCCTCGTACTAGCCCAAATCTGGACTCGTTGAAAGTGTTCCTATCAAGTTTATAACTATCTAGTTAAAAACCCCTTGTGGATAACCTGAGCGGAACAATGTTCCTACCCTTAATCAGTTTTTGACAATTCTGTCTAAAACCTACAAAATGGGGTGTCCTCAAAATTGCGGAGACCTCTTTTAATAAACAATAAGGTGAGATTTTTACACCTTTTTAATCGCTGAGGCTACCAAATACACCAATTTTGGGGTATTATCATCTTTGAAGACACCCCTTTTCTATCATCCTTGCACCATCTTCTTAATCTTGCTAGCAATCACCATCTGGTTCTACTATCTTAGTAATTATTATCTTTCATTCACGCTTATTAGTCAACACTAAAGGGTTTCCATCCTAGGAACACCTAATACAAACTTTGTTTGGGTCAGTTTTGCCAATTTTGGCAAGTCTAAGGGGTGTAGCCTGTAGCGACACCCCTACATCTGATAAATAATATAGACTAATAGGATTTTTGTATCTTTGCCTATTTTCACCACTTTTTGGTAAATTTGACACCCTTACTATGAATACATTTTCTAGAGATTTGCCCTGCATACGTTTTTCACAACTTTAGGAAAAACCTTGTCATTTGCTTTCAATGGGGTAAATGATGCTTAACCCCTCATCTAATAATTTTATTAAGCGAGCATCTTCTTACTTCTTCATTTGACAAATTTAGCAAATGAACCCTCGGGGAAATTTTTCCCTTAGCTACTTTCAAGGTGTGGGCGATGATTTGCGCTTACATACTTCAAGGTGTGGAGGACTTGCATCTGCGCTTAGTGCATTCCACCACACCTTTGTATTACAACCTATCCACCTTGTCTTTGATAGCGCTTAGGTCACGGCTCATTTGCAATATAGGCTTGTTCCAGCCCTCTTGTCGCTCATCAATGGATTCTAAGCGCATAAGACTTTGTGCAAGGATTGTCCTGCCCTCATCCATGGCAACCCATATATTGCCTACATTACTCATAATGGTAGAAACGCTAACCGTTAGCAAGCTATCTCCTTTATCACCTTTCAAGGACACAAGCTGGTCTATCTTCTGATTGATTTCCTTGGCTTGCTCCAACGTCCCCTCTGTGGCACTTTGTACGGCTGTGAATCTTCCGTTTAGTTCTTCTCCTGTGTCTTGGCTCATTGACTCAAAAGAACCGGAAGAAGCAGACTGAGAAAAATTGTCTTTCCACCCCAAGGCATCCTTTAAAGAATCTCTTTCATCCAAAGCATCCTTAGAGATTGTCATATATTCCTGTTTCAACTTCTCTTGTGCCTTATATAGCTCTTCTTTGGTTAAATTCTTATTCTCAAATGTAGATGAGAAAGTCTTGTACCAGTCTTGCAATCTCTGCTTGTACTTATCAACCATCAAAGAATTAATAATAGCACTTGCCATCTTCTTTTGGAAGCTATCTGCAAAATCGGTTGAATCAGAATCCATATTCTCCAACATGCTCTTGAAATCACTCTCAACACTATCAAAAGATATTGAAGTAAGTTTCTCTCGATAGGTATTTTCCAATTGTTCCAGCTGCTTATAGTATTCTATATAAGAATCCATATACTGACTGGCATTCTTGTAGCCATCATCGCCATATTGCTTTATCTTGTCGTATTGAGTGGCTGCATAAGCGGCTACGTTAGCCATCTGCTCACTTGTCAAGTTCCAAAAATCTGATGCACTACGTACAGAAATACCAGCCTCCTTACTTACCTTATCCCAATCCTCAGAAGACATTGCATCATTTATCTTCTTGTTGGAAGAGTGTTTGCCATCCGTATAAGCCTTGTACCAATGCCCACTTGTGTAAGCAGCACCACTTCTATACATTGACTCTTGTGTATTCTTGATTTGGTCTTGTATAGCCGCCTTTTGCTTTTCATAAGACGTGGTTATATCTTGCATGGAACTAGCCTCATCCATCTTGTCAGCCAAAGCGTCAATACTTGTTTTCAAGTTATTGTTACTCTCGGATAGCCTAGATAAATCTTTTTCAAGGTTCTTATCGCTAGAGCCATCACCTAACCAACTAGACAAGCCACCAAAGGTAACTGTATTAAGGATATTGCCCACGCCTTCCAAAAGTGAACCACCGATTTGCTCTACAAACTTTCCGCTTAGAATATTCTTCAAGATACCATTAACGGCATTGAGGATTGCATCTATTACATTTGCTACCAATGAACCAATACCATCTTTCAATATATCAAGAATAGACAATATCGCTGATATAATTTGCCCGATGTATCCACCTGATTGCAATTTATCTGCCAACTTTGAAACCGACTTGTTTAAATTCTTTCCCAAGTCCAGCTTAGATAATCCTAGTACCGTGTTGGTCAATCCCGACATTAAGCCACTTAACGACCCACCACTAAACTCTTTCAATCCAGATGCAACCTCATTCAATCCGTCAAGCGTACCTTGTGAACTTTCCTTGTATTCAACCCCTTTAGCTTTAACGGTCTTAACCATTTCCTCAGAAGTCTTCTTTGCACTATCATATATAGCCTTTGCTGAATCCAATGTTTGACTTGCACCCTTAATTTGTGCCTTATCTCCGGTCTTCAAGGCTTTCTCATAAGAATCCTGTGCCACTTGCAAGTTATCAAATGCTATCTTTTCCCTAAGTCCTGCCGCTTGCATCTCCTTGAAAGCGTTTCCCAAATCCTCGCTTTGTCTCTTCAGCTTGGAAAGGTTCAATGTACCCTCATGGTCACCCGTCAATGCACCACGCATCTTGTCGATTGCCTCATAAATTACCTTTTGCTCGGTTGCATCTTTCTTCTTGAAATCATCGGTCTTGGTGTATTCTTTCAAGCCTTGGAACGTTTCCTTCAGCTGCTCTTGCAATGAACCTATCATAGAACCAAACACGCTTTGCCAATCAATCTGAGACTGCAAGGCACTTGTATCTACATCGCTTATCGCCTTGGACTTCTCTTTTTCAAGACTTGCCTTTTTGTAGGTGTACGTCTCTAGATTAATCTTCTCATCATACTCCTTGGCTATTGCATATTTCTTTTCCTGGAATGTACCATAAGCCTTTAAGTAATCAAGCATGGCTTGTGCTTGCTCCTTTTGGGTCTTTCTATTGGACTCTGTTACGGCACTTTCCTCAATGATGGTGTATTGCTTTTCAATCTTCTTGATTGGCTCTTGGTCTAGCATCTTATCATCCCATTGCTGAGGCTTGCCACCTTGTGCCTTAACAATAGCCTCCTTTGCATCAAACTCGGCTTTTTGGCGGTCACGCTCTGCCTTGATAGCGGCATTCTTCTCCGTTTCTATCTGTTCAATTTCCTTTTCCAATGCCCTTTTGCGCTCGGCTATAACCTTTTCCTCACCATCCTGCATAGCCTTGATTCTTGCATCGGTCACCTTCTCCTCTATGGATTGCATAGCCTTGGAACGCTCATACTCGTTTTTATAGATAGCCTCAGCCAACTTACCTTCAGCACTCTCTATATTGTTTTGCTTGGTTGCATTCTTCTTAGCCTCAGCAGCCGCTTTCTTCTCGGCATTCTTGGCGGCTTTGTCCATACTTCTTTGATTGGATGCCTCCATACGTGTAAGCATTCTCGTGCTTGCTGCCTGTTGTGCTTGTGTGGTCAAGACTTCTATATGCAATTCTCTTTCACGTTTGAGGTCTGCCAATGATGATGTATGTAAGGCATTACGTTTTTTTTGTAACTCATACAACTCCGTCTGTGCCTTAATCTGGCTATCATACTTTTGTTTTAGCAAAGCCTTAGTTTCAGCAATCGCTTCTTGTTTGGCTTTGCCTGTCAAAGTATAAATTTTCTCTCGCTTTTCCGCTATGGTCTTCTCCAGCTTGGCTTGTTCTTCTTTGGCTTTGCCTAATGCAATATTGGCTTGCAGGTCTTGCTCGGCTATCTTGGCTGCTTGCTCTGCCTTTGGCAACAAGTCAGACAATGCTTTTCCAATACCACTACCTAGCTTGTCATTTGTAAACATATCATAGGCAGTTTTAAGACCTCCAACAACCCCCTTGATTTGTGTCTGAACCGCTAAGACTATGGTCTTTCCAGCATTAGCCAAACCATCAGCTACCAGTGAAAGCCCATCCGTGAATGTGCTCCAATCAAGCTGAAAAATACCTTTTAGGGTTGTTCCAAGACCTTTAAGAAGCGTATAGCCTGTTTTAATGGCATTTACGAAGGTGCTTCTAAATGCTATGCCAAAATCACGTAATGGGCCTTTTGCATCGGCAAAACAATGATAAAGATAGCTACCTAGCATAACCACAATATCGGTTAAGGATGCCATCAGTGAACCCATATAAGCAGAAATCTTGGTAAATACCTTTTGTCCTTCTGCCGACTTTGTGAACCACGCATAAACCGCTTGAAGTCCAACCGCCACGGCTGCAAGAACCGCTCCTATTGGTGTGGCACACATCGCCCACAATGCCTTTGTCATAGCACCAATACTACCAATAACGTTTCCTAATGGCAAAGGTAAGCCATTTAAAGCAGTCTTTAGGTTGCCTATGGATGATTGGAACTTACCTCCACCTGTGGCAAAGTCCAACATTTTATCTTTTGCCGCTCCTATCCGCTCACCAACTGAAGAAAAGGCATTACCCAACCTATCCAAACCAATTTTATCCGACAAGTTAGATAGACTTCCTGAGATAGAACTTCCCACCTCGCTAGCCTTGGATTTTATTGCTTCAAACTTGCTAGATATTGTTTCATGTAATGAAGAGAAAGCATCACTTACCTTTTGCTTGATTAGCTGAGCCTCATCAATGATATTTCCAAAGAAGCTACCCCCTTTCTCCGTCATGCTTAATGATGATTGAACATCAGCCAAACCACGCATAGCGTTCTTTGCGTTCTCGCTTTGTTGTTGCAAGCCTACAAGGTTATTCTTGGCAGCATTCAATTCATTGCTAAGGACGTTGATTTGTTCTGATATAGCTTGTACGGCTGCTGAATTGTTGGTAGCTTGTGCCGCTTGCAATTGCTCTTGTAATGTAGCCAACTGGTCTTCTAAACCAGCTATAGCCTCTTTTTGAAGTTCTATGGCGGCATTTGATTGTCCACTTGCATAGTTGAGACTTTCAGTGTATTGGCTTGCTTTCTCCTTTAACTCATCAAATACCTTGCCATAAGATGAGGAGTCCATTTCACTTGAACTAAGTCTCAATGAAGCGGACATTGTTTCAATTTCTTGCTTTAATTGCTCAGCCCATGCGGAATTGCTTTGTGAAGATTGGTTCAGCTCATTTATGCTATCCTTAACTCCGGTAATAGCCAACTTTTGGGACGCAAACTTTTGATTCAAGCCATCTATGTTATACAATGAACTCTTCCACTCCTCAATCTTGGCGGTTATTGCCGTGAACTCATTAGACTCCGCTTTTGTAACTTCTGCTTGTGCCTTTTGCTCTTCATTTAAGTTAGCCAATTGCAACTTTGCTCTTTGCAACTCAATTTGGTAAGATTGCAATGCCCTTGTTTGCTCATCTACTTCTTGCTTGGAACTGGTTATAGCCTCGTCTATGCTTCCGGTTGTTTTTTCACCATATTTTTTGGCATTAGCCTCCTTTTGTACCGTCAAGTCCGCTACATCATTCTTTGCAAATTGTATGGATTCTTTAGTATCAACAATCTTTTCTTGCAACTCGGAAATCCTTTGCTTAATAGCTGCTATCTGGTCTTCATAGCTTTTGAAAGGTTGCCCATCTTGTAGGCTTTGTGATACGTTCTTTAGAGCATCAGCCTCAGCGTTTACTTGTTCCACAACCTTGGCATGAGCTGCAACCTCATCGTTGATACCCTTTGTATTTACTATATCTGAAAAGACACCTTTTATTTGAACCAAAGATTCTCCTTGTGAAATTGTGTCCTGTAATTCTGCATTTGCCTTTTGTGCCAATGCTATCAAATCATTATACAACTCTCTAAGTTTCTCCAAATAAGAAATCTTTTCCGAGATTGCATGAGAAAGGCTGTTACCTGCTTCTACATCAAGATTTCCGCTTGATAACTTGGATTGCATCTTATCTACTTCAGAAGAAACCTCACCAATCTTGGTCTTGGTCTCTTCTGCCTTGCCAATAAAGCCTTGCACCAAATCTTTTGAAGACAATATCTTTTCACCAAACATCTTCATTGCAAAGTTATAGCGTGAAATCTCTTCTGATAATTCTTTAACCTTTTGGCTTTGTTTCTGATAAGCATTTGTAAGCGATTCCACAACCTCTTTAGAAGTCTGCTGGTTTGTCTTCAATATTTCCTCTTTAAGTCTTACCAACTCTTTACGAGCCGTGATTATCTCATCACATTTGGCTTTTAAATTGAATGTTAATTCTGCCATAGTTTCTAATCATATATTTGTTAGCAAGGTGGATAAGTTGAATTACCCACCTTGAATTATTGTTCTCACTCTTCACGCGCGCACCTGCGAGAGAGAGACTATTTAACACTAAAAATAGCTTGTGGATCCAACTTAACTCTTCCTTTATCACCACTGTATTCAATCAAGCAATCATGGCAAAACATTGTATTTCCTCCTATTGCATGAGGCTGGACTTGTCCCAATTGGTTCTTTGCCAAATACTCCTCCAACTTGTGGATGTCTGCAACAATCTTCTGAGCCATTTTCCACGCCTTCTGTCTTGACTCTGTGTCCAACAACAAACGATGGGCATTCATAGCCTTTTCAAAATCATCCACATCTAACTTTACACGTCCATTCTCAACAACAATGTAAGAATTATCACAATCAAGGCTTCTTGTCTGAGACTTGAACTCTTGCATCATGGGCTCTAATCGCTCTGATATGGTTGTTCTAACAACCAACTTAACTACTACGTCTTGTGGGCAAAGCAAGTTATGTGTTACAATCTCAAACAAATCATTTGGATTGTTCATAAATGCCATAATTTCCTTGTCAGAAAGGATACACCCCAACTGCTCTAGCAAGCCATCCAACATTTCATTGATAGCACCTACTTTCTTGCAAATTGCTTGTCTTTTCTTGTTAATGTACTCGGTATTTTCATACAATAATTTATCCATAATCTTAATTTTATAAACTTGAACTATTAACGATGTCTATTGCAACCTTATCTATATCGATTGCTTCCAACTCACTTCCCTCTTTCTTTGGTGGAATCGAACTGGCTTGCATAGCCTCTTTCTCTTCTTCCGATAGTTGCAGCTTAGCTTCAACCTCTTCAACCACTTGTCTAAACTCTAAATTATCCATTTGCCTCGTTTATTATAGAATAACACATTTGTTTTAAATTTGTAAATATTTTGCGCTTCACGTCTATTGAAATTAGCCTCAACGTTTGCAGCCCTTCATGTCTCCTTTTTACTTTGCTTTTCCAACAACTTTTCAATCTCCTTGCAATGCAAGATTGATGATAGTTGAAGCACCGTGTCTCGTGATAAGTCTGCTGCAATATACTTGCTTGCATCCTTCAAATCTTGAAAGACAACCTTTAACCTACGACCATTATCAAATGGTCTTAAAATGACCTTTTTGTCTTTTTGAATCTCTGTTATATCCATTGTACTCTATTTTTATATTTCACCACTTTTTGGTAAATTTGACACCCTTACTATGAATACATTTTCTAGTAATTCATAACTGTATTACGTACACAATCATCTAACTCTCTTCCATCCTCATCTGTACTTAGAAAGTCGGCATAAGAAGAAATTTCTCTCAATTTATTCTTTAACCTCGTATAATACTTAGGGTCTTCAAATACACCTTCTGACTTCAATTCATTAATATAATCGGTTATCTCATTTTTACCCTGTCGGCTCATCATTCTTGCTATAAAAGCATTGACTGCATCTTTGGGACTTTTGATTTCCTTTTTAAAATCAGTCTTCATTGTCTTATGTTTTGAAATTGTAAAATATTCATCACCCCACATCTTTAATAACTTCATAAAGAAAGCTTTGTCCGATAGTGTTGAGGCTTTGACTTCTTCAACCCCAATTTGTTTAGGCAATCCACAACTTAGTCTCATTTCATACCTTAACAAGTTGCTATTATCAAATCCAGGTGGTATTTCCAGACCTTTATTTCTTGCATCCAACAGTTTATCATAAAATACTGAAAGGTGCTTTTGGCTCACCTTTTTTGTCTTGGCTGTGCCTTGGTAATACAAAGTGTTTGGACTTCCTTGTATTCTTATCCTCTTTGGCATATCGCCCAACTTATCAAGATACGTTCTAACAGGTTTAATCATAGGAAATTGTGTTCCAAATTCCAAACTTGTTACATTGGCTTCACTCATATCAAGATGTAAGCAATCTGAAAGTTTCTCTATAGCATCTTTTGTCGAGTAATGACTCAACGGCCATATATTGCTAGGATAAAAGAACCTTGACAGACTGCCACCGACCTCATAACCGCCCATAAATTGGGTTACTTTCAATCCATCTATGAATCCATAAGTGCTAGTTTCACCTGTACTAGATGTCTTTTCACCTACGCTTTCTAAGTATTGGCTAATATCGGGCATATCTCTACATCTTGGTAGGAACATTCTTACTTTATCATACATACTCACCTCCTTAGCCAATTGTTACAGAATCACGTCTCAGCACATTCAGAACCTCATCAAAGCCGCCAGCCGATAATTGCTTGCAATAACTTCCTGCCAAAACCCTTGCGCCTTGTAGCACAATCATTTCAATATAATCTGGTCTTTGTTGCTCGGCTGGTGTTGGTGCTTCTTTGTCTTGGTGGACTATGAACAAAAAGCCATCATTTTTGCATGAATAGAAAGGATTTGGCTTGTTCTTGCTTGAATAAGTCGGCGTGCTTGGTGGAAATCCAAAGGCGAATCCCGACAACTTGCCATTAATAAAGTAGTCTTTCAAACCTGTTAGGTTCAAACTTGCCTTTGCTTGCAAGTGCATTTGTGGACAATTGCTTGATTGTCCTTCACGCTTTGGCAACAAGTACATAGAAACCATGCCATTTCTGCCCCTTAGCGCTTCCATAGGCGAATAATTACCCCATACGCTTGTAAGTACATACTTTGGCGATTTTCCGCTTTTAGAATCAAAATCTAAGCGACCATAAAAAACGATTGTTGGCTGTATCATAGCAATCCTCCTTTCTTGATGTTGTTTGCAATATGGCAGATTGAGCTGCACTTGTCTACTAGTGATTGAATGTCCTTTAAGGTATTCCACCAATCGGCGGCATAAGAACCACCATTATCTTTGATGGTGTCCGCCTGTTGGACACCACCTAGATTAAATCGACCATCCTTTGTAATCATCGCTGATCTCCTTCCTCTTTGATTTCCGCTACTTCATCACAGAAACAATCGTATTCATTCATAAACTCATTCATATCAAATGACCCTTGACGGTATTTCAAAGGATTGTTACCTGAAACGATTTCATTATACAGACAATCAATCACATCTTCCATATCAATCTTCATTTTGTCGGGCATGTCTTCAAGGAAAATTCCAAAGACACCAACAGCCACGATTACATCAAGAAACCAATCTCTATAATTGGCATCCTTGTTCTTAACCATGTTCCACCACTCGGCTTGAAACGTAAATCCACCATAATGGCGGCAAACCATTTTTTTGAAGTTTTCTCGTTTTACCTTCATATTTAAACCTCCTTTGCTTCTTTCTCCTTAAGTTCCTCGACTTCATCACAATAACACCTGTAATCGCTTATAAACTCTTCCATCTCAAACATCATTAGCTTAGATGCAAAAGGATTGTTACCATCTACAATATCCTCAAAGATAGCATCGATTACTGGTTTCATGTCCACTTTCATACTATTAGGCATGTCGGATAGAATATAACCAAGGATGCCGTAAGCCACGATTACATCATAAAACCATGCTTTGTAATCATCATCCTTATCCTTAATAATGTTCAACCACTCGGGCTTAAAAATAAAACCATCGCCACTTTCAAAAGCATTCTTCTTGCAATAGTCTGCAAATTCGTTTCTTTTCATAATACTCATATAAAAACCTCCATTACAATTTTAATGTTTTACACAATAACTAGCAGCTTGTGATTCCAATTCATGCTTTGAAGCGATTCTGTTAGAACCCAACCACTCATCAATATCACTTTTCAAGAAGAAAGCTAGCTTACCACAAGGTTTGCTGTATGGAAAAGCATGCTCTCTCATCTTAGCGTAAACCTGTGCCTTGGACATTCCAATATAATTACACAGGTCTTCAACATTCAAGTAATTCTTTGCTTGAAGCAATGTGTATTTCTTAATTTGCTCCAGCTTATCAAGTACTTCCTTATCCATATTTCTCTTTATTTAAAATTCAACATCAAACAATGAAAATTCTTGTTTCCGCTTGCAAAATTACTATAAAATATGGACTTCTGAATAAACAAAAAACTGCTTACTTGTAGCAGTTAAAGCCCACAAGTAAGCAATATATTAAATTTCAGTTAGGTTTAGATGTGTAAAATGAAAGACTTTTAACTAATGAAAAATTCAGATTTTGTAGAAGCAAAACATCTTTTAACGTTAGAAGTCTTCTTTGTATTGTTTTTGTAACTCGGCAATCGCTTTCCATCTATTTTGTATCATACTATAAGTTCCATAGTATGCTTCAGCTTTATCTTTAATCGCCTCTAATATTTTGATACGTCTAGGCTGAAGCTCTTCACTACACACTTTATAATATGTGTTTCTTAAATCCGATTTCAAACCAAACACATCACTCCATATATCTCGGAATGTCAAAGATAATTTGTTATCATACTTAACAAACGGCTTACCATTTGTATCTCTTTTAACCCACAATCCTCCACCAATGCACATATTTGCAAAAATAGCCAACATTTGCTTTGAATCTTTCCATTTTAGATGTATATCACTAGAACATAGTGCATACTCTTCCACATAAACAGAGAAATAATCTTCACTTTTAATTTCCCTTTTAGCCTTTTCTACATCATTTCCATTATAAGTACATAAGGTTTTACCTTTGTAACGTATTTCAACATTAGAAAGTATGTCACCCTCTACCACGCCCACGCTCTTAGCTGCCAATAACAACATAATGGTAGGAACAATCCTCTCTCTTCCGTAATAGTATTCTATTTTTTCATAAAATGTCTCATAGCCAAGGAGACAACCCTTCCCAGCTTTACTTGCATCATCGCCAATAATAGAATGCTTTTTGTTTTCTTCTTCGCTCATAATAAATTATTTAGTAGGTCCACAGCCGATTTTTTCTTGGAATCCACCACATCAGCATAAATTTGAGTTGTTCTAAGATTTTGGTGTCCTAGAAGTTTACTCGTTGTGTAGATGTCCGCTCCTTTGGTCAGCAATGATGTAGCAAACGTGTGCCTAGCGAGATGGAAGGACACTTTCTTTTCAACACCAGCAGCCTTACCCCATTGCTGAAGGATATAATTGATACTAAAATAGTTTGGCAAATCAAATACCAAATCAGAATCTTTAGCGTCTCCTCTTGTTGGCATCCACTTTAAAGCAGTATCAGACAATGGAATTGTTACACTATGCTTTGTCTTTACCATTTGCTTAACAATAAACAGACGGTCTTCTCTACTTTCAATATTACCCCACACCAAGGAACATACATCGCTTACACGTAGTCCACAAAAGCAAGCGAACAGAAAGGCACTCTTTACCATATCATTCTTGCAAGGTGTAGCCACTAACTTCAAGACCTCTTCTCTTTCTAAGAATCCTCTAGTTTCCTTTTCTGCCCTTATTGGCTTCTTATCCTCCTTGCTCAATTTGGTTGCAGGGTTTATACTTAGATAATTGTCCCTTACAGCTTCATTCAAAGCAGTAACAAATGTATTATAATAAAGTTGTGCCGTACTCTTCGCCATAGGCTTCTCATAATGTTCACACCATTTGGGATTATCATTTCCTATAGTCTTTGCACTTGCAAGATACAAAAGAAACTTCTGACAAAAAGCCTTATCTACATCTAACAAGTATTTTTTGCCAGCTCCAAACTTCTCTATATGTAGAATCACATTGTTAATTGTAATAGCATTGCTTTTGCTTTGTCCTAGCTTTGCTTTCTTCTCAGCAAAAGCCCTTAGCCAATCCACCAGCAAAAGTTTCTTGGACTTATTTACATTCACAATGCCCAATCGTCCACAATTCAAATCATCTTCCAGTTTCTGCCTTGCAGCTTCTGCAAGATTTCTTATTTCACGATTACGCTTTCTTATTTCCGCTCTTTTTTCAACGCTACCTTTCTCGGGTTCTACATACAATTTTAAAAATTTATAGGAATGCTTACAGTTGTTATCTCCATCTGGGTTATACATATCCAAATAAAGAGAGCACCCACCATTAGACCTTTTCTTCTCACGTAGGATTACGTTTCTCTTATCACTTTTATTTCTTGCCATTATTAGTGTTATTTTTGTTACCGATGCAAAGATACAACAATTTATTGAATATCAGCACTTATGAATAGTTAAGTAACACTAAAAGTAACAATAAAAACACCAAAATAGTAATATAATATATAAATATCGCTTTTTAAAAACGGCAAAAACACACATAAATGATTGATTTTCACTATACTTTATAGCATAAACCAAAAACCGTGCATATTAGTTGTTTAAGTTTGCGCGGAGTGTGGTTGTGAAATCACGCTCCGCTTTTTTGGCACCCTTTGTTATATGCAGCTCATCAGAATTCTACACTTTTAATCCCGACAAATCCATCTTATACGTTATATTCTGAACAGAATCTTTTTCCAGAAACATAAGCATATAAATCGGAACATAAGTCACATTACCCTTTTTCTCTACATTTCCATTACAAAGAACCAAACCGTGAGGGATTTTATATTCTGTTGATGCCATCACATTCGAAAGAGCATTATGACGGTCATAATCCTTACCAGACTTCACCTCTATTGGCAAAACCTGTCCTTTGTACTCCACCACAAAATCCAACTCGCCTAAGCGCTTATTGTTAAAGTAATAGAGATCAAAGCCATGAGCTTTCAACTCCTGAGCAACTACATTCTCATAGATGGCTCCAAAATTGATAAACTGTTCATCGTTTAAAAGACGTAACTGAATGCCATCAGCAAACTGACTAATCAACAACCCCACATCATTTTGGAATAATTTGAAAAGGTTTCTTGTCTTAGCCAGCAACAATGGTATTTTAGGTTCCTCCACATTGTAAGTAGGGAGCGCCACACCAGCATCCCGAAGCCAAAGAAAGCTATTTTCATAATTAGCAAATCTTGCTTGCTGATTCAAACTTTTAAGAATAAAACGCTTGTTTTTAGCATTCAATTCTGAGGGAATCAATTGGAATATTTCTTGGATATACAACTTTTGATTGTTGTCATCCACCTTATATTTCATGATATCACGCTGATACTCCAAAAGAATACTCTTCTGCACATCAATCACGCGCTGTAAATTATTGCTATCCAAATAGGTCTGAACAGCTTGCGGCATTCCTCCAACTATCAAATACAAGCGAAAAGCTCTCATTAATTCATGATGTACAAAATCATCTACAGGCGTCATTTCTTCCCAGTTTTTACGGATGACATCCAATACGTCTGCAGATAAGCCTATAGCAGAATAGAACTCATGCAGATCAAGTGGGAACATTTCCTTGACATCCAGATAGCCAACAGGTTCAGAACGCAAATTATTCAATTCGATACCCAGCAAAGAACCACTTAAGGCATAGCGATAACTTCCTTCATCAACCAGAAACTTGATAAGGGTTACAACTTCAGGATAAACCTGCACTTCATCAAAAAAGATAAGAGTCTTTCCTTTTACAAGAGGCTTATGCACGAAAGCCGTCAGACGAAACAGCATCTCCTTTACATCTTTGGCTCCATTGAAGATACCTATAGCCTCAGGAGAAGTTATGAAGTTGATCTCAACAAATTCATCAAAGATTCGCTGAGCAGCCTGTCTTATAGAGTAAGTCTTACCTATCTGTCGAGCTCCCGTAAGCAACAAAGCTTTATTCGTTGAATGAAAGAAATTATCTAAATATTTATCTATCTTTCTATTAATCATACACTTATCTCACTAAAATACATTTTTCCAAGGTAAAAACAGCCTATTTTATACATTTTTCCAATCCTTTTTCAGGCTATTTCTTACACTTTTCCAACTTTTGGATGATGCAAAGATAAACAAATAATCTGATAGTACAATCATTTATTAAGATATTTAAACCTTTTTATATGGCAGGCACCCTCTGCTATATGCTCTTCATCAGAATCTAATTATACACATTTCTCCATCAACACAAAAGTGATGAATCCAAGGAGAAGGGCGTAGGTGGCTTGCTTCTGAAAACCATGGGCATGGGTTTCGGGAATCATCTCATCGCTCGTTACATAAAGCATGGCACCACCGGCAAAACCCAGCATCACGGGGAGGAAGGTGGAAGAGGCTGAACCCAAACCGAAACCCAACAGAATGCCTGCCACTTCGAGCAGGGCGATGAAGATGGAAATGAAGAAGGTGCGGGGCGCAGAAACGCCTGCCATCATCATGGGAGCAATGATCACCATTCCCTCGGGGATATTCTGCAGGGCGATACCGAAAGAAACACCCCACTCCGTGGCACCTTCTGCAGAACAGACGCTCACTCCAGCTGCCATGCCTTCGGGCAGTTTATGCAGGGCTATCGCCATCACGAAAAGCATCACATGACTGAGTCGGGCATTGTTGCGATGCTCCTCGGGGTCTAGTCCCGTGATATGATGAAGATGGGGAGTTACCAGATCTAGCACATTCAGAAACAAGGCTCCTGCCATCACGCCAATTACTACCAGCCACCAAAGTCCGGTCTGTTCGAAGGCTGGCACTATCAATCCTAGCGTAGAAGCCGCCAGCATGATTCCGGCACAATATCCCAATACGGCATCATTCCATTTGTGAGGCAACTCCTTGACGAAGAAACCCAGAATGGCACCAATAATGGTGGCACCGCACAGTCCGGCGGCACTTATCAATACGTTTGTCATTATATCTTGTTTTTAACCTATAAAATATATCGAAGTTATCAGTAATGTATGTGAAGATGCAGATACATCATAGAAGATAAAAAAAGCATGGACAACCTCACGGCTATCCATGCCCATCTATTTCGTATCTGATCTATTCTATATTAATGTGTATAGTCATGGTGAAATTGTTTTTTATTTCAATTTCTTATAACCGAAACTATTTCAACTTCTTATAACCGTAAGCTGCGCTATTGCCCAACTGCTCTTCGATG
>ERZ1031897.353-NODE-353-length-16738-cov-9.347360_pt1 | contig 16738 bp, 20 predicted proteins | sample MGYA00517881_ERZ1031897 | MGnify/ENA primary metagenome ERZ1031897 (study PRJEB33719, sample SAMN04261280) | wastewater metagenome | biome: rural village; feature: human; material: feces | host: Homo sapiens | place: El Salvador | collected 2013-01-07 ... | reverse complement strand
CAGACTTGTCTTGGACAAGTTTAACGAGACTTGAGAGCTCGGCAATCTCAGAACGACATTCAGTAGCAGCCTCTGCGTTAGCCTTATTAAGCTCACGTTGCGCCTCAATAGCCTTGTCAGTTTTAAGCGTAAAAGTAACAATAGCGGCAGTAACAGCCACCATCGCAGTAAGAGCTGCTGCGTAAGGATTAGCGAGTATAACCTTATTCCACAGCTCTTGGGCAGCAGCAGCTAATGTTATTTGCCTTGTGCAAGCTTGCACAGCGATATTATAAGCGGTCTGCGCAGATGTAGCCAGAGCTGTGTAAACAGCCTTCATCTTATCAACTGCCAAACTTTTGAGCTTAGCTATCTTGCTTGCAGTTTCTGCTATCTCGGCAGCCTTAGCTGCGAGAGTATAAGCAACGATACCGGACGTGAGCACTACGAGCACCTTCCAGTATTTGAGCGAAAAGTTAGTGATAACACTGAGACTCTTAACGAGCAAGCTGCCCGCGCTTATCGTGTACTTGACGACCGGCAGCAGGTTCTCACCGAGCTCAACGGTGAGTTCATGGAAGCGGTTTTTAGCCTTATCGACCTCACCTTGTATAGTCTCGTTTTGCACATCAAACTCCTCAAGAATTGACGTGGCTTTTTTATAAGCATCAGTCGCAATCTCCTGACGTTGTCTCAAATCGTCGACCTTATCTGCCATTGTTGTAAGCACCGACACTGCACGCTGTCCGTCAAGCCCCATATCGCCAAACATCCTACCAAGTTGGTCGAAACCACCCTTAGATTTAAGGTTGTCCATCAACGTGATGACAGCCTTATTCATGTCAGTCTTGACAAGCTCAGTAAACGTCTTGACATCAACGCCCGCCATCTTAGCAAATGTCTTCGTATCAGTAGCCATCTTTGTGAGGAGCTGAGAAAAAGCTGTCGCAGCCATCTCATCCTTCTGCATGTTCTCATCAAGGACGGCACCATAGCCCATTATTTGAGCTTGTGTCAAACCGACCTGCTTGCCTACGCCAGCAACACGAGCAGTAAACTCAACGAGGTAGCCAGCCGAGGCGGATGAGTTCTGCGCAAGCTCATTGATGGCCGAACCAGTCGCGAGCATAGCGCCACGCAGACCGAGTCGGTCATCCTCACCGAAAGCCATAGCAAGCTTGCCCACCTTATCGATTGCGCCATCGCCGAGATCATCGCCAAGGGCGACCTGAATTTTATCAGCGGCATCAACAAATTCTAATATCGAGTCTTTGGACGTAATGCCGAGACGGCCAGCAGACTCGGCGAGCTCGTTAAGCTGCTTACGCGGAGTACGGGTATCCATCTTTTTCAGTTCCTCGTTCATCTCTGTGACCTCCTCCATAGACTGCCCAGTATACTTGCGCACATTGTTCATTTCCTGGTCCATCTCGGTATATGCGTCTACACATTGTCGGATGGTACTTGACAACCCCGTTATAGCACCTATGCCTTGAGTTATAGCCCCCCAATTATCATTAAGAATTTTGACGGACTTGCCAAACAGCGATGTAGCAGTCTGCTGCTCACTATTCACTGCAGATATCTGAGCCTTGAGCGCCTTAGCCTTGTCATTGAGTACGTCGAAAGCCTCAGAGCCCTGCTTAGTGTCAGCAAGGCGCTCATTGACGATCTTCAGCGAAAACTCAAGGTCACGCAAGGACGAACCGCTGATATTTTTAAGCGTAGCATCTATAAGTTTATTTTCACGTGCGAGTTCAGAGGCTGAGCGTCTCGCAGCAGCTATCTCTTTATCGTATTTGTCAATGGACAGATTTGCCTCCTTTTGGTTAGAATGTATCTGCTGTATGCGTGTGTTTATTTTTTGCAGACTTTCTGAAGCTTTGTCGAAGGCATCTGTATTAGGCGACATGTCGTTTAATTCTTTCTGTAGAGTGGATGCAGCTGCAGTAAGATCGTTAAGCGACGCGCCATTAATATCGCCAAGAACTCGTTGCAGATTGACGGTAGCATGATTTAGTTCCTGCATCTCTTTCAGCGACTGCACGGTAGAATCTTTAAGAAAATCCATACGATCCTTACAGTGCTGTAGAATAACATTGAGCGCATTGTAATCATCGGGATTTGTCACTTGTTTCATCGCACGTCGCACCTCACGGGCTGCCTTTTCAATATCCCCCAACGATGCTGTGGAAATATTGTTGACCGTGTCTATTGTTTTTGCAACACTATTGCTGTAAGATTTAAGGCTTGCCTCGGCTGCCTTAATTTGCTTGTCGAACTTGTTAATGTCTTTAATCGACGTACCAGGGTCTTTGAGTGCCTCGGCTTTCTTCTGCTTTAGGTCATCGAGGGCTTTCTTTAGTGTTGCCATCTCATTCTTAGCTTGCTGCGCATTAAGACTGACGATGGTCTCGAAAGTTTGAGTTGTTGCCATAAAAAATGCTACTTTTGATTTGTAAACCAAAAGTAGCACAAATATAGTGTAGTAAAAATACATTCAGGTACCAGTCCCTAATTTGTAAGCATTAGTCGATACCCTTGAAAATTCAAGCATGTATCGCCGCACCTCGCTCAACCATTTGTCTATACGTACAACCTGCTCAGAATCCTCGCCAAAGCGTTTTACAGCCTTTTTGCGTAGACGGTACAGATATTCAAGGCGTTTCTCCATGCGTCGCATTTCTCTACTTGCAACACGTGTAAGCCACATTGTACGGCTTGTAAACGCAAGTGATTCCTTGGCGTCTTCGAGTTCTTGTTTAGCTTTTTCTGGATTTAAAGAATGCGAGACACCATTCTTCGCCTCCTTTATTATAAAGCAAAAGATTATTATCACGAATAAAATCCAAAAACTGTCGGGTAGTATTATCATATTGCAGACGATTTAATTGGTTATACCGCAAATATACGCAAAATATTTGAGACTGCAAAGTGTAGAGCCAAAATATTTTGGTATGCGCGGTGGAGCATCATCGTCGGCGATGTATCAGCCACAACAACAGCGACAGAACGACAAGCACCACCGCGCCGATAGTAAACTGCCCGACGTGCATCTGCGTGCGCTCCCACGTCGATAGCTTGCGCTCCACTGGTATGGGAAGACGTGTTGTGTCGGTCTGGAGCATTGCTTTATATATAGTGTCGGTCTTCACGCTTATGCGGTCACGCCATCGCCACACGCTCTTCTGGCTATACACTGTATCGCCACGAGTGTAGTGTTCAACATACACCGAGTCGTGCAGCCGAAAGGTGTCGGCACTCGTCCTCGCCTTATAGAGTGTATCAGTCTTAACGACCACTCGCTCTACAACCGCTGGCTGCGGTGTAGAGCATCCACACAATAGTGTCAGCATTACGCAGGCTAACAAAGCTAATGCGCCGGATAACAAACCTAATAGCGCACCGCACAATATTTCTAACAATTTATCTAATGTATTCATAATGTTATAAAAGGGTTATTAGTCGGTCTCCGCCCTGCCGTAATCTCTTGGCGGTTTGCGCTTCATACATCCGTTCACGGTACACTCATTCCACTGCAGCTCGTGCGTCTTCATTAGAAGCGTGTTCTTCTCGTCTTTGAGCTGACGGATGGTCGCACGCTGCTTGCCAATGTCGTCGTAGAGTGAGTCTATTTTGTTGTTGAGTCTTGTGCGCTCCTCCATGTGCTCCTCGTGTTCGTGGGTGTAGAGGTTGCGCCACTCCTGGGCGTAAGCGAGGGCGTTAGCGTCCTCCTCCTTTTGTGCTGCAGCTGCCTCTTTGCGCTTCCGCGAGTTGTAGTAGAGCAGCTGTCCGACGATGCCACCGCTAACAAGCAGTGAAAGTATCTGTAAAACCATATCCATCTGCACCTCCTTACTCTATTGTTATCCAAATCTGCTCGCCTCTCTCATCCGCAGCCTTCAGCATGGTGTACACTTTACGGAACGTTGCCGTTGAGTTAAGCACCTGACCGACCGCTTTATTTTCTCCGATGAGGATGCAGCCATCCGTATCCTTCGCCGTGTTGCCACAGTGTATCAGCACACCTTGATAGCCGGGCGTATTGCACAGCCTTGGCAGTCTGCCCTTGCAGAACTGATACTGCGCCCGACCTCCGAAGCGTGGCGATACCGTCTTCATATCTACGAGGTATCTGCCCGTCGGTATGGCGGTCTCGCCCTTAATCTTCACTCCGCATATCTGCGCCACACTCATCATCGAGGTCAGCCCTCTGTCTTTATCCTCGAGCGTGTCGCAGACATACTCGCCGTCGACGTACATCTTGCCTATTGTGTACGCCTCCTTTTTTGCTATTCGTCTTACTTTTACTTCCATATTTATCATTCTTAAAAATTAAGAGCCATAGTTGTTGCCATTCCAGACTACAGTGAAACTGTTGTGCCGCTTGGCTGCCGGATCGCCGAACTTGGTCATAACTTCACTGGTTAAAATAAGCCTATTACCAACACTAAGTTCAAAAGGAACAATGCTTGCGCTTTGATTTGTTGTACCGAATTTATTGATAGTACCACCCCCACGGACACTGATTGCAACATTTGAATTGTTCTTGATTATTAGTGTTTGCCCAACATATTGTAACGCTTCGTCACGCGTCACGCCATGAAGTTGATAGAGATTATCCTTGGGGTTGTAGAATGGCAATACAAGGTAAATATCCGTGGTTTTAAAATAATTTAGGAAATCGCCCTGAAACTCCACGAACGAACCCGAACTACTAAAGTCGAATAACACAACACTGAGAGAGGAAGACGGTATTCGGTATTGGTCTACGTTCTCTGGTGTAATAATTATCTTTTTCTTTTTGACAAAACCGCCAAACAGACCTGCGCCAACCTCTAACACACCTTTCTCGTTCACACGCGCCGTCACCTCGCCGCTGTTGTTGCGCACCTCGAATTTGTCCGCCGTTGCCGTTATCTTGCCGTTCTCGATGTCGAAGCCAGTGCGCAGTAGCTTGGCTACAATGCCACTGTCCTCGACATAGCCGTTTGCCGACTCTATCCAGTCGGTAGGCGTTGCTCCGACCTCCAACTTCGGCATTGTCACCCACGCCTTTCCGCCTTGTATACAACGGATGAGGACATAGTTAGGTATGCCAGTGCCATCCGAACGCCAGTGTACCCAATAACTCTTCCACTCGCTTGTGAGATTGAAGTGACGTCCGCCGTCGGCGTTGCTCGTTGTTGTATCGCGCTCGCTATCCTCGGCGAATATGCTTAGATTAGAGCCACTCCACATGTATGCGTCGATGCTGCCGGAACCTTTTGCCATAAAGGAGAGTATGTAGTCCTCATCTTTTTTGATGATGGTATTCACGCTCCATTGTGCCATCTCGACGTACCCGGACGCTCCGTACGCATATATAACGGAGCAGCCATTATTGTACGACTCATTAGTGACTACCGAGGCATCCAAGCGCATCAGATTGCCGGTTTTGGCGAACGTGCGCGTGTTGTCGAGAAGATTGCCACCAATGTAGTTGTAATCATAGGGCGAAGCACTCCAACACACAAAGTCCTCCGCTGTGCCCTCAATGAGTATAGGGTGGGCGATATACGCCTGTTGGCTTGCGGTGGAGCTGTCCATTTTCACGCAGCCGACAGAAATCCACTCATAAGACGCGTTCTTTGCAACGGTGAATGTGCGCTGGTATAAATGCCAACCTTCACTCGGAGTGACTGCATCTGCACCTAAAAAAGCACTACCATTTGGGCCTGTATAACCAGCAGGGTTAGTTTTGTCTGTGGCTGAACTTTTCCACTTTACTTCGGCTGCGAAACTCACACTAACAGACTTGGCTTTTGCCCAAAATGATATGGTGTACGTCTTGCCCTTCTCGACATGTATATTACCCAAGCCGGCACCGCCACTTTGCCATATGGGGCCAGCAACCTTCGCCTCGGGCAGGAATACTACATTAGCCCCTTCGTGTGACGATGTGCGGTATATTTTAGCTCGCAGGAAGTCAGGGCCTAAGCCTCGTTTGCGGAAAGCAGAGCCTGTAAGGAGGTTGCGTCGCTCGGCAAGAGTGTAGCCCACCTTCAGAGATATCTCGCGTGCCGACTGCAGAATCTCTGAAGAGTATTGTTCTAATGCGGAGCTTGTTTGCAGCGGCATACCGTCGACCTTATTCGTCAGTTCTGTGTACTTCGACTCCATCTTCTTCGCATCTGCCTTTAGTCCACCGAAGTACTTAGTATAGTCTAAGTGCCACGTCAGGCGCACGACGAACGTCTTGTCACCCACCACCACCGACACATCGACATAGCCATCGGTGTAGTACATAGTATTGCTACTGGCGTAGTATGTGCGTATGGAGTTGATACGAACCGATGTGCCAGACACACTTGCCGTGCAGTTAACAGGCGTTTTGATAGTAATAGAACTTGCGCTCACGATGGCACCACCCTTACGGCACACTACTGTAGCATAACCATAGGTGTTGATGCCGCCCGATGTTGTGCCGGACGGTACTCCGTCATCAGAAGTAGAGATGGTGATAGGTGCACCTTGTAGCTCAACAGTATAAGCATCAGTGCCAGCTGTTCCCTTATCACCTTTGTCACCCTTATCACCTTTGTCGCCCTTGTCGCCATCTTTCACAGCCACAATGGTTATTTGTCCCCTTGCTATTACTGTTGCCATACCTTTAAGTTTAGAAAATAGGGTGAGGTGCCCTATTTAGACACCTCACAAGTAAATGTACCTCTCACGGAAACATCAGCGGCCGACACCGTGACATACGGCTTTGTTGACTCATTCACTGGACTTGATGTGCCGCTCCAGTTTGTTGCTACGCCGTTCGAGTTGTACTTAGTCCACTTATACTGATATTTGCAGGCGTGAGCGCTGTCAGCCTTAACAGCTGCGCCGTCTTCGACCACCTGACCATCTTTCCACAGGCGTGCGAATAGCTCTGTAGATTGAGCACCATTGACAATTTTGTCACCGGTGGGCGAATAAACCTCTGCGACGTAGGGGTCGCTGGCATCGAAAAACGTGATGATTGCGTTAGCGGTATCAGTACCATCTTTCACCGTGCAGCGGAATGTCTGGAAGTTCAGCACATCGTCGGCATTCACATTCAGCGTGCTCACACCACCCGATGTGGTGACGTTGCCAGCAGCTACTGCACCCCAGGTGCCAGCACTAATATTGAGCACCTCCCACGTCATGCTTGTCATTGTAGTGTCCTGCACAGAGCCGCGGAAGAATTTAGCCACAGCACGCAATGGCTTGGAGCTGTTGGTAGAGTCGAAGGTGTTGCCGTCAGGAGTCTCTATCTGCACCGTCTGTAAAGCACCACCCGACTTTGCCAAGCTGATAGTCAGATAGCCTCTGCACTCCGTGGTAGCTTTAGTCTCGGGGTCGGTATATGTACATGCCCACTCGATATTCTTCACGCTGCCATTCTTCGCAATGTTGCTGACGATGTTGAGCTGATACGACTTGCCGCTCACTGGTGTTGCTGCCGCGCCATCTACAGTCCACTTCCATTTGGTACAAGCTGCTGTTGGAGCTTGGTCGGTAGAGCTACCCGTCACATACACACGAGCTGTGATGACGTTAGGTGCACTCGTTGTGTAACTCGGAGCGTACACACCGGTATCAGGCGTGAAAATCTGAGTCTGACCCTGCGAAGCTTGCGTGAAACACTGAACGGCTTTGCCGTCGTTAAGGTCAACAATCGTGATTTGACCATTCGCTAATACTTTTGCCATAATTTCTTGTTTGTTTAAATTAATAATATCTATATAAATCGTTAAAAATGAAATCTAAATTAAAACCTCACACTCAAACTGCGCCTGCCTTACGACATCATCACTACTCACAACGCAGACTCTACCGATACCCTCATGCAGAGTATTCCACGTTGCATCATCTGCCGTATCTGCCGATTGTCTTCGCCACGACCACGCGCTGTCGCTTATGGTGTCGCTTATGTCCTCGCCGTTGCGTAACAGTTTAGCTTCGAGAGTCAACTGCCCGGTGCCGTTAATCATCACCGTGCCCGAACTACTCGTTATCACTATTTGGTACGCCAAGCCATCCTCGCCTGGATCTCCCTTCTCGCCCTTCTCACCTTCGATTTGCTTCAGCCAGTCCGCCGAGCCGTTTACCGGCTCAGCTGCAGTACCGTTCTCGTTAGTGCAGAGCCACACAGCGTTGTTGTGGTTCACCTGGTCGTAATAGTCGTAAGTAATGCCACGCTGCCATTCGCCGCGGTAGTTCACCATGTGCACAGTCTGGCCAGATGACGATATCCACTCGAACGACGTAGATGTTATGCGCGAGCCATTCGGCGACAGACAGAACACCTCTCTGCCATCATGCGTGTAGCTATTGACACCCTTGTAAGCAACGATGCGTGGCGTGTCAGGTCCAGTAGTCTCTAACATAAGCACCCCTTGACGACCTATCTTTGCAGGGTCTTGGCAGCCGTCAAGCACAATGGTATCTCCTGCAGTTGGCTCATCGCTACCCTCCGCGCAGTTACCTTTGGCGAGCACGATCCAATTAAACAACTTGCCATCATAGAGCACATCACCCATACCATTAGTCACCACTTCAGCCTCGGTGCTCACCTCTGTTACAATGCGCCAGTAGAGGTGGTTCTGTTTGCCCTCGTACACACCAGGCTTAATGTCGAAAGTCTGGCAGCGTGCTTGGTCGCCAATCTTCCAATAGTTCTGAGTAGCCGTTGTGCCGTCGTCTGCGAGCAAGAAACACTTCCACCCGGTGAGGTTGCGTTGAAGGTCATATATTTCTTGCACAGCCACAATCTTGCTACCAGCACCACTGAGGTAGATATTGCCACCGACGTATGAGAGCTTGCGCACCTCCAGCTCGTTGAAAATGGCTTTACCCCACACCATAAGGTCAGTGATGTCAAGGCGATACTTGCCGTCGCCACGGTCTACCAAGCCGAAGCCCGACTGCGATTCGGTGCTGTAAAGCATCGATGTGAGCTTGCTCAGTACAGCTGAGCCATCTTGAGCTATGCCGTGTGTACCAGAACCTACAGATAGTCCGCGCAAGAAGCGTATATGCCCCTCTGCCTTGTCGTCAATGTCGCGTCGCAGAAAACGGCTTAGGTCCAGCTTCTGCTCAACGACCTGCAACAGCCCCAGCAGCGCATTGCCGATGCGTTGTGCGGTGTTAGCATGAGTAGCACGCTCGTCGCGTATCTGCTCCAAGTCTTTGCGTAGGCTATCGTTATTTGTTGACATATTACTCTGATGTTATTTTTATGATACAAAGATAAGGCGATGGAGGCGAGAATAAAAAAACGAGAAACGAACACTACAGCTGCGCCACCGCGCGGTCGATGGTGCTTGAACCACCAGTGAAGAGCTGACGTAGGAATGATGACACGAGACCATTGTATGTAGTGCCGTAGTAAGCAGCCTCGAACTCATTGAGACGGTGTAGCGAATACATGTACTTCTTTGAGAACCAGTCGCGTTTCTGCCGATGGTGTGGGTTCGACTTCCAGTCCTTCAGGAATGTCAGGTCGCCACCGTTGTTGTGGCGGTAGCCGTTGCCGACACCACGCGCCACATAGATGCCATACTCCAAAAAACGGTGCTCTATCGATGTCACCGGGCCTGGATGTATGACACCCTGCACGGAGCGCGACAAAGCACCGGTATCGTAAACTGGTGGCGCGAACTGCATCATACGCTCGCGCCACATCTTAACCATAAACTCGCTCCAACCCTCAAGCCACTTCTGGTGCTCGGCATCGGTCATGTTCGGTTTAAGTCCAGTCTGACTGCTCATAGCTAATGTCTATAGGTTGTTCGTTCTGCACCATGAAGTAGAGTCCCGTCACGCCATTCATGGCGTAGCGACCGAGCTCGGTAGAGTAGATGTTGTTCAGTTGCAAGTATGTCAGACGCTCGTCGCCGAGTCCGTCGCGATCGTGCAGCAGTCGGGAATGAAACTGTCGGAACAACTGGCGGCAGAGGTTCAACTTCTGCTCGCGCTCCGCCATGTCGTCGTAGCGGTAGTGGGCTACGATGAAGACGGTGTACACATCGCGTCGGAAATAGCCCACACCGTTGCTGAAGGTCTGCTGCGATGTGGTGTCGTCGACCATGATGAAGTTCTTGTACTTGCGGAACGAGTCCATAACACCTTGTATCGAGTCGGGACCAGAGCAAAGACACGGGTGGAAGTCATGCTCGGTGGCGAGGCGGTTGCTCTTCGCGAGTTGAGAGAAGTAGTCGAGAGCCGGAAATAAGTCTTTCATATATCACGTGTATTAACTTGTTAGCTTAGGATATTTGCGTTTGAACTCCTCTGCCTCACGCGCTTTGGCTTCGAGCTCAGTAAGAGCACGCCAGCAGTCTGTCTGCTTTACAAGTGTCTCCTTTGTCACGTCGCCGTCGGTGAGAGCACGCAGCTGCACATTGAACGACTGCAGCATCGATAGCTCGGATATGTCGTCGTCGCTCTCCGTTCTGCGGAAGAAGTGTGGGAAGGCGTGCGACATGACGACTTTCACGTGCGCAAACCATGCGAGCGTGGCAAGGCGCTCCGCAGGTGTCAGTGTCAGTTCTGCTGGTCGCGAGAAGTCGGGACTGCGATAGAGGAAAGAGGCGAGCACATCGATAGCGTCATCATTGCCCGTAGAGTGAAAGCGTTGGTAGTACTTCTCCATGCAGAGGTACTCCTCGAAGGTTATGATGCGATGGTGCTCGGTGTCCTCCTGCAGCAATGGATGAACAGCTTCAAGACCCTGAACAACATCCAACCTATTGTCCATTGTCTCTATGCTGTCCACCCATGCCAGCTGCTCCAGGAACGAGCGTATCTGCCATAGCTGCAGATAGAACACTCGTTTGCGCTTCTCACCCTCGGGCTGGTAGACACACTGCCATCCGAAGCGGTTCTTCTTGATGACGTTGATACCAGTGAAGCGCACGAACATATATGTCTTCACCATCACCTTGTCGGCGAAGGTGGAAAGCAGAAAGAAGGTGTAGCGCAGCTGCTCTTGTGTCAGCTCGCTCCACGACTTGGGGCATGTGAGTTCTATTTTATCCATTGAAGAGAAATGCTGAAGATTCTTTTTTGTTGCTGAACGTCAGCATGTGTGCAGAGCTGTACGCCGTAGTAGTGGGGTAAATGCAGAATGTCTCCGGACAGCCCTCGACCAAACGCTCCATGCGTCGGAAGAGAGCGGAGTGCAGTGCTCCGTCACCATCGGCAGCCCAGAGGTCGACGAAGTCGCGCGCCAGCTGAACGAACCCTCCGTACTCTGCCATGTCCTTTTTGTCTTTGCATCGATAAGCCTTCAGCACATCGTCTATCTGCTCGTCGGAGAAGCGCACGCGCAGCTGCTCCTCAGCTTCGCTGATAGCCACTTGCATAGCCTCCCAGTCCTTGTACGACCGGCTTGGGATGCCTTGTGCAAAGAAGAAGTAGTGCTCCGTGTATATGTGGCGCACGAAGTTCTGCGCCTGCTCTGTCACACCCCACTCCTCAGAGCGCAGCTGCTGTACCACCATAGCACGCGCACGGCACTGTGCAGTGCGCAGCTGGGCCTCAAGGGCATCAACACGCTGCTTCGAAGCCGGCGATATAGTGTCGTTCGACACTATGCCGAAGCCTGTAGAAGTGAGCACGAGGTCGAGCTGTCTGAGCACCGAGAGGAAGGCATCTACGCACACCAACATCTTAAAGTAGTACTTTAACGGTTCGCTCTCGTCGGTCGACTCAACTCGCTGAGCACCAGGCTCGCCGAGCAGCATGTCGTAGTAATTGTTGAGTGCTGCTTCTATGGCAGGGTACACTGCCTCGAATACCTCGTCGTGTGCTGATGCGCCCACTGGCAGTGAGCGTTCAAAATCTTCTTTTAATATTGCTATCATATTGAATTTTGAGTTTTGAATTTTGAGTTTTGATTGCTATTGCCAGTCACCATCTTCGCATCTCGCTTCTCGTCGAGCGTAGTCAGCACGATCATCGGTACGTCAACAGTGGCTTTTTCATGCCACTTGTTGTAGTGGAGTATCACGTGATACGGCTTGCACATCACGTCGTGGCAAGGCTTCTCGATAGCCTGCTTCAGCGTAAATAGTTCGCGCTTGTCGGAGCCCGAGTTGTTCATCTGGCTCTTGCCGGGCGTAGCACCCACCAGGTTCGGGTGAATGCCGAAGGCGAAGCACAGAGCGTTCGAGGCCTCCGACATATCGTCGCTCCAGTTGCCACCCTCCTTCTTCGAGGCATCGTTGAGCGGTACGATGCGCACCATGCGGTTCTCCTTGCCGTTGGGGTCTACGTAGTAGCCGCTGATCATCGCCTTGCCGGCGTTCTCGATGCCCGTCACGAAGTCGATGATGTTCTGCTTCTCCTGCTCCTTGCGCTCTCGGCGCTTCTGCTCGTCAGAGATCATCTCGTTGTCGCACACGTTATCCCAGTAGTCGTCGTGCACCTCAATCTGCACCCTTGGAGCCGACGTGTTCTTTATCATGTAGCGTTTGCCGATGCCTATCAGACGATAGATGTCAAACCACGTGTCGCGGAATATCGACGAGTAGTAAGGCACGGGGTATGTCTGCGTGCCCGGCGTTGCCATGCGGCTCACGATGGCGAATTTGCGGTCTTTTGTAGGCTTGCGTCGCAGACCCGTCTGCGGGTCGGGCTCAGCACCCATGCGCACCAGGAGGTCTCCTAATGGGTCCCAGTAGTCGAGTAGAGGAATTGCCTCTATCTTCGACTCGTCGAGGAAGCCCAAGCGCCAGTCGCCATAGAACACGTGCTCCGGCTTGCCACTATGGGTGCTCGATGCAGCTTCGAAGCGACAGTAGGAGGCATCCTTGTTGCGCACCGTCACAATACGCTCGCCGTCGCGCGAGAGTATGACCACCGTCACCGAGAACGAGTAGAACTTCATATCCGTAGCCTGCTCAAGGAATACCTCCTGGAGTGAGTTGCGTAGGCAAAACTGCAGTATGTCAGGATCGGAGACATCTTGCTTTGTCTTGCGGTCGACGAAGCGCACGCCCTGACCATAGCATGACACGATATTGAACTGCTGGCACTGCGCCGTAATCATGTTGGACATTATCTCGTGGCGCAGACGATAAGGCAGCTGGTCGTCGTAGCCCCACTGCACGTACTTATACTGCTTGCCGCCGACGGTGATTGGACGCACGAGATTACTGCCAGGCAATCGATCATCGTCGAAGATGGTGTTCGAGTCGGAGCCATACTCGGAAGTCACGGAGTTGCTCTGCCCCGCCGAACCTATGCCCGACGGAGCTATGCGATAGCGGCGGAAGCCTTCGGCATCAGGCTGCGCCGATGTTGGCAGAAGAGTGTTGCTATTGGTCATAAGTAAACACGTTTGTTATTGATTTGTATGATAAAAATCTGTGGCAATGCACGTATGGCACGGTTGCGAGGGTTGCGCAGGCGCACATAGCCACCTCGCCAGTTGACGTGGTGCACAAGCCAGCCCTTGTAGTGCAGCATCTCGCCGGTGCCACCCTCCCACGCATGGATGTCGACGAGTGAGCGGTGCTGATAAGCCTGATCGAGCAGGCGCAGCATGTCAGCAAAGTGTATAGCACCCATCACTCAAAGGTATTGTCGAAGGTGTTGTCAAAGATGCGTCCGGAGCGCAGCGTGTCGAACACGTTGTGGTTGCGCTGAGCATACTGGTAGCTGAATGTGAAGCGTGGCATCGACTCGTCGTTGTTGTTGTACTCCGACTTTGAGTCGGTGACAATGACCTCTTTGCCTACATTTGGGTGTCCGTCCTTGAAGTTCACCACATGTATGCTCTTAGATCGGAAGAGCTCGTCAGCCCAATTCGCCATTGCGAACGTGAGGAAGCCCGTGTCAGCCTTGAAGGTGCGTGTCTCGGCTATCTCGTAGTTGCGGTTATACTTGCCGATGTAGCCCTGGCTACGCTTATAGGTAGGTGCCACGGTGTGTGTACCCGTGCAGTAGAGCAGCTCGTCGCAACCGAAAGAGTTCTCGAAAACCAGGATGGGAGCGCAGTCAGGTTCGTCTAAATCGATAGAGAACCGGAACTTGCGCTGCCCAGCCTGGACCCAAAAACCTAATAAACAACTATCAGTATCGCTAACGAATTGGCTCGGAGTAACATCAATCGTAGTATAGCGACTATTGCCACCAACGGGCAAGAGTTTGAAGGTCTTTGTCGTACCATCGTCGTATTCGGCGACGACAGAGGCACTGTCCGTACCGATGTAGTGCAGATACTCCAAGCGGTTCAGAGCTGTGTGCTTCTCGCCGTCTAACATCGTGAGAAAATGCGTGTTGATGAAGTCGGTAGCAGGAGTGTTGATATCTGCCTCGCAGTATATTATCTTCGACGAGATGGTGGCAGTACCGCCATCATCTTCACGAACGTCGTCATCTTCTTCAATCTTGATGGTGAGGTTGATGCTCAAGTTCTGGCGAGCATACGGAGTGAGCAGGCGGTCGAGCTCTGCGAGTGTTATCTTGCCGTCGATTGGGAAGAAACGTTCTGAGAATATCTCCTTGCCGTCGATGGTAATGGTGACGGTGGTGCCTATTCGGCTGGCGTCGTCGATGTCGCCACTGGAGGGAGTGAACGAATATATCACGTCGGGGATGCACGACGAGAAACATGTTGCGGGTAGCGACTGAAGAAGAGTGATCATATTACTTGTTTTTTGTATTCCGATAGCAAAGATACCACAAACCGCTCGCACGTAAGAATACAAAAAGGCGGCGCACCCTATTCACATAGAATGCGCCGCAAGCGAAAAATGTAAAAAAATGTTTTTTATCTTATGGCTCTATTTTATAGCATGTAGTGCATATCGCGCCAGAGCTCCCACCGTAGCGTACCGTCCTCAGCGGTCTTCAGTTCGTAGCCTTCGCCCTGCAGGTATAGCACTATATCCATTGGGCGTATTGGCATGATGCTGTGCAGCTCGTCGGCTATCTCCTCCGTTGTCTTATACTCCGCCGTGTACTCCTCGCCAAGCTGAGATTTGCCAGGCTCCGGTGATCGCGAAGCAAGGTAAGCATCCATAACGGTAATGATAGCTTCAGCGCGGCGTACTTCGTTCTCGTCTCTATCTGTTCTGTTTGTTGTCTCCATAACATTCTCCTTTCTGCTTATTGTGCTTTTAAAACTTCGTTTAGCTGTCGGCGCAGTTCGTTAAGGTTGCGCATAAGGTCGGCGACATCGACAAGCTTTACCGTGTCGCTAATCTCCGCCGTCTCCTCGAGCAGGAGGTCGATGGTGTCGCGGAGCAGATCTATCTTGTTCGCTAAGTTCTCCTTGTCGAGCAATACTCGTACGGGAGTACAATCTATTGTTATCATGCTGCGCCTCCTTTCTCTACTCTTTCGACAAGTGCATCAATAGCCTTGCAAGCACATTCGATTTCTGTCAGCTTCTTTCTGTATGTGCAAAGTCTCGCGCGACGGCGGTAGCTGAAGTGCGGTATGAGCTTCATTTCCTTCAGCGTAGCTTCCACTCTCATGCCGATAGCGTAGCGCAGCTTTTTCATGGTCTCGCGGTGCATCTTGTGCAGACCGTGCATAGTCTTGAAACGTGTCATGCTTCGCCTCCTTTCTCCTCCTGGTTTAACTTGTAGACGTTGTAGCCCGAGAGGACTACACAGCAGAGGGCGGCGAGGAAGCTGCTCTCTGCGCTGATGGCGCCAACGCCGAGCGCTATGAGCGCAGCGTGGACGCGCAGAACCTCGCGGCGTGTCACCTCGAACTCGCAGATTTTGGTGTAAAACTTGCTCTTTCCGTTGAGCCACGCCTTAACGGAGGCGGTGCTGATGCTAAACGGGCGCAGTTGAGCGGTGCGCTGGATAGATGCAGATGTTTGCATAATATAAGAGTTCTAGCCTTTTTGCCCGAATCCGTCGGGTACGGTTTGACGTAGGGGTACGAAAAAAGCGGCTCGCACTTCCTCGTCTGCTAGAACTCTTATGCTTTTCCGCCACAAAGGGCAATAAAAACACGTGGAAGGCGAACCGCCGTATTCTGTCTGCATCTCCACACTATGCGGAGTGCTCCGCATAAGAATTCTAGCGATGGCAAAGGTAGAGATAAAAATCTGAACGTGCAAGGAATTTGCGAGGAATTTTTGAGGAATTGCGAGGAAAACACTCCAATTTGGCGAGAATTGGAGAGAAATGGAAATAAAAAGCCCTCGATGCGTCACGCACCGAGGGCTCCAATAAGCTCTTTAATATAATGAATGCTGCGAAATTAGAAACTTGCAGCGATCATGGTGCCGCATGGTCGGGCGGCGGTGTTGAATTTATTAAACAGTGACCATTTCAATATCCTTGGCAAGTCGGCGCAGACCCGACTTTATTTTCTTCACCTGCTGAGGGCGCGGCTTCGACAAGCCGCTCGCATAGTGTGAGAGCTGCTTCTGGTTGATGCCCGTTATTGACTGAAGAGCGGCAAACGAGAATATGCCACGATAGTAGTCGAGCAACGTAGCTACATCAAAATCGTAGACGAGCCGATACTCACCGTCAAACACCTCCGGGTATACATCACCGTCTTTACGTCTGCCTTCGAGCCAGAAGTCAACACTCTCCTGGACATACTCCTTAAAGCCCTCAAGGTCGCCATCGTAGGCAACAACCCAACCCGGCAGTAAGTCGCAAGCACAACAGTAGCCGTCAGCAGTACGGGCAGCTTTAATCACAACATCGTTCATAAGTAACTGTTCAAAATTAATTTTATAAATATGAATAATTCACGAATAAGT
>ERZ1031897.348-NODE-348-length-16856-cov-5.560562_pt1 | contig 16856 bp, 14 predicted proteins | sample MGYA00517881_ERZ1031897 | MGnify/ENA primary metagenome ERZ1031897 (study PRJEB33719, sample SAMN04261280) | wastewater metagenome | biome: rural village; feature: human; material: feces | host: Homo sapiens | place: El Salvador | collected 2013-01-07 ... | reverse complement strand
GAGATCGGTCTCGGCATTCCTGCTGAACCGCTCTTCCGATCTTTTTTACTCTCGGACTTTTGCAAATGGCTTTTATGGATAAAATTCCCGAAAGTGCCGCTGTTAACGAAAGTGTAAAACTTGCCAAACAGCAAAAACTGCAAAAATCCTCCGGTTTTATAAATGCAATTCTGCGCAGTTTTGCGAGAGATAATTGTAAAATAAAATATCCCGATTCAAACAATAAGGCAGAGTATTACTCGGTAAAATATTCCTGCCCGCAAATGCTTGTTAAATTATGGATAAATTCCTACGGCGAGGATAACGCAAGTGGGATTTTAGAAAATCTTAGCGGCAGACCGAATATTTACGCAAGAGTTAATACGCTGAAAACAAATACAGCCGAACTTATAAGTGTGCTTGCCGATGATAAGGTAAAGGCTGAAAAAGTTGATTTTCCGAGTAATGCGGTAAAAATAGCCGATACGGGTTCAATCGAAAGATTGAAAGCCTACAAAGGCGGTTTACTGCATATTCAAGATTTGTCGTCCCAACTTTGCGCATACTTTCTTTCTGCCGAAAAAGGACAGACCGTGCTTGATATTTGTTCGGCACCGGGCGGCAAAACTTTTACAATCGCCGAGTATATGCAAAACAGCGGAAAAATAACGGCTTGCGATATGTACAAGCATAAGCTGAAACTTATAGAAAAAGGCGCAAAAAGGCTGGGTATCAATATTATTGAAACATGCCTGCGTGACGGTGCGTCTGCCGATAAGGAATTGCCGTCGGCAGACAGAATACTTTGCGATGTGCCGTGCAGCGGACTCGGAGTGCTTTCAAGAAAGCCGGAAATTCGCTATAAAGATGACCTTATAGATACAGACCTTGCTGATATTCAGTATAAAATACTTTGCGAAAGCGCAAAATATCTAAAAAAAGGCGGAAAACTTGTATATTCGACCTGTACGCTGAATCCGCAGGAAAACAATAAAAATACAGCAAAATTTCTTGCCGAACACAATGATTTTGAGGGAGTTAAACTTGAACTGCCTCCTGAACTTAAAAGAGCATTTGACGAAAAACCGTATGAAATAACACTTATGCCGCACACTTTTGACGGCGACGGTTTTTACATAGCCGTACTTACAAGGAGGTAATCTTTTGAGCTTAATTGATATTAAATCTCTTGACCTAAATGAGCTTACCGACTTAGTAACCGAGAACGGTTTTGAAAAGTTCAGAGCAAAACAAATATACCAATGGCTTAACAAAAATGTCACTTCTTTTGATGAAATGCTGAATATTCCTTTGAAAATCAAGGACTTTTTAAAAAGAAGTTGTTACATTTCTGTTGCAAATATTGAAAAAAAACTAATTTCAAGGTATGATAAGACAGTAAAGTATCTTTTTTCGTTCAATGACGGTGAATGTGTGGAGTCCGTTGTTATGAATTATAAACACGGATACTCAATTTGTATTTCCACACAAGTGGGTTGCAAAATGGGCTGTACTTTTTGTGCAACCGGCAAAAGCGGTTTTTCAAGGAGTTTGACTCCGTCCGAAATGCTCAATCAGATTGAATCTGCACAAAAAGATTTGAATATCAGAATATCGAATATTGTTCTTATGGGAATGGGCGAACCGCTCGACAATTTTGAAAATGTGGTAAAGTTCTTAAGACTTGTATCCGATGACAACGGTCTTAATATCGGTATGCGCCACATCACAATTTCCACTTGCGGTATTGTACCTAAAATTTATGAGCTTGCAAATCTGCACTTCGGCATTACGCTTTCCGTGTCATTACACGCACCTAACGATACCGTAAGGCAAAAGACTATGCCTATCGCTAAGCGATATTCTATGGATGAACTCTTAAAGGCTTGTAAAGATTATTTTGATATTACAGGCAGACGGGTTACTTTTGAATACTCTATGATAAGCGGTGTAAATGATTTTGACAGGGACGCTTACGAGCTTGCGGACAGACTTGCCGATATGAACTGTCATGTAAATCTCATTCCGGTAAACACCGTTGACGGAACAGGATACAAAAAGAGCAGTATGGAAAGGCAACAGGCCTTTGTAAATATACTTGGTCGAAAACATATTGCGGCGACAGTCAGGAGAACCCTTGGAAGTGACATTAACGCTTCCTGCGGTCAGCTCAGACGAAATCATACTAACAAAGGAGGAAAATAACTTGGAAGTCTTTAGCAAAAGTGACATTGGCTTAGTTCGTTCACAAAATCAGGACGACTGCCGCTTCGGAGTTATTTCTCCCAGCTGTGCTTGGGCAGTAGTCTGTGACGGAATGGGAGGTGCCAACGGCGGCAACATAGCGAGTGCAACAGCTGTGGAATACATAAGCTCCAAAATAACCGATTTATACAAGGACGATATGACCAAAGAACAAATCGGCGAGCTTATAGCAGAAATTGTTGTAAACGCAAATATGAAAATATATGAGCTTTCTTTGAAAGATCCCGAACTTACGGGAATGGGTACAACCTGCGAGTTTGTTTTTGTAAAGGATACCACGGTTCATATTGTCCATGTTGGCGACAGCCGTACCTATGCAATAAGGGGCGGCAAAATCAAACAGCTTACTGAGGATCACTCTGTTGTACAGGAAATGGTGCGCAGAGGTGAGCTTACCTATGAACAGGCACAGAATCATCCCAATAAGAATTTTATAACAAGAGCACTCGGAATAAAACCGTCCGTAAGGCTTGACTATATAGAGGCAAACTTTATTTACGGTGATGTTCTTTTAATATGCACAGACGGACTTTCCAATTGCATTACAACAGGCGATATGGTTAAAATTTGCCACGAAAACAGGGGCGAGGATCTTATTAATAAGCTTGTTGACAAGGCAAAGGAAGGCGGCGGAACCGATAATATTACCGCCACGGTTATTTATTGAGAAACGGAGAGTGAAATAAATTGGATAAATATATCGGCAAAAGACTTGATGGCCGTTATGAAATTCATGAGCTTATCGGCGTTGGCGGTATGGCTAATGTATATCGCTGTAACGATACTCTTGATGACCGTGAAGTTGCCATTAAGATTTTAAAAGATGAATACCTCAATAACGAGGAATTTATCCGTCGTTTTAAAAATGAATCAAAGGCTATCGCAACACTTTCACACCCTAATATTGTTAAGGTGTATGATGTCAGCTTCGGTGATATGATTCAGTATATTGTAATGGAATACATTGACGGCATTACACTTAAAGAATACTTTGATCAGCAGGGTATCATTGAGTGGAAAGAGGCTTTGTATCTCACAAGTCAGGTTCTTAAGGCTTTACAGCATGCGCACGAGCATGGCATTGTCCACCGTGACATAAAGCCGCAGAATATTATGCTTTTACAGGACGGCACAATCAAGGTTACAGACTTTGGTATTGCCCGTTTTTCCGACAAAGCTACACGCACAATGACAGAACACGCAATTGGTTCGGTTCATTACATTTCACCGGAGCAGGCGAGAGGTGAGGCAACAGACGGCAAGTCTGACATCTACTCGGTCGGTGTTATGCTTTATGAAATGCTCACAGGTAAACTTCCTTTTGACGCAGACAGTGCAGTTTCTGTAGCTCTTATGCAGTTACAGTCAACTCCTAAGCGCCCGAGAGAGCTTAATCCAACTATTCCTATCGGACTTGAGCAGATTACAATGAAGGCTATGGAAAAGAATCCTGCCGACAGATATAATTCTGCCGCTGAAATGCTCAACGATATGGAGCGTTTCAGACTTAATCCGTCTATTGTATTTGATTATTCAAAATTTGTTGATAATCAGCCTACAAAGTTTGTTACTTCACTTAAAGATACAAAAACAAACAGTACAAAGTTTGATAAGGCTGTTGCAAAACCGGAGGAAACTCCAGAACCTGAAATCGAAACCGCAGATGAGGAACAGAAGATTGAACACAAGCCGTCTTATTACGCAATCAAGGGTATTGTAATTTCTGCCGTAGTTGTGGTTGCCGTATTTGTAGGTCTTGCAATTTTCAGAGGATGTTCGACTTCACAGGCTAAAGATGTTGAAATACCGAATTTTGTCGGTAAAACTTTGGCAGAGGCCAATGCCGACAACAAAGACAATTTTAACTTTGTTGTGGAGAGCAAGTATGACGCTTCAAAAGAGCTTGGTGTAATTCTTGAACAGGAGCCTGCCGCTGATTCAAAACTTGTAAAATCAGGCTCACAGATTACTCTTAAAGTAAACGGAACAGATACAAATGCTTCGGTTCCTTATGTTCTTAATTATTCCGAAAAAGACGCATCTGCAATTATTGAGGAAAAGAGCCTTGTTCCAAAGATAATCTATGTTGAAAACACTAAAACTCCTAAGGGATATGTTGCAGAAGTATTCCCTAAGGCAGGTGTTCAGACAAATATCGGTTCTACCGTTTATATTTACATTGCAAACGGCGAGAGAGATGAAAAGGTAACTATTCCGTCTGTATCGGGACTTTTACTTTCAGAGGCTAAAACAAAACTTGTTGATGCAGGTCTTACTGTAGAAACAGTTTACGATGATGAAAGTAAAGAGGCAAAAGACACAGTTCTTTCACAGTCACCGTTGCAGTACGGTAAGGTAGATAAAGGTACTGTTGTAACCCTTACTGTAAGTTCGGGCAAGGGTGATGTGGCTACAGTAAATGTATATGTAGATTTACCTACAAATGCTACTGAATCGGTTGAGATGACTGTAATTGTAGACGGTGTTGTTGATACTAAGTATTCAAAAACACTTGTGCCGCAGTACAATAAGACCTGTACTCTTGAATTTACTGGTTCCGGTACTTCAAACATTGTGGTACAGCTTGACGGTCAGGTTTACCGTGAATATTCAATTGATTATTCAACACTTGTTGTAACACAAACAGCTACTCACGAGTATGCTGTACCTACAACCGCACCTGTTGAAACACAGCCTGCATATACAGAGCCGCCTGTTACAGAGCCGCCATACACACCGGTTCAGCCAACAGATGCAACCGAACCTTCCGAGGCGTTGTAATAATTGATATGAGCAGTAACGAAGGATTATTGATGAAAGTGCTCGGCGGTTTTTACTATGTCGAGTGCGACAATCAAATATATGAATGTAAAGCAAGAGGAAGTTTCCGCAAGAGCGGAAATTCTCCTCTTGTTGGCGACAGGGTGAAAATTTCTGTTCAGAAAGAGGGCTTTGCCTCTCTTGACGAAATCCTGCCGAGAAAAAATAAATTAAAGCGACCGCCGCTTGCTAATATTGATATTCTCGTAATCGTTTGTTCGACAGTTTCGCCAAGTCCGAATTATGCGGTTATAGATAAAATGACCGCCGCTGCGATTAACAGCAATATGCAGCCTGTAATTGTCATTTCAAAAGATGATATTGAAAGCGGTGAAAAGGTTGCCGATATTTACAAAAATGCGGGATTTGAAGTTTTTTGTACTTCTCCGCAAAAGACAGATGAAGCAGAGAGATTAAAGGCCTTACTTATGGGCAAAACTTCTGCTTTTACAGGCAACAGCGGTGTGGGTAAGTCAACCTTGTTAAATATGCTTTTTCCTAACCTAAGCCTTGCAACAGGTGAAATAAGTGATAAACTCGGACGAGGCAGACATACTACAAGAGCAGTTGAACTGTTTAATCTTGACGGCTGTTATATCGCAGACACACCCGGATTTTCAACCGTTGATTTGCAGAGATACGAAATTATTGATAAAGACGAACTTCAATATTGCTTTCCCGAATTTAAAGAGTATCTCGGAGAATGTATGTTTACTTCATGTTCTCATACTTGCGAAAAAGGCTGCAGAGTTTTGCAGGCACTTGCTGACGGAGATATTGAGAAAACCCGTCACAACAGTTATGTTGCTATGTACAATGAGGTAAAAGATATTAAAAAGTGGCAGTTAAAAAAGTAAAGGGGAATTAAAATGCGTTGTACGATAATTGCGGGCTCGCCTGAAGCGGATATAGATTTTATATCGGAACAGGTTAAGGACTGCGATTATCTTATTTGTGCCGATAAGGGCTATGAATATGCAAAAAAAGCAGGTGCAAAGCCTGACCTTATAGTCGGTGATTTTGATTCGTACAGCGGTAATTTACCCGATGATTGCGAAGTAATCAAGCTCAATTCACATAAAGATGATACAGACCTTTTGCATTGCATAGAGGTTGCACTGTCCCGTGGATATGATGATTTTGTTATCCTTGCCGCAACAGGCGGAAGATTTGATCATACCTTTGCAAATATTTCTGTTCTTATGTATCTTGATAAAAAAGGTGCAAGCGGAATAATCGTTTCCGACAAAGAGATTATTCGCTTTTTGAAAATGGGCGAATATAATTTTGACGGAAATAAAGGAAAAACTTTTTCAGTCTTTCCTTTTGCCTGTGATAGTGTGAATGTATCTTACATAGGTGCCGAGTATTCGGCGGAGAATCTTATTTTAACTGCGGAAGAAGCAATGGGCATTTCAAATATTTTTATTTCTGACAGAGCAAATGTAAAAATAAATTACGGAAATGCAATAATTATTATTAATCAGTTCATAAATTAAATTTAATTTACAAAAACATTATATAGTATGCGGTAATTTTTAAACACCAATATGGGGGTATAGCTCAGTTGGGAGAGTGTCTGACTGGCAGTCAGAAGGTCATGGGTTCAAGCCCCATTATCTCCACCACTTAGTTTTATAAAGAGATGTCATTGTTATATAAACGGTTGTAATAACAAAATTGTAACTATAATGACACTCATTAGTCTTGAAAAGAATTATAACCTTATGATATAATATATTTGTATCATTTCGTTTTGTGTTATTCTATTTGGAGTTGAATTTTTATGTCATTATGTATGGGTTGTATGCAGGAACTTAACGGTAGTGTAATCTGCCCGAACTGCCATTTTGATAATTCAGAAGTTCAGTCGGCACCTTTTCTGCCTTTCGGCACAGAGCTTGCAGGCAGATATGTAACAGGTACCGGACTTGAAACTAACGGTGAATCAACACGCTATATTGCTTTTGACAAACAGACGGGCGATGTTGTAATTGTATCTGAATTTTTACCGATCGGTCTTTTTTCAAGAGATGAAGGACAGACTGAATTAAAAGTTAATTACGATGACAGACTTGCTTTTAATAAACTTAAAGATGAGTTTATTTCATATTTTCGCATTATTTCAGAATTAAAGGATCTTTCGGCACTTACAAATATTGTTGATGTTTTTGAAGAAAACAATACAGCATATGCTATTGAAGAAAAAGAGGACCTTATTCCTTTTGAAGAATATATTGAGCGTAGCAACGGTCATCTTGACTGGGATATAGCAAGACCGCTCTTTATGCCCGTAATTTCGGCACTTGAGGCTCTTCATAAGCGTGGTGTCGGTCATTATGCGGTAGCACCTAAAAATCTGTTTATTACTGCTTCGGGTAAAATCAGAATGTCAGGCTATGCTACGGAAAATGAGCGTAAGCGTGGTACAGCGCTTAAATCTCAATTGTTTTCAGGCGCAGCAGCACCCGAACAGTATGAAGATAATTTTCCGCTTGATGATATTACGGATATTTACGGACTTTGTTCTACACTTTTCTATGCACTTACAGGTCATCTTCCAAAGAGTGCGGTTGAGCGTTTAAAAGACAGCAGACTTCTTATGAGCACATCTACTGTAAAGAGTTTGCCTCCTCATGTTGTATCTGCACTTGCAAACGGTTTACAGGTTCAGCGTGAGAACAGAATTACAGATTTTGACGAGCTTCGTTCTCAACTTTCCGTTGCACATACCGCAAAGGCTATTCAGGACGAAATTTCGAGAACAGCAAGTATGAATATTACAAAGGAGCAGTCACGCCGTAATAACGGTATGTCGCATGCTTCCATTGTTACTATTTCTGTTGCAATTACAGTTCTTGTACTTGGTATTGCCGGTGTATTTTGGCTTATGCAGAATCCGCTTGCAGGATTATTCTCGGGTAATACTGATGCCACTGCAGCGTCTACATCAAGCACGGAATGGACAGGTCCTGTTGTTCCTAACTATGTCGGAATGAAGTACGAAGATGTTGTAAAGGCTGCGGCTTCCGATGACAGCGTTGTGGTTTACAGAGATTACAATGATGCTTACAGCGATAAATATGCCGACGGTGTTGTAATGGAACAGTATCCTCCGGCAGGTTCTAAAGTAGAGCAGGAAGACGGTATTACAGTTTCTGTAACAGTCAGTCTTGGTGCTCAGATGCGTGAACTTCCTGCAATTCAGGGTAATAAAATTGATGAGGCTGCGCAGTCGCTTGCAGATGCGGGACTTCTTGCTACAGCTGAATATCAGTACAGTGATACAGTAGCGGAAAACAGAGTAATCGGCTACAAAAATCATGTTGCAGGCGATACTCTTGAAAGCGGTTCTAACATTATAATTATTGTAAGTAAGGGCAGACAGCAGACTACAACTCAAGCAACTTCCTGATATTAAAGCTAAAAATAATGGCTGAATCAATTGTATATTGACTCAGCCATTTTGATTTAAGAATTTAAAATTTATATTACAAATCAATTTGCTAAACCATAATTATCCGACTTTTTACAAAGAACCGTTTATTTAAACTTGCTTTTTACGCTTTTTTCCGCATTCCTTACCAATGTAAAAAGTGAAGCAGTACCTTTTTCAAAATATCTTGAAAGCAAATCGGGTGAAAGAGCAATTGATGTATTTTCGGTCTTACTTTCGATTATAGCGTCAATCATAGCAAGGTCGAGCGTCATAGCTGCGCTGCAAAGACTTCTGTACTTGCTTTTGTTCAGTGTAAATAAATCCTGCGGGTTGCTTTCTTCACACGAATATACCGAACGAAATGCCTGATACTGGGCATTCATAAGATAGTTGCTTACAGCGTTTGTCAGCTTTTTGTTTCCGAGTTTATCGAGTATATCGAAAATAACGGCGCTTGTATTCATTACAACTTTTTTGTTGATCATAGCGACCATATTGCTGCCCGGCTCAACTGTCGGAATCTCCGCATCGGGTATATTGACAGGCTGTGCCTGCTGACCGTTTCTGTTCGGTGTTCTGCCAAGCAAATAATCACAAGACACATCGTAATATTCGGCGGCTTTTACGAGAAAATCAAGTCCGCATTCTCTTATTCCTTTTTCGTAATGAGAGAGCAGCGCCTGGGAAATACCCAAGTCCGCCGCTACCTGCTTTTGGCTTAATCTGCGTTCTCTTCGCAGCATTGAAATTATCATAGGAAAATCACTGTTCATTGAAAGCACCTCTTTTATACGAACAGTATAATATATTAATTACAATTTGTAAATACCATAGGAGTTACAATTATGAAATCTTATATTATTCACTTTATTCGCCACGGAAGTATAGACGAAACTTTGTCGGGCAAGTACATAGGCACTACTGATGTTTCGCTTTCGGATAAAGGAAAAACAGAACTTAGAAAACTTGATTACGAATATCGTTATCCGGGTGCACAGGCAGTGTTTACAAGTCCGTTAAAGCGTTGTACACAGACTTGCAAAATTCTTTATCCCGAGCAAAATCCGCTTGTAATTGCTAATCTTTCAGAGTGCAATTTCGGCGAATGGGAGGGAAAAACCGCAAATGATTTAAACGAAGATGAAGATTTCCAAAAATGGCTTGCGGGTGACCCCTCGGTAAAACCTCCGAGAGGTGAGAGCAATGCCGATTTCACACGCAGAATCTGCAAAATGTTTGAAAGCATTGTTGAGGGACTTATCAAAACAGGCACAACAGAAAGCGTTATTGTCACACACGGCGGCGTTATAATGACCTTGCTTGCAGTGTACGGAATGCCACAGGCAAAGCCTTTTGAATGGGTTATGGACAACGGTTTCGGCTACTCCGTAAGAATTACACCGCAGCTTTGGCAGAGAGATAAGATTATGGAGGTATTCTCGGTAATTCCCGAGAAAAAAGATGTTGAAGATTAATTTTTAAAATAGCTTAAATTGTAGCACAGTTTACAATCTTTTGTAAAAAATTGTGCAATAATGTAATATACAGGCAATATAATATGTCTGAACCTACGCAATTATTATATATTAACTCAAAGGAGATATTAATATGGCAGACTACAAAATCGTTTTGTTAAAAGGTGACGGTATCGGTCCTGAAATTGTAAACCAGGCTGTTAAGGTACTCGACAAAGCAAGCGAAAAGTTTAATTTTACAGTAGAATATGACGAGGCACTCCTCGGCGGTTGTGCTATTGACGCAACAGGAGTTCCGCTCCCTGATGAAACAGTTGCTAAATGTAAGGCAGCAGACAGTGTGCTTTTAGGCGCAGTAGGCGGTCCTAAGTGGGATAATCAGCCGGGTAATAATCGTCCCGAAGCAGGTCTTCTCGGAATCAGAGGAGCACTCGGACTTTTTGCAAACCTTCGTCCTGCTGTTATTTTTGAACCTCTTAAGAAAGCATCACCGATTAAAGATGAAATTATCGGCGGATCGCTCGATATTATGATTGTTCGTGAACTCACCGGCGGTATTTACTTTGGTAAGAGAGGCAGAACAGAAGTTGACGGTCAGCCTGCCGCATGGGATACAGAACAGTATTCTGTACCGGAAGTAGAGAGAATTGCAAGAGTAGCTTTTGACCTTGCTATGAAGAGAAATAAAAAGCTCACAAGCGTTGATAAGGCAAATGTACTTGAGTCATCAAGACTTTGGAGAGAAACAGTAACAAGAATTTCTAAGGAATATCCCGAAGTTGAGCTTAACTATATGTATGTTGACAACTGTGCTATGCAGCTTGTAAGAAACCCGGGTCAGTTTGATGTTATTGTTACTTCAAATATCTTTGGCGATATTCTTTCTGATGAGGCGTCAATGATCAGCGGTTCAATCGGTATGCTCGCATCTGCAAGCCTTTCAGAGAGCAAGAGCGGTCTTTACGAGCCAATCCACGGTTCGGCTCCTGACATTGCAGGTCTTGGTATCGCAAACCCGCTTGCAACAATTCTTTCTGTTGCAATGATGCTCCGTTATTCACTTGATCAGCCAAAGGCAGCAGACGCTATTGAGGCAGCAGTTACCAAAGTTCTTGAGAATAACCGTACACCGGATATTTACGAAGAGGGTACAAACAAGGTTACTTGTGAGCAGATGGGCGACCTCGTATGTGAGGCACTTTAATATCTAACAGAATGGAGGAGTAAAATGCAGTTGTACGATATGCACTCGCATATACTTCCTGGAATTGATGACGGAGCGCCAAGCGTAGAAAAAAGCCTTGTTATATTAAATGAACTAAAAAAACAAGGCGTAACAAATGTTTGTCTTACTCCTCATTTTTATACAAATGAAATCAGTGCAGAGGATTTTGCCGCACAAAGACAGCATGCGATTGATAAACTTATGCCGCATATTCCTGATGGTATGAAAGTTGTTGTTGGTGCGGAAGTTTATGTCACTCGATATATGTTTAACGGAGATGACTTTTCCTGCGCTTGTTACGGCAACTCCAATTACATACTTACCGAGTTTGCTTACACATCGCAGTTTTCAAGTCACACTATGGAGTATTTTGTAAAACTTACAGAGAATTACAATATGATTCCTGTTCTTACTCATGTTGAAAGATACCCTGCTTTAATCAACGATCCGTCTATTATCGGTGAGCTTAAGGATATGGGTGTAATTATCCAGACTAACACCAATTCTTATACCAAAAAAGCGTCGTTTTTCTCAAAACTTAAGCTTATAAAGCTTATAAAAGGCGGATATATTGATGTTATCGGCAGTGATGCACATTCATTGACCCATAATGACCCACGCACATTTACAGAGGCTTTGGACTTTATTTCTGCAAAATGCGGACAAAGCACAGTAAAAAAAATGATGAGCAACGCGGAAGAAATCTTCAACAGCGCACTTTGATAACAATAAAGGATGTACTTTTTCGGTACATCCTTTTAATTTTATACTAAAATCTTACAGGTACGGATATACTATTAAGAGCAATAAAAACCTTGCCTTATGAAATGGGGAATAGCCGTGTTTGAGATTTTAGTGGGAATATTGTTGTTTGTTGTACTTCTCGTGGTTTGCAGTGTGCTTGTGTCTGAATATCTGTTTAAAATGATTATTTACAGGCAAAAAAAGAGCAGTTGTCAAAAGGACATTGATGCCGTAGCAAGCTGGTACTTTACAGTACGTACTGATGAGCAGAGCGGTCAGACTATCATCTCTGGTATGGGGCGATTATACGGCGCTTTGCTTGAAAACGAAAAATTTTCCGATAAAATTATTATTTGTGTTCACGGTTTTACAGGCAGCGGTAAAAAGGATTTCGCAAGCCTTGCCCGTACTTATTATTTAAACGGGTATAATGTACTTCTTGTGGATAACAGGGCACACGGGCAAAGTGAGGGCAAATATGTAGGCTTTGGAGTGCTTGACAGATTAGATCTGCGCAATTGGGTGAAATATACTGTAAATCGTTTTGGCAGTAATATAAAAATATTTTTGCACGGTATATCAATGGGCGGAGCAACTGTACTTATGGCAAGCAGTATTATGCCAAAAAATGTGCGTGGCATTATTGCAGACTGCGGATTTACAAGCGTAGACGAAATTTTTGAGTATGTACTGAAAAGAGATTATCATCTTCCGAGATTCCCTATCATTTATCTTACAAATATTATGTCAAAAATTCGTGCCGGATACGGATATAAAGATGTTAATACCGCTGCGGAAATTGCAAAATCGGATATTCCTGTTTTATTTATCCACGGAGAAAATGACGAATTTGTACCGCTTTGGATGACTATGAAAAATTATTCTTACTGCAAAGCATATAAAGAGCTTTATATAGTGAAAGATTCCGAACATGCCGAGTCGCATTACATTGATAAAAAAGCCTATGAAAGCCGTATGCTTGCATTTGTTGATAAGTTAAGTAAATAAGCCGATAAGCAGGATAAAACTGTTTATCGGCATAGGAGAATATTATGCACTACATAAATCATTACAATTCACCGCTTGGAAAAATTACTTTTGCAAGCAACGGAAAAGAACTTACGGGATTATGGTTTGATGGGCAAAAATATTTTGCCTCTACGCTTACTAAAAAATATGAGCAAAAAAATCTGCCTGTTTTTGAACAGACAGCAAAATGGCTTGATATTTATTTTAGCGGCAAAAATCCCAATTTTACGCCGCCTTTGTTTTTATCGTCAACTTCGTTTCGTAATGAAGTTTGGAAAATACTTTTGACTATACCGTACGGTAAAATAATGACATACGGTGAAATAGCTAAACTTATGGCTGAAAACAGGGGAGTAGAGAAGATGTCTGCACAGTCTGTGGGTGGCGCAGTGGGACATAATCCTATTTCCATCATTGTTCCGTGCCACAGGGTAGTAGGTACGGACGGAAGTTTGACAGGCTATGCGGGTGGTGTTGATATTAAAGAAAAACTTTTAAAAATTGAAAATGCTTTGTAAATGTCAGAAATACGGTTTAGTGAATTATCGGTCGGGCAACAAAGCAACAGTCAAACTTTTCGTTCTGAAATTAAAAGTTTTACCTTTATTAAGCTAAACTTTGTGTGCTAATCCATAATTTGACAAATAATCGACTAAAAAAATCTGCCACACCAAAAAGGTGTGGCAGATATATTTTTATGAGATTTTATAAGGAGTTTTAAATTAGTACATACCGCCCATATCAGGAGCAGCAGGAGCAGCAGGAGCTGCAGGCTCTTTAATATCTGCAACGAGTGACTCTGTTGTGAGTACCATTGCAGCAACAGAAGATGCGTTCTGGAGAGCAGAACGAGTAACCTTTGTCGGGTCAACGATACCTGCCTCAATCATATCTGTGTATTCCTCTGTAAGAGCGTTAAAGCCGTAACCAACCTTGTTAGCTTTCTTGATGTTTTCGCAGATTACGCTGCCCTCAAGACCTGCATTTGCGGCAATCTGACGGAGCGGCTCTTCAAGAGCTTTAAGAACAATCTTAGCGCCTGTCTTAGCATCACCCTCAAGTGTATCAACAAAAGCGGAAACAGCAGGAATAGCGTTCATACAAGCAATACCGCCGCCTGCTACGATACCCTCTTCAACAGCAGCCTTAGTAGCGGCAAGAGCATCTTCGATTCTGAGTTTCTTTTCTTTCATTTCAATTTCGGTAGCAGCACCGACTTTGATTACTGCAACGCCGCCTGCGAGTTTAGCAAGACGCTCCTGAAGTTTTTCACGGTCAAAATCAGATGTTGTTGTTTCAATCTGCTGACGAATCTGTGCAACTCTGCCCTTAATAGCGTCCTTGTCGCCTGCACCGTCAACAATGATTGTGTTTTCTTTCTCAACCTTTACCTGACGAGCAGTACCAAGCTGATCCATTGTTGTATCTTTAAGCTCAAGACCTAAGTCTGATGTAATTACTGTACCACCTGTAAGTGTTGCAATATCCTGTAACATTTCTTTTCTTCTGTCGCCAAAGCCCGGTGCCTTAACAGCAACACAAGTAAATGTACCTCTTAACTTGTTGAGTACGAGAGTTGTAAGAGCTTCGCCCTCTACATCTTCGGCAATGATAAGGAGTTTTCTGCCTGACTGAACAATCTGCTCAAGAATCGGGAGAATTTCCTGTGTATTTGAAATCTTCTTATCTGTAATAAGAATGTATGGGTTGTCAAGTTCTGCAACCATCTTGTCTGTATCTGTTACCATATAAGGAGCAATGTAACCACGGTCAAACATCATACCTTCTACAACTTCGCTGTAAGTTTCGGCTGTCTTTGACTCTTCAACTGTGATAACACCGTCTGTTGTAACCTTTTCCATAGCCTCGGCAATAAGCTTACCGATGAACTCATCCTGTGAAGAAACTGTAGCAACTCTTGCAATATCGTCAGAACCCGAAACCTGCTTGCTGTTGTCAGAAACAGCCTTTACCGCAACATTGATAGCATCTGCAATACCTTTCTTAAGAACCATTGGGTTTGCGCCTGCTGTTACATTCTTCATACCCTCTCTGATAAGAGCCTGAGCAAGAAGTGTAGCTGTTGTTGTACCGTCACCTGCAACATCGTTTGTTTTGATTGAAACTTCCTTAACAAGCTGTGCGCCCATATTCTCGAATGGGTCGTCAAGCTCAATTTCCTTAGCAATTGTTACACCGTCATTTGTGATGAGCGGAGCGCCGTACTTTTTGTCAAGTACAACATTTCTGCCCTTAGGGCCAAGTGTGATTTTAACTGTATCAGCAAGCTGGTCAATACCTCTCATAAGAGATTTTCTTGCTTCTTCACCATAAGCAATTTGTTTAGCCATAATTAATTACCTCCAAAATATATCAAATAAAAATAATTATTCTACTGTTGCAAGAATATCTGACTGACGAACGATTGTGTACTCTTCACCGTCAATCTTAACTTCTGTGCCTGCATACTTGCTTGCGATTACTTTGTCGCCGACATTTACATACATCTTAACTTCGTTGCCGTCTACAACACCGCCGGGGCCTACTGCAACTACTCTTGCAAACTGTGGCTTTTCCTGTGCGGCAGATGAAAGAATGATACCGCTCTTTGTTTTTTCTTCGGCTTCTTCAACCTGTAATACTACTCTGTCAAGTAATGGTTTAATACTCATAATATAAATCCTCCTAAAAAGTTTATGTGTTATTTCGGTTAGCACTCTGTATCCTTGAGTGCTAATTATATTTTATACCATTTTTTAGAAATGTCAAGAGAAATTTGACTAAATTTGACCTTTAATTTATAAACAATTAAATTTATTTGTACAGCACTGCATTATAATTCGTATATAGAACTAAAATAACTTAAACAAGCCCTTTTTTCTTTAGTTTACCTTTAGGTTCAGGTTTATTTATTTCATAGCCGTTTTTAATGGAAAGTTTTGCAAGCAATGCAATTCCGTCCGTAAGAGCCTTTTTAGATTCATTGTCTATCTTATTAAATGCTTTAATCATAGTCGGTATATTTTTTATGCCTGCCTTTCGTATGTCGTCAAAGGTGATTTTACCGCCTTCTGCCATAATTTGAAATACAGAGTCTATGATTTGTTTTTTCTGTTCGGTTGTAAGTCCGTTAATAAGCTCTTTCATATTTTTTTCGGCAAATTTAATACTCTTGGTATCTTCATCAAGGTGTACAAAGTGTGTGCCTACTACATTCCAGCTGAAAGCATCGTGCTGCCAGAAAGAATGACTTGCGCTTTTTACTATTATATAATCTTCATCATGCTCAAGTAACATACCCACAAATGATGACTGCGGAACAAAGGTAGTGATTCTGTCGGCAATTTCTTTGTGCTGCTCACTTTCTATGAATTCCTTTGAAAAACCCGGACCGTCGTTGTTATATACAGCTATTATTCTGTCTTTGATTTCAGGAAAAGTATTTACAGCGGAATAGATTGCGAGATTTCCGCCTTTGGAGTGACCTCCGAGGTATATTTCGCTGTTTGGATATTTGTTTGCAACCATACTCAGATATGCCGCTGCGTTAAGCTGTGAGGGAATATTGTCGGTTATGGCAATCATACAATCTTCTTTCCAACCGTTGAGCGTATTGTCTGTGCCACGGTAAGCGATAAATAATTTATCTGTATCAAAATGAAAAGTGCAAGCGCCGAATTGCATTGGATTATCTTCGCAGTCATATGCCGCAAAATCCGATACATATATATTTTTTAACCTGTTGCTTTTAGCTGATTCGGATAATAACTTGGTTATTTCCTTGCCGACTGTGTTGTAAAAATCTTTAATTACATAGTAATCTTTAAAAACAACATCACGCTTTTCTTTAAAATAAAGTTTATTTATTTCGGAAAGCGGA
>ERZ1031897.341-NODE-341-length-17023-cov-15.504184_pt1 | contig 17023 bp, 10 predicted proteins | sample MGYA00517881_ERZ1031897 | MGnify/ENA primary metagenome ERZ1031897 (study PRJEB33719, sample SAMN04261280) | wastewater metagenome | biome: rural village; feature: human; material: feces | host: Homo sapiens | place: El Salvador | collected 2013-01-07 ... | reverse complement strand
ATGGAGTATGAGAGTGCTCAGAGATGATGGTATAGAGTTCCTTCTTCATCTTCAGAATCTCGCGAGCCTCAATCTCGATGTCGGAAGCCTGACCCTGCACACCACCCAATGGCTGGTGAATCATCACGCGGCTATGAGGCAAGGCAGAACGCTTACCCTCCTGACCTGATACGAGCAGCACGGCAGCCATGGAAGCAGCCATACCGGTGCAGATGGTAGCCACATCGCTGGAGATAAACTGCATGGTATCATAGATACCCAATCCGGCTGTAACACTACCGCCAGGACTGTTCAGATAGATAGAGATATCCTTGCCGCTATCCACAGAGTCGAGATAGAGCAGCTGAGCCTGCAGCGTGTTGGCAGTGTAATCATCAATCTCGGTTCCCAGGAAGATGATGCGGTCCATCATCAGTCGGGAGAACACGTCCATCTGGGTAACGTTCAGCTGACGCTCCTCCAGAATGTAAGGGTTCAAATACTTAGCCTGCGCATTCATCACGTCGTCAAGCACCATACCATTCATACCAAGATGCTTGGTAGCATATTTTCTAAAATCGTTCATATCTTATAGCTTTTTACTTCGTTTTTTAGAACAGAAAACGAGGTTATCGACCTCATCATCCCGTTCGGTGGAACAAAGATAATAAAAAAAGTCGATAACCTCGTAATTATTTGAAGTTTTTTTTCAAAAAAACGCTTATTCCTGCATCATCTTGTTGAAATCCTCTACAGAAATCTCTTTTTCGTTGAGTTTTACGGCCTTCTTAAGAGCCTCAGCCAACTTGCGATCGATAGAACGGTCTACCAATGCGTCAACTGACTCACCCTTCTTGAGAATCTCGTTTGCGTAGTTCTCGATGTACTCCTCAGGAATGTTGGTCATACCATACTGAGCGAACTGAGCACGAGCTGCTTCCTTGGCAGTCTCCTTGATGTCCTCATCATTCACCTTGATATCCTGAGCCTGGATGAGCTGCTCCTTGATGAGGTGCCATGTCAACTCCTTGATGCTCTGCTCGTAGTTCTTCTCTACGAACTCCTCGCCCTTATCCTTGTTGTTAGCCAACATGATACGCTTCAAGAGTGCATCTGGGTATGTCAACTCACCTACCTTCTTCTCGCAGTGCTCACGAACGTCAAGGATGAACTTGTAGTCAGAGTCGTTAACCAACTGCTCCTGCAAGCCCTCAGCGATCTTAGCACGGAAAGCAGCCTCGTCCTTCACGTCAGTATCCTCACCGAATACCTGCTTGAAGAGCTCCTCGTTTACCTCGTGCTTCTTGAAGCGCTGGATCTCTGTAATCTGGAAGCTGAACTCAGACTCCAGGTCAGCCACAGCCTCACGCTCGATCTTCAGAAGAGTAGAAACCTCTGTATCGTTCTCTGGGTAAGCCTTCTTAGGGTTGAAGGTGATGATGTCACCGAGCTTAGCACCGTTGAAGAGGTTCTTCTGCTCCTCTACCTTGATGTAGCTAGGCATCAGGATAGCACCCTCTACTGTGATACCGCCTTCCTTGGTGTTACCGTTCTCGTCGAGCTCACGGATGTCACCCTTCAAAAGGTCGTTCTCCTCATACTGCTCGCCCTTCTCGTAGCTACCTGCACGCTGAGCGTACATCTCTACCTGCTGGTCGAGAATCTTGTCGTCAACCTTGATGTTATAGTAATCTACCTTGTCGCGACCGTTGAGAGTTACCTTGAACTCAGGTGCAACAGCGATATCAAACATAAATGTGAATGTAGTACCATTCTCCAAGTCAGCTGGCTCCTGCTTCTCTGATGGGAGAGGCTCACCGAGCATCTGGATATTGTTGTCCTGTACATACTTGTAAATCTGCTGACCAACGAGCTTGTTGATAGCTTCCATTTTTACAGATGGACCGAACTGACGCTTAATCATACCCATAGGAGCCTGACCAGGACGGAAACCTGGAACATTAGCCTTCTTACGGTAGTCTTTCAATGTTTTCTCAACCTCGTTCTTGTAGTCATCTTCCTCTACTACGAGAGTCAAGAGACCGTTAATCTTGTCAGGATTTTCAAATGAAACTTTCATCTTGATTTCTTTTTTTATTTTGTTATTATTAATATTTCAATTTCAATTGGTTAGGCTCTCCAACTGTCTTTTTGGCTCGCACACTACACAATCGGCTTGCAAAATTACACAATTTTAATGGATATACCTAATATATAAGAGAAAAATTTGATTTTTTAACCATCTTTCTCTGCTTCTTTCGCCTTTTTCTGCTCATCAAGCAGCTGGAAGTCCTTCTTGCGGAGCACAAAACTGGTGGTTAGATACTTCTCCTTCACCGTCTTGTTCTCTGCCAGTTCCTCCGGAGTGCCCTGGAAAAGAATGCGGCCTTCGAAGAGCAGATAGGCTCTGTCGGTGATGGTAAGCGTCTCATCCACATTGTGGTCGGTGATGAGAATACCGATGTTGCGGTACTTCAGCTTCCACACGATGTGCTGGATTTCCTCCACCTGGATAGGGTCCACGCCGGCAAAAGGCTCATCGAGCATGATGAACTTAGGGTCGTTGGCAAGGCAGCGGGCTATCTCCACACGGCGGCGCTCACCTCCCGAAAGCTGGTCGCCCAGGTTCTTGCGCACCTTCTGAAGGTCGAAGTCGTTGATCAGGCTCTCCAGCTTCTCCTTCTGATACTCCTTAGGCTTGCCAGTCATCTCCAATACCGACATGATGTTGTCTTCCACACTCATCTTGCGGAACACGCTCGCCTCCTGAGGCAGATATCCGATGCCGGCACGTGCACGCTTGTACACCGGAAACTTCGTAATCTCCTGGTCACCCAGATACACATGACCCTCGTTAGGAACCACCAGGCCCGTGGTCATATAGAAAGAGGTGGTCTTGCCGGCACCGTTAGGTCCCAGCAAACCCACAATCTCACCTTGCTTTACATTTATCGTCACGCCGTTGGCAACGGTACGCTTGCCATAGCGCTTTACCAACCCTTCCGTTCTGAGAACCAGTTTTTCCTCGGAAGAAGGTTGTACTTCATTCATTATTTCGTCCATAATTAGCTAATTTGGTTGCAAAAATACTAAAAAAGGTGGAAATATCGCTTTAAAAATCAAAAACTATTCATAATATTGCAGTTTTTTAGAGGATTTTGGTTAATTTTGCACCATATTTTATAGATTATACAGCATGATAATAGAAAAATGGCTTACCACCTTCGGTAAATATCTCATATTGATGGGGCGTGCTTTCTCACGCCCTGAACGTATGCGCATGTTCCTGAAACAGTATATCAAGGAGATGTCGCAGCTGGGTGTCGACTCCATCGGCATCGTGCTTCTCATCTCGTTCTTCATCGGTGCAGTTATCTGCATCCAGATGAAACTCAACATCCAGAGTCCTTGGATGCCGAGATGGGTTTCGGGCTATACCACCCGAGAAATCATGCTGCTGGAGTTCTCTTCCAGCATCATGTGTCTGATTCTGGCGGGTAAGGTAGGTTCCAATATCGCCTCCGAGCTGGGCACCATGCGAGTAACCCAGCAGATTGATGCCCTCGACATCATGGGCGTCAACTCGGCGTGCTACCTGATTCTTCCTAAGATTCTGGGATTGGTTACCATCATGCCGTTCCTCGTTATCTTCTCATCCCTGCTGGGCACAGTGGGCGCTTACGCCACGGCATATATCGGGCACATCCTGCCGCCCGACGACCTAACCCTGGGATTGCAGCACAACTTCAACCAGTGGTTTGTGTGGATGAGTATCATCAAGAGTCTCTTCTTCGCATTCATCATCTCGAGTGTGGCATCGTATTTCGGATACACCGTAGAAGGCGGTTCGGTAGAGGTGGGTAAATCTTCCACCGACGCCGTGGTATGCTCCAGCGTACTCATCCTCTTCTCTGATGTGTTCCTCACCCAGATACTCTCTTAAACTCTCTCTACAATTCTTTCTAAAATTCTCTCTTAAATTCTCAGTTAAAGAAGTGAACTATGATAGAAGTTAAAAATCTTACGAAAAAATTCGGCGATAAGACCGTACTCGATAATATCAGCGTGCAATTCGAAACCGGCAAGACCAATCTGATCATCGGTCAGAGCGGTTCGGGAAAGACGGTTTTGGTGAAGAATCTCGTCGGACTCCTGGAGCCTACCAGCGGTCAGGTGCTCTACGACGGTCGTGACTTTGTTCACATGAACAAGAATGAAAAGGTGATGATGCGCCGTGAGATGGGAATGATTTTCCAGAGCGCCGCCCTTTTCGACTCGCTCAATGTACTGGAGAACGTGATGTTTCCGCTCGATATGTTTTCCAACCTTAATTATAAGGAACGCGTGAAGCGCGCACAGGAATGTCTCGACCGTGTGAATCTGATAGAGGCACAGCAGAAATTCCCTGGTGAGATTTCGGGAGGTATGCAGAAGCGTGTGGCGATAGCCCGTGCCATCGTGATGAACCCGAAGTATCTCTTCTGCGATGAGCCAAACTCTGGTCTCGACCCGAAGACATCACTCGTCATCGACGAACTTCTCTCGGGCATCACCAAGGATTACAACATGACCACTATCATCAATACCCACGATATGAACTCGGTAATGGGCATCGGCGAGAACATCTGCTTCATCTACCAGGGCCACAAGGAGTGGCAGGGCAACAAGGACCAGGTGATGAGCGCCACCAACGAGAAGCTCAATGACCTCGTCTTCGCCTCCGATTTGTTCAGAAAGGTGAAGAAGGCAGAGATGGAAGAATCTTGCAAATCATCTATCACCCCTCACGATTTCCTGAAAAAAAGTTTTTAAGCTATTGAAATATAGCGGGATAACCTGCGTGACAGATACCAGAAAATAGGGATTTATCCCTCACGCATCCCTCACGATTATGGCTTTATCCCTCACGATTTTGCGTAAGCAGTGAAGCAAAAAGGCTTCGCTGAATCTCGAAGCCTCCTTCATGAATCGGTGAAGCAGGCTTCATTGATTATTGAAACAGGCTTCATTTGCCAATGAAGTAAGCTTCATCTCAAGTTGGTTTGAGGCTCAGATAAAGTTTACGTGAGCCTCTATTAAGGTTTACTTGAGCCTCACTTCAACTTCAAATGAGGCTCAAGATAAACCCATTTTGCCCTTACTGGGTGCCTTCACACAGATTTCACCCTAGTGGATATGTACATACACTACGACTGAAGTTGCTTCAGCTGGTCTTCCGTTAATCCAGTAGCTTGTATGATTTGAGTCCAAGACATACCCATTGCCAACAAGTTACGGGCTACTTCCGCTTTACCTTCTGCTTTACCTTCTGCTCGACCTTTCGCCATTCCTTTTTCCATTCCTCTCTTCTCATCAAACTTTCTGGTGGCATATATATCACGCATATTCTTGATGTCCTCGTCATAAAGCTCAAGTTCCTCGCGGGAAAGCTTGCGGAGGTCGCCTATTTCTGCCAACTTGCGGAAGACTGGATACTTCTCGCTGAATGGCATCTGCTCAAACATGTTCATATTCTTCATTATATAAATCCAACAATCAAATATATCCATACACTCTGCCTCCGTATGCTTGTCGAACAAGGGCAGTTGGAGGTACACAATACGCATCCTGTCGGACACTAGCTGGCGTGTCTGCAAATCGGTAAGCACCAAGTCGGTGCGAAACTTCTTTAATATCGGACTCGACGACACGAAATCCATGAAACATACCGTATAGACTGGAGCCAAGTGATAGTCCCAAATTCCACGAACGCCTTGCTGCACAATGGCACGTGCCGTGTAATACAATGCCCTGTCGGCAAAGTATTCCTGTTCTTTCTTCTGCATCTCGACGATGACATGCTTGTCCTCGTTTGTGACGCAATAGACATCGAAGACCACACCACGGTCATCGGGGCGCAAGCCAAGTTTTTCGGTCTTGGCAAACGTCACGTCCTTGATTACCAACTCGTCTTCAAACAGTCCGTTGAGGAATGTTATCAGGCATTCTTTAGTGTCCTCGCTTCCAAAGATTCGCTTGAAAGCCCAATCGACACGTGGGTCTATAAATCTTGCCATCTTCTTAAGTTTTATAAGGTCGTGGACGCAATATTGCAATTCTGTCGCAAAGATACACTTTTTTATTGGAAACGCAAAGAAAATCAACGATTTTCTTCAAAAAAGGAAATAGGGATGGGTCTCTCGGGTAAGGCACTAACCTTCTGACTCTACAATCTCTTGGTTTACTGTCTTGCACCCATTAGACAACATACATGCTAATCAAACAAAAAAGAGGGACATCTTGCGATGCCCCTCTTAAATTTATACTTTTTTCTTACTATTACACCTATCAGCGGATAGGGGAAGTCACTCGTACTACTTCACAACCTTAATAGCCTTACCATTTCTGATAACTACGTTCACACCCTTAGCAGCCTTGTTCAGACGAACACCACCGATAGAGTAAACAGCCTCAGCATTCTGGAAGTCTGCATTGATACCATGGATACCAGTAGCAATCTCATTCTGAGCCTTAACAGCAGCAGCAACAATTGCCTCAATCTGAGGAGCAAAAGCCTTAAAGTCAGCAGCAGCCTTATCAGCTACTTCCTGTGTCAACTCAACAGCAGCGTAGAGAGAACCAAGCTCCATACCCTTCTGATTAACCTGAGTTGCAATTTCTGCCAACTGATCAAGATAAGTATCCTTAACGTCTGGGCACTCATCGTTGATCTTAGCATCAGCGTCATTCAACAGAGTAGAAATCTCAGTAAATGCAGCCTGGAACGTATCGTTAGCAGCCTCGTTAGTCTCGAACTTCTTAGTCATCGCAGCAGCCTCATCAAGGATTGCCTGAATCTTAGTCTGAGTCTCAGCGCAAACTGCAACGAAGTCCTCAACATCCTTCTCTGTTAACTCGATAGCAGCATACTTGGCGCTCAACTCCATACCCTTCTGGTTGATAACGGTAGCGCAGTCAGCCAATTTGTCGAGATAACCTTCTCTCAAAGACTCAAGGCAGGTTTCGTTGATTGTAGCATCAGCAGCGTCCAATGCAGTCATTGTAGTCATGAGAGCCTCATTGATCTTGGTATTTGCAGCCTCGTTAGCATCCCACTCGTCCTTGATGTTATTGACTGTGATTTCTGGCAAAGTAAGATAACCGCTGGTAACACCAATAGCAGCAAACATCACTTCTCTAAGCTCAATCTTAGCGTCCTTAGCCAACTTCTCATTAGCCTTAACCTTGAACTTGCACAATGTACCCTTCTTCAACATAGTGTTCTTTACACTAAATACGATGAAGAAAATCTCATTGTCCTTGAATGAAATATCTGAAGCATGATACTTAGCAGAGCAAGCATCACCAAGAGTACCATAGACAATCTCACCCTCTTCGTCCTTTTCCTCTACTACTGAAAGGCCTTCAGGCAGAGCAACCTTCATCTGGTAACCAGAGTACTCATCTTTACTCTCGTAGTTAATGGAAATTTCAGCTTCCATTCCAGGAATCATCTTGATAGGACCATCGACTGTAATTGTAGGCGCAGCCAACTGAACGAGATCCGCACCATTAACAATAGAAACACTACCGAAAAGCATCATCAGGAACATACCCAACTTTGCTACGAACATATTCTTTTTCATAATATTCATTTTTTAAAAATTATACTACTTCATTAATCCAACTACAGAATAAACATCATTGATATTTACCTGACCATCTTCTGTCATATCAGCATCAGGATGCACCTTTACACCCTTCATAACAGAAACAACGTCATAAACATCATTAATTGACCATTTTTCTGCACCAACGAGAGTAGCATTCAACTTATAAGCAAATGCGTTCTCTACCAAGAATTCGATACCCTTAGGATTAGCGAACTTCACCTCAGAAAGAACCAAGTCACCACCCTTGAAGCCTTCACCTGCAACGAGGTTCAAGCCAAAGAGAGCATCACCTTCTGCAAATACATCATTTGTGAAAGAGCTAAGAGTCAACTTATAAGTATTTGTCTTACCTTCTACAGCAGCAACATCAGCAACTACGTTTTCAGAAAGACGCTTGCCGTAAACCACCTTGTCACCTTCTGCGAATGTAACACCCTCTGGAAGAGTAACGATAGCAGACATGCCTGACAACTTCACATCATTCTTGACGTTGAAGTCAACAACAACCTTCTTACCAGCAAGGAAAAGATTCTTTGTGCTAGTTACTGCCAACTCACCTGCAGAAACAGAAGCCTTACCAGCAACGCCCTTTACAGGAACCTTTTCAACCTTACCAGCTACAGTAGCATCACTACCAGTAATCTCATTGAAAGTGATAGCACCACCTTCGCAATTCTCCTCAGCCTTCACTGTAATAGAAAGGATGGCACCAGCCTTACCAGCAATAGCTACCTGAGCCTTGTCTTGAGCCTCATTAGAGAAGATACCAAAACGATAGTCTCCGTTCTTCTGCGCAACAACCTTTACGGTATGACTGGTACGAGTGATACGATCTGTTGCCTTAACAACACTACCATCTACGTAAGTCAATCCCTTAGGAAGTGCTATATCAAACTGCAATGAAGATAATGCGTTATCATCATTATTGAGTTCAATTTCCAATGTTTTCTGTTCTCCGGCGTTGATTACGAAATCAGCGATTCTGAGCGTGTTATCAGCATAAGTTGCGGCACTGCCCAATGCGAGAAACATCAGTGTGTTGAATAATTTCTTCATATTATTATAATTTTAAATGTTGTTTTAATCTTGAAGAAAAGGTATCAAGTATCAGTTGCCTTTTTCCAGAGGGAAAGCAGCAACTGATACCCTCAACTATTCTTTTTATTATTACTTCTTAACTACCTTGCGAGCAGTACCATCCTCACCAACGATGATGTTAATACCCTTCTGGATAGACTTCTTCACCATACCACCGATAGAGAAGATACGCTCCTTCATAGTAGGTGCAGTGATTGCGTTGATACCTGTGGTCTCGCCTGTACCATCACCGATGCCTCTAGTAATGCTATAAGAGCGTCCCTTTGCATCAGAGAAGATGACATTAGATACCTGGATATCGCCGCCATTGTAATCACTACCTACCTCGACGCTAAGCACTACGATAGCACCACTGTTGCCATTGAATGCATTGTTGTCGATAGTAGAAGCCAAGAAGCGATACTTGCCGTCTGCAATCTCGTTGCTCAACAACTCATGACCATTAGCACGATCTGATAAGGTCTGACCTACGAGCTTCATGCCAGCTGGCAACTGGATATCGAACTGACCAGCAGTGAATGTTGCCTGATGAGCCACCTCAACCGCAATCTGAACAGTCTTACCGAATACGGTAGTTTCTTCACCTGTCTTGGTAACAGCAAGTTCACCATCAGCAGAAGTAGCACTTCTTACAACACGAGCTCTTGTTGTACCGCCCTCAGTTTCCTCTACCTTCTCACCTGCAGGATCACCGTAGAAGATGATATTAGAAATCTGAGCCAAGTCAGCAACAGTGAAGACACCATCACCGTTAACATCACCAGCCCAAGCCTTGTCAACTGCAAGATCCTTGTACTCCTTGTTCTCGATAATCCAAGAACGAACCTCAGAGTAGTCATTTACAGTTACAGTCTCATCAAGGTCAGCATCACCAATTTGGTTCTTAGCCTTCATCATGATCAGATGCAGCTCCTTATCAAGTTCATCTGCCTTAGCGAGAACAGCAGGATATACCTCAGTGAGATAGTCTGGCAACTTCTCCAATGTAGTGATGTCCTTGCCATCCTTATCCTTAATCGGGTCACCATTAATATCCTTTACATAAGTGCGATTGCTACCAAACATATTTGAATTGAAATCATCCAAAGAAGAAATCTTGCGAGAAACAGCATAAGCTTCACCCATCAAAGTAGCATTGTAATCTGGTGATGACGTAATACCATTACAGATATCCCTAATGTCCTTAATAACACCATTAGCTTCTGAATTGTGAGCATTCAAGTTCAAATTCTTAATGCTAGCAGCAATACTGTCTACTTTTGATGTATAAGAACCAACAACAAGCTTTCCAGCCTGAGCACCAAGAGCTATATTCTCAGTAACAGCCTTAATTCTATCAGTAATATTCTCAACACGAGCATCAAAAGTACCAGCTACATGAGGAAGTTCTGCAATAGCAGCCACTACTGTCTTAAGCTCAGTATTCAATGTAGACAACTGAGTATCAAGAGATGCCTTCACATTGTCATTAGTCTTCCATGCAGTCTCCTCAGCATCAGCTCCCTCCAATACAGGTGCGATTTCGGAACCTAATGCATCAATTGCATTCTGACGCTTGGTATTGTAAAGCATAACATAATCATTAGCCTTGTCATCCTCCAAAGAAGCCTTCAGCTCGTTCACCTTAGCACCAAGTTCTGCAGCAATTTCTTCATAAGTCTTCTTCAAAGGCTTATAATAAGTCTTCTTCACAGGCTCGTGACCAGTTGTTACGATATTATCAAGCTTATCATACTCAGCCTTAACCACTTCGAAATTCTGAACCAAAGTCTTGTAGGTAGACTCTGTCAAATCAGCCTTCCACAAGTTGATGATACCAGCATGAGCCTTAGCAACCTTCTGTTCCCATGCAATATATGTAGCCTGAATCTCTGCCAAGCCTTCTGGCAACGTCTTCTTCAACTCAACGAATTCTGTACCCAAATTCTTGCAATTTGTCTCGAAGAATTTCTCTATCTCAGCAACCTTTTCGGTCTCATCAGCAGCATTGAAGTTTGCTACAGCCTGATTCTTGTCAGTGTCTATACCAGCAATCTCTGAACTAATAGCAGCATACTCTGTATTATTAGCACTTTCATACAACGCCTCTATACGCTTTGCATAACCAGCAATAGCAACCTCATAGTCACTCTTATTAAGCTTATCAACTCTAGCCTTTTCAAGCTCAGCCTTCTTTGCATTGATATCAATACCAATAGCCTTAGAAGATTCCTTCAATGCTGTTGTATCGAAGAAGTAAGCCAAATAGTACTTTTCTGCGGCAGCCAAATTAGTATCCAACTCAGTGAACTTAGGTGCCAACTCCTTACGGATAACATCATTAGCCTTTGCGATACCATCAGCCTTCTTGGCATTATCATAAACAGCCTTAGCCTCATTATACTTAGTGAAATCAGCCTTAACAGCCTCATAATTTGTCAATGCCAAGTTTTCTGCAGCAACCTTCTTCTTTGCCTCTCCTACAGATGCAGTAACCTTCTTCTTGAAGGTGTCAAGATTCTTATCTCTATCAGCATGAACAAACGCAGCCATTGCGGTTTCCTTTGCCTTTGCATCAGCCTCGAGTTCAGAAAGCTTAGCGCTATAATCATCATTCAAAGCCTTAGCTGTAGCCTTGTCAATCAACTTCGCATCTTCAGCATTCTGAATCTTGTCAAGAATCTGAGTATCAAGATTAATCATCAAATTAACCGTATCAGCAGCAAGTGCTTTAATCTCATCAATAACCTTCTGAACATCTGTAAATGCAGAAGTTACCGTCTTCTCGTCATAAACAACGTTATTCAACTCAGTCTTGCGGTCTGTTACGCTCTTGTCAAGACCATCGGTGAACTTAGCTGCATATAAATCATTAGCCTTCTTATTAATAATAGAAGACAGGCTCTTCATCTTTTCGGTAACCTTACCCTGATAAGCATTAGCAGCCTTCTTCTTATTACCAGCTACATCAAACAATGCAGGTGCCTTAGTATCCTGGTACTCCTTGAGAGTCTTAGCCTTCAAGTCTTCCAAGCTGGCCTGATAAACATCAATCTCCTTAAGAGCCTTAGAAACCTCATCAAGTTCAGTAACGTTGAGTTTCAACTCAGCATGGTTGATATTCAGATAACCATTGATTGTAACCTTCGCATTATTGATAATGGTCTGGGTCAGATTAGCCTCACTCAGGAAGTCCTCGTAAACCACCTTGTTGTCGGCAGCAATAGCTGCATTGTAACCAGCTTCCTGCTCCTTCACAATAGAAGTAACCTCGGTTTGGATGGTCTCCAACTGCTTGCTGATTTCCAACTTCTTGCTATCAAGCAATGTTCCAGCATCATAAGAAGAAGCAACATCCTTCTTAGCTGCATCCAACAATACCTTCTGCTCATTCAACTTAACCTGCCACTCCTTCACCTTAGATGAAGCATCACTATTTGTGATATCATTGAATGCCTTTGTCCAAGCAGCATCCAAATCAGAAGTGCTCTTATCCAAAGCGGTCTTATTGGCAACAACAATAGGAACATTTGTAGCAAATGTTGCCAAATTGGTTGCCAAGGTCTGGATACGATTATTAATATCAGTCTGCTGAGCCTTTGCCTTGCCAGCATTGTATGCATCAGTGATAGCCTTATCAATGGCAGATTTTTCTGTCTTGTATGAAGCAAGCTGATCCTTAAATGTCTTATGCTCAAGTGTTCCAAGTGCCTTCTCAGCCGCAGCTACCTTATCAGCAATACCATAAGTAGTAATTGCCTTTACAAGAGCATCCTTAGCAGTCAAGTTATCATTAGCTGCATTTGCATCAGCCTTCAATCCTGCAAGAGTTGTAGCGAGATCCTTCAACTGTGTCTCGAGACCCTTGATAACCTTACCATCCTTATCCTTAGAATCCTTCCAGTCAGTAACTAAGGTTTCAGCCTCATAAGATGCCTTAATCTTGGCAGTTATAGCAGTAATCTCTTTCTCAGCTGCATCGCAAGCTTCAGTAAACTTAGTAGAAGCATCCTTATTCAGATCAACTACTTCCTTATGACTAGCAGTCAACTCGGCAACCTTAGAATCAGCTGTAGCCTTCAGCTCCTTAACAGGAACAAATGCGGTCTTAGCCTCATCAGCAGCGATGGTCAACTTATCCAAGTCTGCACTGACAGTTTTCAACGTTTCATTGATCTTACCTACGCCTTCAATAGCCTTATCAGGTGCACCATTTGGATCCAAAGCCTTGACCTGTACATCCAGATCATTAACCTGAAGGTTTACCTTGCCCAACTGCTCATGCAATGTCTCAGCCTTCTTTCCGTAAGTATCGAAGTCGAACTTATAAGTATCAATTCTATCGAAGGCACTCTTGATGTCTGCCTTGGCAGCATCAACCTTATCTGTAGCAACCTTAATGAGATTTGCGTTATCAAACTTATACTTATTAGCCTCGTAAGAAGTTGTCCAAGACTCTGCTTCTGTCTGAATATCAGCATCTAACTTCACACCAGCAATAGCAGCAGCAAACTTGTCATCAGCAGCCTTCTTTGCTGTATCGAAATCAGCCTGAACCTTAGCAACTCTTGTCTTCAAACCTGCAATAAGTTCTGCGTAAGTCTGAGTCTTATCCTTACCGTCAACCTTAACGGTTACGGTAACATTCTTATCTGTAGCAGTCTTCTCCAACTTAGCAATAGCTGCATTATAGTTAGTCAAGGCTGTAGCAACATTATTATAATTACCTACAATTACACCAAGGGCATCAATATCACCCTGGATAGTAGTCCATGCATAAGTACCGAGCTTATGAGCGATAGCATCAGCCTTCAACTTAGCTGTCTCAGAAGCAATAGCAGTCTCAATAGTTGTAGCCTTCTTGGTCAACTGTGCAGATGTAGCATCAGCCTTAGCAGTCACCTTCTTCAAATTAGCAGTCTTTTCTGCAGACGCATTCAATTCTACAGAATAAGTCTTCTGCCAACCGGTATATTTTGTCACAACATCATTAATAGCAGCATCTACCTCAGCTAAAGCTGTCTGATTAGCCTTCTTGGTTGCTGTCGCATTATCATGAGACTCTGCTGTACCATTCTGAGCCTCAGTCTTTACAGCCAAGAGTTTCTTGTTCAATTCCCCAATTTCGTTCTGAGCATCAGTCAACAACTTACCCAAAACCTCATCATCAGAAGGCAAAAGCTTCAACAGTTCCTGAGTCTTTTCATTACGATTTGCCTCAGATGCAGCTACTAACTTAGCAACTTCATTATAATCGTTGTCATTGGCATTAGCAACTTCAATATTGCCTTTCAACGCCTTAATAGCAGCCAACTGTTCTGTCTGCCAAGCCTTAACATCCTTTTCTACGAAATCAGCAACAGCAGTACCCTTCTCATAAGAAGTATCAAGAGCCTTAGCCTTAGCATCCTTAACAGTTCTCAAAGCCTTTACCTGAGCCTCATAGCCCTTAGTTACCTTAGCATAATCTGTACTGGTACCAATAAGAGCCTCGATTTCATCTAATGGAGTCTCTACTGCCTCAATGAGTTTAGACGCAGTGTTCTTAGCTGTAAAATTATCTTTTCCAGCCTTAACATCCTTACCCAACTGTTCAAGTGAGTTATTTAAATCTCTAACAAAAATAGAGTTATCTTTCAAATAGAGCTGCTGGGTCTTATAGAAGTTATAATCACCCTGCTTCAAATTCTCTATTTTTTCTTCAATAGAAGCATTGCTAGCCTTGATGGCATCTGTATAATCACCTGTTTTATTGTTGACATCATCGTGGAATTTTCCATCGCCATACACAGTACCAAGCTTACCAGACCATTCACTAGCTTTTTCCACAAAGTCATACTTGAGTGTCAACTCAAATGCTGCATCAAACTCTGTCTTCTCATCAACAGTAGCCTGAATCTTCACATTGCCTTCCTTCTTTACGGTGAAGTTAGTTGTTTCCTTACCATCTACCATAACCTTCACGGTCTCGCCCTTAGTTGGCTTAGCTGCGATAGTATATTCGCCAGGCACCAATGAAACATCAAATGTCACAAATCCACCGGCAGAAGAATATACATCTTTTGCAGTAGGTACATTAGCATCAGCGAATGCTGCCATTGGGACAGTCATTGCCAACATTGAAAGTAGTACGTTCTGTTTCATACGTTGTAAGTTTTAAAAAGTTAAATTTATGTTCTTAGAATGGGAAAAGTAATCTCATCAAAATTAAGTCCTTAAATTCTAAAACTGAGTTTCGTCGTTCTTATTTCGTTATTCATAACCGTAATTTCTTGTTCGGAATTCTATTTTTTCGTTGTTAGTTTCGTCATTCTTAGACTTTCTCTTTTTTGGTCATAGTTATGTCCCGATTCTTTATTTCGATGGCAAATTTAAAACAAATAATTGAAACCAGCAAAGAAAATAGTGTTATTTTTCGTTAAAGCAACGCATTTTTAACAGTGAATTGTTGTCTTTTCTGCATTTTTCCGTATGTTTGCGCAAACACCCAAATGCACATTTCCATCATTTCGGGCAAAAAGAAGCAAAAAAACCGCAGACTTGATATAGGTCAAGACTGCGGATTTTCACATGATTTCTGACACTATTGCTCAAGCAGCTCCTCACATAGCACCATATCCACCCCTCGATAAACAACCACGAGTTTATGAAGTATAGTGGTCTTCACCAACTCTTTCACCATGTTGCTCTCGGCATAACGGGAAACTAGGGCAGCAGCATCCCTGAAAAGTTGCTGCACTTGAGAATCACTAGTGTTCGACTTGCAGTACTTCAGTCTACAATATAAGAATCGGTCATATCCTTATAAATATCACAAAGAGAAGTTATCCGGGTCGTTGATACGCTCCGCAGGGAAATTCTCCACAAGATTACCCATAACATAACCCTTGGTAACCAGTTTCTGAATGATGCTGGCATCATGGTCGAAGTTCTTGTCATGACGAATCAGCATGCGAATCTTATCGTAGTCAATACATTACTCCTACCTCATCTTCCACTCGCCTTTCACCTCCACCATCGGAACCACAATCTGCTCGTTGGTGCTGTCGCCGAAGGCTAGCTGCAGGAAGACGTCGGCTACATGGTGGGCGGTGTCTGCCTTGGCATTCAGCACGTTCACTTTCGCTATGCCCTGGTGCTCCAGCTGTTGCTGCTCCACATACATCCGGGCATTGAGCAGCAGCTGGTCGTGATAGCCCTTCGGGATGCGGTAGGGCTGGTTGAAACCGGATACATACTCATCGTACTTGCCCTCAAGGAGCAAGTCGTAGTAACCCTTTGCGGCGATACCCGCAAAGTAAGAAGGGTCAGGACGCTCCTCCTTGCAGGAAGAAAGTCCCAACCCCATACTTATTATCATAAAAATCAAAAGTTTCTTCATCTTTATACATTTTGATTCTTCACTCTTCGTTCTTCACTCTTCACTTCCCCCTACTTCTGGCGAATGAAGACGTTGATAGGACAACCATGCAACGACCAGTTCTCACGAATCTTGTTCTCCAGGAAGCGGCGATAGTTCTCCTTTACATACTGTGGCAAGTTGGCATAGAACACGAACGATGGAATCGTGGTGTTTGGCAACTGGGTACAGTACTTGATCTTGATATACTTACCCTTCACGCTCTGTGGTGGATAAGCCTCAATGATAGGCAACATCACCTCGTTGAGCTTAGAGGTTCCGATATGAGCCTTGCGGTTCTGGTAAACATCCTTGGCAGTCTCCAATACGCGGAAGATGCGCTGCTTGGTCAAAGCAGAAGCGAAGATGATAGGGAAATCCACGAATGGAGCCATACGCTTGCGGATGGCATTCTCGAAGGTATCAATCACCTTCTGGTTCTTCTCCTCTACCAAGTCCCACTTGTTTACTACCACCACCAGACTCTTGTTGTTCTTCTGGATCAACTGGAAGATGTTCATATCCTGGGTCTCGATACCACGGGTGGCGTCGAGCATCAGGATGCAGACATCACTGTTCTCGATGGCACGGATGGAACGCATCACGGAATAGAACTCCAAGTCCTCGCTCACCTTGTTCTTGCGGCGGATACCGGCGGTATCAACCAGATAGAAGTCGAAGCCGAACTTGTCGTAACGGGTATAGATACTGTCGCGGGTTGTACCAGCAATCTCAGTAACGATGTTTCTGTCTTCACCGATGAAGGCATTGATGATGCTGCTCTTGCCGGCGTTAGGACGACCTACCACGGCGAAACGAGGAATGTCTTCCTCGATGGCTTCCTCAGGATTGTCCTGAAGCTTGTCTAATATGATGTCGAGCAAGTCACCCGTACCGCCACCTGTTGCGGCACTGA